>JAEEGL015511858.1_pt1 | contig 13900 bp, 9 predicted proteins | sample 9134231 | NCBI WGS metagenome assembly JAEEGL01 (sample SAMN16246548, study PRJNA631951) | gut metagenome | biome: gut microbiome; feature: rumen; material: fiber-attached | host: Bos | place: Iran: Karaj | collected 2018-10
ATTTTCCTTATTTTCAGCAAAATCGTAATTACAATCGATGTGCCGAAAGCAGAGTAGTCACCTAAAAATCGAGCTTAAAAAGAAGAACCGGGTTGTTATTTGACAACCCGGTTTTTTCCACTGTATTTGCCTGCATAAAGCTTTTTATCTGCTGTATTTACCCATTCTGTCATATTTATATCCTTCTTGTAAGTATCAAGACCGATGGTAATTGTAAGATGGGTAGTGGTATTTTCATAAGAAAACTCAAAGGCTTCAACTTTTTTTCTGAAACTGTCCAGTATATCATAGGCTTTTTCTATATCGTTTCCTTTTCCGATTATTAGGAATTCTTCGCCTCCCCAACGACATATATCTGAATCAGGTATCTCGCTTTGCATTAATTCGGCAAGCTTTTTTAATACAAAGTCTCCGAAATTATGGCCATAAGTATCATTAATAATTTTAAAATTATCTATATCAGCCATTGCAATCCATCTGTTTTCGGAAAGATATTCTTTTTCGTATTTTGCTACATGATATCTGTTAGGAAGATTGGTAAGCTTATCCTTTGTAGCAGCAATTGAAAGTAGTCTTTCTGAATGAAAAGACAGAAGCGAAAATAGCTGAAGTGATAAGATAAGTAAAACAAATACTATTACTGCCCAAATGATCTGAAGTGAAAAAATTGAACCTTCAGATAAATTATATGGAACAGGATTATTATGTGTGTATATATATGAACTAAGATAAGCAACCATACCAAGAATTCCAAGTGGCGCTGCAGGGATATATCTTCCTGTAACTGTTCGTCCTATATATTCAGCAAAGAATGCAAGTGCGTTCATTCCAATAAGTGTGATTTGAAATCCACCGTCCCAGCCTGTGTATAGGATTGCCAAAGTCATATGAAGTACAACTTCCAAATAAGTAGCCACGTTAAAAAAGAGTAAAAAACCCATTCGAATAATTATCAACATTACAGCATAAAAAATAATACTGAAGATGTTGAATCTCACCATTGGAGTGACATTGTTCTTTGAAAAGATATATAACATAAGTATATGCACAAAGAGAAAGCATATATTTATAATTACAGCCATTATTCCGGCTTTTTTACGATTTACTAACTGATTCATAAAAACACCACATTTATATAAAAACAAACAACTAATAATGTTTCTACAGTACAAATTATAGCATTATCTGAGTAAATAATAAATATACATATTTTATGTTTTGTGTTACAATAACTCATAGTTGTTTAGTACAACAAAAGGGATAGCATTTTATAAAAGCGAGGGTTATTATATGGCAAGATTATTTATTAAGGCTAAGGATCTTGATGAATACGATTCAGTAAAAGTATTCAATGAGAGAGGTAAAGAGGTTTACTATACAAAGGATGATTTTATTGCTACCGGACATAGAATAAAAGTCTTTCTTGCAGATACTATTAATGAATGTGCCTACGTTCAGGAAAAGGTTTCAAGAGAAGGCTCATACTTCGAATTTGCTGCCAGAGACAAGTTTGGTACAGTTGAACGAGATACGATGTCCAGAGTTCAGAGATATGTTGTTGATTATGATGAGGACCTTGAAGTAGAAGGTGATGGTGTTTCGTGGAGATATGTTCTCTATAGAGGTGCCCTTCCGATGATGACAGTAAGAAATGAGATGTATCTTATTCCTGGACAGGCACTTAATATGTGCGAAACATATATACTTGATGTTGATGTTGATTCTGATGTTCTTATTTGTCTGGCGTTTGCACTTGCACTTTATGCTCTTAATAAATATGGAGATTTCTTCTAAAATCAGTATAGCTACATCTTTGGGTGTAGCTATAATCTATTATTATACTTTTACTTTATTCTACAAAGCAGGAGAATAGTATGAAAATTCCTATTACTATACAAATGCAACCGGGAGAAAATGGTGCAGCTGCACTATGTATGCTTCTGGCATATCATAAAAGATTTGTTCCGATGGCCGAAATGCGTGAGAAATGTGTTTCTTCACGAAATGGTTCGAATCCGGAACAAATTATTAATGCTGCCGAATCTTACGGCCTGGTTGGAGAATACGTAAAAGCGGATACTGAACAGTTTTTAAAGGGTAAGCTCCCGGTTATAGTTTGCTGGAAGCGTAGATATTATACAATTGTTAAGTCACTAAAAGGAAATATTGTCACTGTAGTTGATCCTTCAAGAGGAGAGTATAAGCTGACAAGAGATAAATTTGATTCTATTTACAGTGGTGGATATTTTGAGCTTAAGAAGGGACCTGATTTTACTCCCGGCGGTAAAAGAGAGTCTTTATTTGGTCTTCTTTCAAAAAGAATATTCGGAATTAAGAAGGTACTTATACTTTTATTTATACTAAGTCTTATCTGTATACTTACTGATCTGGCACTTAACAACGTTCAGAAGGATTTCCTTGATGATATTGTCGGAAAGCCAAATCATGATGAAGACAAGGCTTTCTTATATCAGCTTGCCTTGTATGCTCTGATGATTTCATATACCGTATTCTCACTTCTTAAAACCAAGCTTGTTCTTTCTGCCAGCAGGAATAAATCAGCTGAATCGGGAAGTAAGCTTTTTAAAAAAATGTTCAATCAACCACTCAAGTTCTTTGAACAGTATAGTGCCGGTGAGCTGATGACTAGAATTGAGAATAACATACAGCTTGATAATTCTATTCTTCAGTCGCTTGTACCGAGATTTATCGATGTATTCATGACCATTTTCTATTTCATAATGCTTATGAGATATAATTCGGTTATTGCGCTTATTTGTCTTGGTATTGAAATTATCTATCTGTTTATTTCACTTAAATATCAGCAGAAAAATGCTATTGCATCCAGAAGTATGGCGACCAGCTCGGGTTCTCTTAATACTTCAATTCTTAATGGTATGAATATGATAGACACCATTAAGTCAACAGGAGCTGAGCGATCATTTTATAATATCTGGTATCAGACTCAGTCGCAAGTTAATGAGAACAAGATGACTCGTTTCTGGATTCAGGGTATAACGACACTTATTAACAGTATTCATAATTATTCACTTACGATCGTTCAATTATTCCTGGGTGCTTATTTTGTTAAAAACGGACATTTTACAATCGGTATGATGGCCCTTTTCCAGAGTGTTCTTAACAATATGCGAAATTCGCTCGGAAACTGTCTGAATTCGGTCAACACGCTTCAGTCTATGAGGACAAATATCGAAAGAGTTAATGATATAAATAACCGTGATGTGAGAGAACCTATTCCTCTAAGCGAAGAGGATAAGGCAAATGTTGACAAGCTGGATGGCAACATAGTTGCTAAGGATATATGCTTCAGATATAACTCAGGAGATGAGCTTGCAGTAGATCATGTAAGTCTTGAGGTAAAAAGAGGACAGATGGTCGCTCTTGTCGGCGAGACCGGCTGTGGCAAGAGTACGCTGCTCAAAATTCTCGCGGATTTATATGAAGCAGAATCCGGAGAAATACTTTATTCAGGCAAGAAAAGGAATCAGATACCGGATGTTGTTTTTCATTCATCAATAACATCCGTTGATCAGGAAACAGTTGTATTTGAGGATTCTATTTTTTCGAATATTAAAATGTGGGATGAAACCATAGAAGACTATGAGGTTTTAATTGCCGCAAGGGATGCTCAGATACATAGCAGAATTTCAAGAGAAAGAGATGGATATAGTTCAACGATGTTGGAAAACGGAAAGAATTTTTCCGGTGGAGAGCTTCAGAGACTCGAGCTTGCTAGAGCTCTTTCGCATGAACCAACCATGCTTTTCCTTGATGAGTTTACATCGGCACTTGACGCTCTTACTGAGGATAAGGTTATAAGGTCTATCAGAGATAAAGGAACCACCTGTGTTATTGTTGCACATAGACTTTCAACCATAGTTGACTGTGACAGGATTTATGTTCTTGATAAGGGTAAGATAGTTGAAGAAGGAACTCATGATGAGCTATATAAGCTGAATGGTTTATATACAAAACTGATAGGAACCCAGTAATTATTAGGAGATACATTAATGGCACTTTATTCTGAATCAATCAGAAAAAAAGAAGAATACAACATAATGCTTGAAAAGCATGCAGATGAATCCATTATTTCCGATAAAGAAATGGTCCGTATTGAAAATGAGCTGGACGAGGTTCAGACTGCTGTACTTTATATTCTTAATAAATTCGGTATCATTGTTCCTAGACAATTTGGACATCTTACCATCAATTCTTTGATTGATTCTATGCTTGACCCGTTAGGAATGATGTATGATTATTCGGATTCTATTACTTCCTATATCGGAAAAAAGACTGAATATATACTCGCATTTAGAGAGGATGGCAAGGCAGTTGCGCTTACTCCGTCTGTTCTGGGCTACAGATGGTATTGTCCTTCAGAGAACAAATCAGGCATGGCTACAGCTGATTATTGTAAAAAACTAAAAAATGGCTGTTATGTATTTAACAGACCGATTAAAGAAGGAAAGACAATAGTAGGTACATTTATATCCAATGTTATCAGCTACCTCACTATATATGACCTGATGAAGCTTGCTCTTGCAACTCTTATAATTGTTTTGCTGGGTTATATCATTCCTAAGATCAATCGATGGGTCTATAATGTATATATACCGGATAAAAAAACAATTTTTGCAGGCTTTCAGATAGCTCTCATTTTGTTTATTTTTGTTACGATGATAAGAGCGATACTCACTATGGTTAAAAACCTTACGCTTTCAAAGGTTAAAATCAGAGTATCTATGAAGATGCAATCGGCTATTATGGCAAAGGTACTTCATCTGCCTCAGAATTTTTTCGTAAAGAACTCATCAGGAAGACTTTCCAAGAGAATATACAGCTGCGGAAGATTATCTGAAATGATACTAGGTATCTTTATGGATGTCGTACTTGATCTCGCATTTTCGATTATTTATCTGTTCCAGATGAACTCGATAGCGAAGTCTTTGTTTTTTCCGGCTATTATTTTCCTCGGACTCAAGATAATCGTATCTATTATAGCTGCCATAAGCTATGCAATTAATCAGTCAAGAACTCTTGAAGTAGATATGGAAAATTCCAATCTTCTTTATTCGTCGATAAGAGGAATACAGAAGATTAAGGGTATGGGTGCAGAACAATACGTTTATTCTAAATGGGCTGAGTTATACAGAAAAACACTGCAGTATAATTTTAAACAGCCGTTTTTCCTTAAATATCAAAATGTTATTATTACGGCTGTTTCTTCCTGGAGTACAATAACTCTTTTAGGGATTACTTCTTCAAGCCATCTGACTAAAGCGGACTATATGACATTTGTTTCATCATATGCACTTGTAATCACCGTTGTTACTAGTCTGACAGATATGATGAATAACATCTTCCTTATGAGTACGCTTTCAAAAAATGTAGAGCCTATTTTTAAGGCTGAAAATGAGCAACAGAACATACTTGAATATGTCCGAAGTCTTAACGGCAGTATCAAGGTTGATAATGTATCCTTCAAATACGAGGGAAGCAGCAGGGGCTGTTTAGATAAGGTTTCGATTGATATAAAGCGTGGTGAGAAGGTTGCTATAGTTGGAGAAAGTGGCTGTGGAAAGAGCACACTTCTCAAGCTCCTTATCGGATTTGAAAAGCCTGATGAAGGAATTATATATTATGATGATAAGCCACTTAATTCTCTCAATCTGAAGTCTCTTAGAAGAAGTATCGGATCTGTATTCCAGTTCAGTAAGGTTTTTCCGGGAACAATCAGATCAAATGTAACATTTACTTCTCAGGGACCTGTAAGTGATGAAAAGATCTGGGATGCGGTTGATAAGGCTGCTATCGGAGATTATATAAGAACACTTCCTCTTGGTCTTGATACTGAGATATCTGAATCAAGTTCGAGTGGTTTTTCCGGTGGACAGAGACAGAGAATACTTATTGCAAGAGCTTTGGTTACCCATCCAAGTGTGTTAATTCTTGATGAGGCAACATCAGCTCTCGACAATATAACTCAAAGTCAGGTTCTTGAAAGTATTAACAATCTGAGGGCAACGGTAGTCATGGTTGCTCACAGACTTTCAACTGTAGAAAACTTTGACAGAATAATTATGTTCGATAATGGAAAAATAGTTGAAGAGGGTACATATAAAGAGCTTATGGACAAAAACGGAAGATTTGCTGAGCTGGTTAAGAAGCAGCTTGTCAATACAAAATAATCAGCTTACGGCTTGAAAGGATTTATTTAAAATGTCACACCTGAATCAGAATAAAATAAGAAACTTTTGTATAATTGCTCATATAGATCACGGTAAGTCTACACTTGCAGACCGTATCATTGAGATGACCGGAACACTTACCGAAAGAGAGATGCAGGAGCAGGTTCTCGATAATATGGATATCGAGAGAGAAAGAGGAATAACTATTAAGTCTCAGGCTGTACGTATCATTTATAAGGCAAAGGATGGCGAGGAATACATCCTGAATCTTATAGATACACCGGGACATGTTGATTTTAATTATGAGGTTTCTCGTGCACTTGCTGCATGTGAGGGCGCGGTTCTTGTTGTTGATGCCGCACAGGGAGTCGAGGCACAGACGCTTGCAAATGTATATATGGCGATAGATCATAATCTGGAGGTATTCCCGGTTATCAATAAAGTCGATCTTCCATCAGCAGATCCGGACAGGGTTGTAGCTGAGATAGAAGATGTTATTGGTATAGTTGCGGAGGATGCACCACGTATATCAGCCAAGAACGGTCTAAATATCGAAGATGTACTGGAATCAATAGTTGAGAAGATTCCTGCACCGACGGGAGATAATGATAAGCCGTTCAAGGCTCTTATTTTTGACAGTCTTTATGACTCATATAAGGGAGTTATTATATTTTGCCGAGTATTTGATGGCTTTGTCAAAAAAGGCTCACGTATACATATGATGCAGACCGGGGCGGAGGCTGAGGTTGTTGAGGTTGGTATCTTTGGTGCCGGACAATTTATACCTCAGGAGGAAATAAGCGCCGGAATGGTTGGATATATAACTGCTTCTCTTAAAAATGTACGAGATACTGAGGTTGGTGATACAGTTACTGATGCTGATAACCTCTGCGATGAGGCTCTTCCGGGCTATAAGAAGGCTAGACCAATGGTTTATTGTGGTATCTATCCTGAGGATGGCGCGAAATATCAGGAGCTTAAGGATGCTCTTGAAAAGCTTCAGCTTAATGATGCTTCACTTTCTTATGAGCCTGAAACGAGTATAGCACTTGGCTTTGGTTTCAGATGCGGATTCCTCGGACTCTTACATCTTGAGGTTATTCAAGAAAGACTTCAGAGAGAATACAATCTGGATATAATTACAACAGCACCGTCTGTTGTATATAAGGTTTATAAAACTGATGGGGAGATAATAGAGCTTACCAATCCGTCTAATCTTCCTGATCCTTCTGAGATTGATTATATGGAGGAGCCATATGTCGATGCGGAGATAATGACATCCTCAGACTATACAGGTGCGATCATGAATCTCTGTCAGGAAAGAAGAGGTATATATAAGAGTATGGAATACCTGGAAGAGACGCGTGTTCTTCTTAAGTATGAGATGCCTCTTAATGAAATAATATATGATTTCTTCGATGCACTTAAGTCAAGGTCAAGAGGCTATGCTTCATTTGATTATGAGTTAAAGGGTTACAAGAAATCAAGTCTTGTTAAGCTCGATATACTTATCAACCGTGAAGGAATAGATGCTCTTTCTTTTATCGTTTTCAAGGATTCTGCTTATGAACGTGGAAGAAAGATGTGTGAGAAGCTTAAGAAGGAGATTCCGAGACATCTGTTTGAGATACCGATTCAGGCAGCTATAGGAAGCAAGGTTATTGCAAGAGAGACTATAAAGGCTCTTAGAAAGGATGTTCTTGCAAAATGCTACGGTGGTGATATATCACGTAAGAAAAAGCTTCTTGAAAAACAGAAGGAAGGAAAAAAGAGGATGCGTCAGGTTGGATCTGTCGATGTTCCTCAGCAGGCGTTTACAGCAGTTCTCAAGCTGGATGATGAAGACTAATCGACTGAGTATGAGCCCACAGGCTCCCGGGGGGAAGTATGAAAAAAGCTCTTAGTTTATATATACATATACCATTTTGCAAGCATAAATGTATGTACTGCGATTTTCTTTCATTTGCAGATGAAACCAATACAAAGCAGATACAGTATATAAACGCTCTTATGAGTGAGATACGTATGTATAAGCCTTTTGCTGACAGATATACGGTAAAAACCATATACATCGGAGGTGGAACACCTTCTGTATTGGATGAAGCTATGATCGGCAAGGTGCTTGATACAGTTAAGCATATATTTAATGTAGATAGATTTCCTGAAATTACAATCGAAGTAAATCCGGGTACTATTAAATATACTGATTTACTTGCCTATAAGGATTACGGTATCAACAGAATTTCTATCGGACTTCAGTCAGCTGATGATGTGATACTTAAGCGAATCGGAAGGATTCATAATTATGAAGAATTCCTTCAGGGCTTTGAATATGCCAGAAGAGCAGGCTTTAGAAATATAAGTGTAGATGTTATGAGTGGCCTTCCGGGACAGGATGTTCATACGCTTGTTGATACACTTACAAAGGTAACTGAGATGAAGCCGGAGCATATCTCTGTATATTCACTTCAGGTTGAAGAGGGAACTCCTCTTAGTCAGAGAGAGGATATGCTTGCTCTTATCCCTGATGAGAATACAGACAGAATGATGTATTCGATGACTAAGAAGGTACTTAAGGCTGCCGGATATAAGAGATATGAGATATCTAATTATTCTCTGCCGGGACTTGAAAGTCAGCACAATAAGGTATACTGGACAGGCGGACAGTATATAGGCTTTGGTATAGGTGCTGCTTCATACTTTAAGGGAGAAAGATTCAACAATATAAAGAATCTTGATAATTATATAGAAATATGTGAAGACGTTAGAGATGAGCTTACAAAGGATACTGACAGAGTCAGACTATATGACAGTGCAACCGGAATTCTCAGAGAAGATATTCAGACTGTTTATATAGACCAAAGAATAGAAGAGTTTATGTATCTCGGACTTAGAATGACTGCAGGAGTGAGCAGAGAAGAGTTCAAACTCAGGTTCAACAGAGATATGTTTGAATTATACGGAGACGTTATAAATAAGTACATAAATCAAGGCTTTATGAAGGCTGAGGGCAATCGTGTGATGCTCACAGATAAAGGCATTGATGTCAGCAATTACATACTATCAGACTTTATTCTGGATAAGAGTTGAATTTAAGAAAAAGGGGAAATACTCCTTGACATATCTTGATTAAAGTTGTAAATTTAAAAGAGTGATTAGCACTCTTTTATTTTGAGTGCTAACAAGATAATTTAATAAAGGATGGTGATAGTATGATTCAGGATTTGGAGTACGATCTTGATGATAGAAAACAGACCATCCTCAGAGTGATCATTTCCAATTATCTTGAGACAGGCGAACCGGTTGGTTCAAGAACTATATCCAAGCTTTCTGATTTGAATCTCAGTTCTGCTACGATTAGAAATGAGATGTCTGATCTGGAAGAACTCGGATATATAATACAACCACATACATCTGCCGGAAGAATACCTACAGACAAGGGCTACAGGTTCTATGTTGATAAGGTAATGAATGAAAAGGGTGAGGCTGAAAGAAAAGAAGGTGCCTTACTCGAGAGAGTTGATAAGCTTGAAGCACTTCTTATGCAGGTTGCGAAGGTGCTGGCATACAACACTCAGTATGCTACGATGGTTACATCACCTATGCTTCAGAACAAGCAGGTTAAGTTTATTCAATTATCTCAGGTGGATGAAGAAAAGCTTGTTGCAGTAATTGTAGTCGGAGACAATATAGCAAAGAATAAGCTGATCAAGGTTTCCAGACCGCTGTTAAATGAAGAGGTACTGAAGTTCAACATACTTCTTAATACATTTCTTCAAGGGGTTTCGGTTGATCAGATAAATCTTGAGCTTATGCAGACGATGAAGAAGCAAGCCGGAGATTATGCGGATATTCTTGAAAGCATATTTGAAGGAATTGTAGATGCTGTTAAAGAAGCCGAGGAAATGAAGATTTACACAAGTGGTGCATCGAACATCCTGAAATATCAGGAGCTTGGCAATATGGAAAAAGCCACAGCACTGCTTGAAACATTTGAGGAACAAACCGGTCTGGATGCTCTTGCAGATGAAACTCTAAAATCAGAGGATGGAGAACATAATATTCAGATCTATATAGGAGATGAGTCTCCTGTACAAAACATCAAGGATTGTTCCATTATTACTTCTACTTATCAGTTGCCGGAGGGTGCCAAGGGTACAATTGGTATCATAGGACCAAAGAGAATGGATTATAAAAAGGTCGTTTCTACCTTAAAATCGTTAACTGATGAGTTGGATAACATTTTCCTAAACAAAGAAGACAAAAGAGGTGAAAATTAATGGCAAAAAGATCTATGAACGAAAAGCTCAAGAATCTTAAGGAAGAAAAAGAAGGTGAGAAGCTTCCTAAGGAACAAATAATCATCGCAACTGAAGGCGATGAAAGCGGGGGGACTAACGTGAACGTAGGAGAAGAAATCAATATTGATCCTGCAGAAGCTGATAAGAATAGACCGAAGCCGGTTCCGAAAAAGAACAGACGCGGAAGTAAACAGATGCAGGAAGCTCTTGAGCAGGCAAAAGAGCTTGCTGAAGGCAATAAAGAAAAATATACAAGACTTCTCAGTGAGTTTGATAATATGAGAAGCCGTAATGAAAAAGAAATATCCGGAATGGCTGATAAGGGAGCTATGGAAGCACTCGAGAAAATACTTCCGGTTATCGATAATCTTGAGAGAGCTCTTGAGGGAGTTAATCAGGATGAAAAAACAGCATTTGAAGAAGGAATTGAGAAGATCTATAAACAGCTTATGGATACTCTTAAGGATATAGGTGTTGAGCCTATGGATGCTGTTGGTAAAGAGTTTGACCCGAATTTCCACAATGCAGTTATTCATGAAGAAGACGAAGAGCAGGGTGAGAATCTTGTTACAGAGGAAATGCAGAAGGGTTATATGTTTAAGGACAGTGTCCTGAGACATGCTATGGTTAAGGTTGTAAACTAAAAGACTTACAATCGATTTAAAGTATTTAATTAATATGTTTATAATTTTTAGGAGGATTATATAAAAATGGGAAAGATTATAGGAATTGACTTAGGTACAACAAACTCATGTGTTGCAGTTATGGAAGGTGGAAAGCCTGTTGTTATCACAAACGCTGAAGGCTCACGTACAACACCATCTGTAGTTGCATTCCTTAAATCAGGTGAAAGAGTTGTCGGTGATGCTGCTAAGCGTCAGGCTGTTACAAATGCAGACAAGACTATCTCATCTATTAAGAGACATATGGGATCAGATTATAAGGTTGAGATCGATGGAAAGAAGTATTCACCGGAAGAGATATCAGCTATGACACTTCAGAAGCTTAAGGCAGATGCTGAGGCATATCTTGGCGAGAAGGTTACAGAGGCTGTTATCACAGTTCCTGCTTACTTCACAGACTCACAGAGACAGGCTACAAAGAACGCCGGTAAGATCGCAGGTCTTGAAGTAAAGCGTATCATAAACGAGCCTACAGCAGCAGCTCTTTCATATGGTCTTGACAATGAAAAAGAGCAGAAGATTATGGTTTATGACCTTGGTGGTGGTACATTCGATGTATCTATCATTGAAATCGGTGAAGGAGTTATCGAGGTTCTTGCTACAGCAGGTAACAACAAGCTCGGTGGTGATGACTTCGATGAGGCCGTTACAAAGTACATGCTTGAAGAGTTCCAGAAGAAAGAGGGCGTAGACCTTTCAACAGATAAGATGGCTATGCAGAGACTTAAGGAAGCTGCTGAGAAGGCTAAGAAGGAGCTTTCATCACAGACAGTTACAAATATCAACCTTCCTTTCATCACTGCTACAGCTGATGGCCCTAAGCACTTTGATATGGACCTTACAAGAGCTAAGTTTGATGAGCTTACAGATGACCTTGTAGAGAAGACAAGAGGACCTGTTAATCAGGCTCTTGAAGATGCAGGTCTTTCAGCTAGCGAAATCGATAAGGTTCTCCTTGTTGGTGGTTCAACACGTATCATCGCTGTTAAGGATGCGGTTAAGACAATTACAGGTAAGGATCCATTCCAGGGAATCAACCCTGATGAGTGTGTTGCTATCGGTGCTTGTATCCAGGGTGGTAAGCTTGCCGGTGATGCAGGTGCAGGAGATATCCTTCTTCTCGATGTAACACCACTTACACTTTCAATTGAGACAATGGGTGGTATCGCTACACACCTTATTGAGAGAAATACAACTATTCCTACACATAAGAGCCAGATATTCTCAACAGCTCAGGATAATCAGGATGCTGTTGATATCAATATCGTTCAGGGTGAGCGTGAGTTCGCAAAGGATAACAAGTCACTTGGTAGATTCCGTCTTGATGGTATCGCACCGGCTCGTAGAGGTGTTCCTCAGATCGAGGTTTCATTCGATATCGATGCTAACGGTATTGTTAACGTTTCAGCTAAGGATCTTGGTACAGGTCGTGAGCAGCACATCACTATCACATCAGGAACATCACTTTCAGATGATGATATCGAGAGAGCTATGAAGGAAGCTGCTGAGTACGAAGAGCAGGATAAGAAGCGTAAGGAAGGCGTAGAAGTACGTAATGACGCTGATGCAATCGTATTCCAGACAGAGAAGGCTCTTCAGGAGGTTGGAGATAAGCTTAATGGCGATGACAAGAAGAAGGTTGAGGATGATCTTGCATCACTCAAGACTATTCTTGAAGGAACTGATATAGAGAATCTTTCTGATTATGACATCGAAAAGCTTAAGGCTGGCAAGGAGACTCTTATGGCTTCAGCACAGCAGCTGTTTGAGAAGCTTTATGAGCAGAATGGTCCTGGAGCAAATGCAGGAACAGGCGCTGGTACACCAAATTTCAGCGATGACGATGTTGTTGACGGAGACTTTAAGGAAGTATAATCAGAAAAAAGGTGACTAAACTATGTCAGAAGAAAGAAGAGATTTATATGAGGTTCTTGGAGTTTCCAAGAATGCAAATGATAATGAATTAAAGAAAGCATATAGAGTTCTTGCTAAGAAATATCATCCGGATGCAAATCCGGGTGATAAAGAAGCAGAAGCTAAGTTCAAGGAAGCATCTGAGGCTTATGCTATTCTTTCCGATCCTGCAAACAGACAGAAGTACGATCAGTACGGTTTCGCTGCATTTGATCAGAATGGCGGTCCCGGAGATGGTGGATTTGGATTTGATTTTGCTGACATGGGTGATATCTTTGGTGATATCTTCGGAGATATGTTTGGCGGCGGTTCTCGTTCAAGACAGTCAAGCGGACCTGTTAAGGGTGCTGATATAAGAACTACCGTACGTGTTACATTTGAAGAGGCTATCTTTGGTACTCAGACTGAGATAGAGCTTCCACTTAAGGATGAATGTCCTGTATGTAAGGGTAGTGGTGCTCAGCCTGGACATGCACCTGAGAACTGTACTAAGTGTGGCGGTAAAGGACAGGTTGTTTATACTCAGCAGTCACTCTTTGGTATGGCAAGAACTGTTCAGACATGTCCTGATTGTACAGGTAGTGGTAAGATCATTAAGTATAAATGTTCTAACTGTGCCGGTTCAGGTTATGTTAAGAGTAAGAAAACTATTCAGATCAAGGTTCCTGCAGGAATTGATAATGGTCAGTCCATAAGACTTCGTCAGATGGGTGAGCCTGGAATCAATGGTGGTGAAAGAGGAGATCTGCTTGTAACTATTCTTGTAGACAGACATCCTACATTTACCAGACAG
>JAEEGL015865575.1_pt1 | contig 13900 bp, 13 predicted proteins | sample 9134231 | NCBI WGS metagenome assembly JAEEGL01 (sample SAMN16246548, study PRJNA631951) | gut metagenome | biome: gut microbiome; feature: rumen; material: fiber-attached | host: Bos | place: Iran: Karaj | collected 2018-10
AACCCGCTCAATCCCGACACTGACTACGACATGCTCAAGGACGGCGAGGAAGTCAAGAAGTACAAGACCAACCCGCTCGACCCCGACACCGACAAGGGCGGCGTCCGCGACGGCCACGAAGTCCTCGAGGACGGCACCGACCCGCTCAACGGCAACGACGACTTCCTCCGCTTCGAGCTCCACCTCCTCTTCGAGTACGACAAGGACATCATCAACCCGAAGGACTACCCGGACATCGACAAGGTCGCCGCCGTTCTCCTCCGCAATCCCGAGGCGACCGCCGTCATCGAGGGCCACGCCGACCGCACGACCCGTTCAAAGCGTAATTACAATCTCGACCTCTCGAACCGCCGCGCCAACGCCGTCAAGCAGTACATCCGCGCCAAGGGCGTCGACGGCAGCCGCCTGCGCGCCGTGGGTTACGGCTTCGACCGGCCGCAGTACGAGCCCGACATGGTCAACGGCACCCCGCTTAACCGCCGCGTCGAGGTCTACATAAAGGGCGTGACGGACAACCAGGTTTCCGACACGCTCAAGAAGCTCCGCTAGCATCCCCCTTCGGGCCCTTTGCCGCGTCGGGCAGAGGGCCCGAAATGTTTTCATGAACATCCTCCAGAAATACATTGCGCGCAACTACATCTCGGCCTTTCTGCTGGGAATGATAGTCCTCACCTTCGTGCTCTCCATCGGACTCCTTGTCAAGGCGACGCAACTGGTGATCAAGGGGCTCGACCCAAAGCTCATCCTCAACTTTCTGGCAGTCAGCATCCCCGAATCGTTCTCGTTCACCATCCCGCTCGCGGTTCTGGTGAGCGCGCTACTCGTCTTCGGGCGGTTGTCGTCGGACGGCGAAATGAGCGCGATGAAGGCCTGCGGCATAAACCTCTGGAACGTCGTCCTCCCATTGGTCGGCTTCGGCGTCCTTATGGTCGCCGTTTCAATATTTGTGAACAGCAAGATAGCCCCTGACGCCTATCTCGCCCGCCACCGCATCGCCTCCAGCGCCAAGGGCACTTCCGCAATCAAGCTGCTTGAACCCGGCCGCTTCATCGAAGAGTTCCCGAACATGACCTTCTGGTTCGCGCGCAAAGATGGCGACATCCTCCACAACGTCCTCATCTACGACAAGTCCAACAAGAACTTCACCCGCGAAATACGCGCGCAGAAGGCCATCGTCACCATCGAGGGCAAGGACATCCACCTCGACATGTACGACGCCCGCATTGACCCGTTTTCCGAAAACGAACGTGGCGCCGCCCTCGTCGGGCAGATGTTCTACACGATCCGCGACGTCGTAACCGAGTCCGAGTACAGGCCCAAAGTCGGCGGCTTGCAAAACGACGAACTGGTAGCCAGCAACACGACACTCAAGGTTCAAATCGAAGACGCAAAAGAGGAAATCGCCAGACGAATGGATGCGAACCGGGAGGCAATGCGGCTTAAGCAATCCAGCATTGCGGCCCTCGCGGATGCCGAGAACCATCTGGCCTCCGTTTCCAACAAGCTTGTCGCATCGGGAGTCCCGGTCGAAGCGCTCGGCACCGAAGAGTCTTTCACCAACGCCATCGCCGTAGCCGAAGCGGCCCGAAGCGCCTGCGCACGTGCCGATGCAAGCGCCGAGCGCAGTTCCGACAGGATCAATCAAGGCATGACCTTCTTGCGCAACAGCAAGAAGATACGCTCCGAAATACGCTCCGAACTTAGCCGTCGCTTCGCCCTGGGCATCGCCCCGCTCGTCTTCATGCTCCTGGGAATTCCCCTGGGCATCCGCACGAGCCGCCGCGAGTCGAACATCGGCGCCGCGATCAGCCTCTCCGTGTTGATTCTCTACTACGCCTTTCTCATCATCGCGAAGAGCCTTTCCAAGCGACCCGAATTCTACCCGCACGTAATCATCTGGATTCCCTCCCTGATCTGCCTTGTGATTTCCGTCTTCCTCATCCGCAAGAACCAATAGCGAGCTTTTAGCTTTTAGCTTTGGGCAAACTGTGATACAATTTTGTCGTTAACAAGGAGTACAACCATGCACACACTCGAAGACTACAAGACGCTTCTCTCCGCAGTCAGAACGCAGACCGGGCTTGACATGATGGTCCCGGACGAATCGGGTCTCGTCAGCGTCCGTGTCCAAGACGAATACAACCTGAACCTCCAGTTCGTCGAGGCGACGGACAAGATCCTCTGCTTCGTCGAGGTGGCGGAACTTCCAAAGGACGCCGGGAAGGCGGTCTACCGCGACCTCCTCGTGGGCGGTCTCTTCGGCAAGGATACGGCCGGCGGCTACTTCGCGATCGAACCGGAGACGGAGGCCGTCGTCTACAACTACATCTTCGATTTCGACAGGGCGGCCGACGACGTCCCGGACTTCGTCGACACCCTTGAGAAGGTCCTTCAGCTCTGCGACATCTGGGCCGACCGCATCCGCGGCGACCTCATGGGCGCCAACGGCGACGCCGCGGAAACATCCGGCGACACCGAGGCGCATCCTTCCGCGCCGATGCGCGAATTCCGCTTTGAAGTCTGACAAAACCGCTAAAACCGCGCATGCGGCGGAGGCGGGCCATCGCCGCATGTAACCTTTCCCGCGTTCCCGTGTATTCCGGCTGAAAGGACAACGCCATGGCAGTAGATCTCAATACGTTCATCACCCTGGCCGATTCAACCAGGTTCTCGTCTCGCGACATCGTCGTGCAGGGAAAGGGCGAGGATCAGACCGCGAAACTCGGCAACCTCGTCTTCTCCTCCGGGGACGCTGTCAACGTCGACACGATGGAGGCCTTCAAGGCGGCCCTTGAGGCCGAACACGGCGTCTTCGGCACGCACGCCTTCGACACGGTCGTCGGCTCGCGCAGCCAGCTGCACAAGTCGCTCCGGGCCAGTGACGTCAAGGCGACCCTGTCGCGGCTTCCGGAAATCAAGGAGCAGCGCTTCAAAGGAGAACTGCAACGCCAGATCGCGACCGACCCGAAGGTGGGGTCGCTCTCGGACGCCGTCCGCGCAAAGTTCGACGACCTCATCGGCAAAAGCTCCGTCAGCGCGGCGGGCTGCCAGTCGCAGGCGGAACTCAACGCGCTCGTCTCCAAGACCATTTCCAAGGCGATCAAGGACGCCACCGCGTTTGTCGCGAAAAACGGCGGCGACGTGGCCGAACAGGACATCGGCGCTCGGAAGAAGCTCGAGGAGACCGTCGCGGACAACGAGCCTACGGGCCTCCGCGGCTTCTCCGCCAAATCCCTCTTCCGCAAAGGCACGACCTCCATCGAGGACAAGGTCAAGTCCGGCGAAATCGGCGCGGGCATGAGGGTCAACACCAGCGGGAAAAATCCGGTCCTTCTTGACAAACTCAAGACCAACGGCGTCGAGCCGGGCTTCATCACGCGCAACGACTGGTCGATGGACGACACCCGGGGCATGCTGGCGGACATCTGGGCGGACAGGAACTCGACCTCGCCCGACTCGCTCGACGCCGTCGTCAGCCGCAGTCCGAAGCTCACGACCATGCGCGACGGCCAGCCGCCCGCGACCCGGCGCGAACTCGCCATGGCCGCCGGAAGGGCGTATCGCGGCGGCATGTCCGCAGTGGCGGATTTCGTTCTGCAACGCGAACTCTACAACCCCGGCAGCCCCATCGCCAAGGCCTTTGCCGAAAAACGCCTGCGAATAGACGTGGCGACGCTCTTCCCCGCCGGCGGCAACGAGCCGACCGCCGAGCAGAAGCGCGACATCGCCATCGTCAAAAAGGCGCTCTTCGCGGAGATCCGCGACGCCATCATGAACGAGCCGAAAGACAGTCCGGACTTCAACAAATCGCCAATCTTCCAGCACTTCGCGGACCGCAGCATCGTCAAGCTCGACTACAACGAGGGAGACCGCGCCATCAAGTGGAAGGCCGGAAGCGAAGGCTCCTTCAAGCTGCCCGAGCGCGTACTCCTCAAGCACAGCAGAGGCTACCGCGGTGTCCGCCTCGCGACGGCCGAAGGGGCCTCCGCCGGCGCCGTGCGCGAGGCCCTTGCCAATGACATCACCCGACTCCTCGGCGTCCCCGCCCAGGAACTCTCCCTCGTGCGCGGAGAGTATTCCGACGGCAAGCCGAAGTTCATGCTTTCGGCCAAGTTCGCCACCGGCTACAAGGATTTCGAACGCGGCTTCCTCAAGGATGGACAGGCCGTGCCGGATCCCGAAACCGGCGGCGCCCCCATTGAACCCCTCGGCAAGTACAAGGCCCTCTTCCTCGCGCTGGCCGACCGCGACGCCGTGGGGTCGCACGGCCAGAACAAGGGCGTCCGGCCGGACGCCAACGGCATCCTCCGCTTCTTCGCCATCGACCCGGGCCATTCCCTGGAAGGCAACGGCAAGTACCTCGAAATCCACGACGACCTCTCCTTCAAGGATACGAGTTTAAAGAGGTTGGCTCAAAAACGCTTCCGCAACTTCAGCGTCTTCGACGACGACACGCGCTTCAACAAGTTCCAGGGCGTCATCACGCTCCGCGAACTCAGGACATCCCCTCGCCTCACGAAGCTTTTCAACGATTACAGGGCGCAGTTCAACCCGAATGAAGCGGGCATCTCCCCGGAGGAAAAAAAACTGCGCAAGACCATCGTCGACGACACGTATCGCATGGAGGAGGAATTCTGCACCCAGGTCGACAACATTCTGAAAGTCTTCAAGGAACAGCTCGACCTTTACGACGCCCTCGCCTCAAAGGGTGACGCATTCCAGGAGAAGGCCATCGAGACCATCTCCAACCTCGAGAAGTTGACCTCGCCCACGACCTGGAAGAGTCCCGGAGGTGAAGTCGAGCTCAAGCACCTTGCAATTGAGTCGGGCAAGCGTGTGCCATGGAAGGCTGCCATGCGCCCGGACGGCAACATCGAATACTCCACCAAGGGTCCGCTTGGCGAAAGGGCGCGGGAAGCCCTGACGAGTTTCTGCGAAAAGGCGCATATCACATGCACCATCAAGGACGGCGGGGCCAGCATCACGGTGCCTGCCGCCTCGGCCGACGCCGTCTTCGCCGTCTTCGACGAAGACCAAGTCGCGATGGCCAAGCACCCGAGGGAATACACGGAACGCGCGATGGCCGCTGAATTCGCCCTGCCGCCCCGCCCGACGCAGACGGCTCCCAGACCCAATATCCCGCCTCCGCCACCGCCGCCACCGCGGCCGCCGAGAGTCGCCACCCCGCCTCCTCCCGGCATTGATAACCCGCCACCGCCTCCTCCCGGCATTGATAACCCGCCACCGCCTCCCACGGAACCGCCGCCGGACCTGCCGCCAAACGATGACGGCGTCGAGTTGCCGCCTCCTCCCGGCTTTGAAGCCCCGCCGCCACCTCCCACAGAACCACCGCCTGAACCACCGCCGGACATCTAAACGGTTTTTTTGCGTGGTTTGCCAAGACAACGAACCGGGGGTTGACCCGCTTTTCTAGACGCAAGGGTTTGCAAAAACATCCCCTTTTTTGGTACAATTGACGCATGAACATCGAAAAGAAACTCGACGGCGGCAAGCTTTCCCTCAAGGTCATTGGAAGGCTTGACACGAACACTTCGCCCGAACTCGAGGCCGAGATGACCTTTGACGGCGTGAACGAGATCCTCTTCGACCTCTCGGAACTCGAATACGTCTCCTCCGCAGGCCTGCGCGTCTTCCTCACCGCCCAAAAAGCCATGATGGCCTGCGGCGGGCAGATGACAATCGCAAACCCCAACGCCACGGTCAAGGGCGTCTTCGACATCACCGGCTGCTCTGACATCTTCACGATTGTGTAGCGTTGACCGCTACACAATCGTGAAGATGTCCGCAGCCGGTGATGTCGAAGAGATGTTTGGAAGCCTGGATGTTGGGATGTTTAGAGGGGCGTAAGTTCTAGGACATGGCGGAGTTCAAGCATAAAAAACTCGCCGTATGGCAGGAGGGGCGACTTCTCGTCAGGCAGGTTTACGAAGCGACTGGCAAGTTCCCTGATTCGGAGCGCTTTGCATTGACAGACCAGCTTCGCCGTGCCATAGTGTCGGTTCCTTCCAACATAGCAGAGGGGTCCTCCCGCGAATCAACTTCTGAGTTCATACATTTCCTCGTCATAGCTCGCGGTTCGCTCGCCGAAGTTGATACACAATTGACATTGGCGGAAGACCTTGGATACCTCACCCAGGACGAACCCATTCACGAAGCACTCGCTACACTTGCAAAACGCATTAACGGCCTCATTGCACATTTGCGCCGCCCCTCTCTCCAAACCTCCAAACTTCCAAACCTCCAAACCTCACCGAAGCCATGAACGAGCGGTGGAAGACATTCGCCTGGGCGGCCGCGCTCTTCTACGCGGTGCTCCTCTCCTTCAACTGGAGCGTCCTGACGCGCCGCGCCGACCTGCAGACGAAGTCGATGCTCGACTTCGCGATGCTCGACTACGACGCGACCGTAATGGCCGCGATAGACTCCATGCTCATGCACGCGGCGGATTCCATCGTGGCCGATCTCGGCTCCCCGTCGCCCCAGCCCGCCGACCGCATGGCCCTCATCGCCAGCCAGCGCGAACTTGACGAGATCAACGTCGTCGCCCCAGACGGGCGCATCCTCGCTTCGACCGACCCGAACCTAGTCGGCGTATCGATGACCGAAAAAAAGCAGGCGGCGGAGTTCATGGTCCTGACGAACGGGACGCGCCATGCGTTTTCACAGCCTTTCCGCCAGGGGGCGCACAACCCGGAATTCCGCCGCAAGTATGTCGGCGTCGCCTTTCCAAATGGCAACGGCTTCATCCAGGTCGGCATCGACGAGTCGCACGTCACGAAGATGTTCCCCTCGATCATGGACTTCATCTTCGAAGGCTGGCTACTCGGAAGCACGGGCTTCTACCTTTGCGCCGACGTCACCGACGGGCACCTCATCTCCAATCCCGCCCGCCACCGCGACGAGGCGCAATTCCTCTCCGAGACCGGCTACGACCTAGATGACCCTGTCGTGTGCGAAGACGGCAAGACCACCTTCCGTCAACGTCTCTTCGGAGACCTCTGCGACTGCCGCGCGGCAATCTACTGCGGATACCGCGTCATCGCCTGCCTCCCGCCCGCCGAATTCTACAGCGCGCGCACCTTCTACGCCACCGTCATGGCGGTCGTCCTCGCGGTTGTCTTCACAGTCTTCGTCCTCCTCTTCCGCCGCATCGACAAGGACTCCGAACGCCTCAAGGACTTCTACGCCGCCGAGGAGACCGCGCGCGCGAAGGACATGGAAATCGCCAAGACGATCCAGACCTCCGCGCTTCCGAACGCCCTGCCGGCCAACCCCCACTTCCAGCTCTACGCCGCGATGCAGACCGCAAAGGAGGTCGGCGGCGATTTCTACGACCACTTCCCGCTCGACGACACCCACTACGCCTTCCTCGTCGCGGACGTCTCCGGCAAGGGCATTACCGCCGCGCTCTACATGATGACGGCCAAGACGCTCATCAAGGATACGCTTCTCGCCCTCCGCGACCCCGCCGAGGCGCTTACCAAGGTGAATACCGAACTCTGCGGCAACAACCCCGCCAACATGTTCGTCACGGCCTGGGTCGGCGTCCTCGACGTCGAGACCGGCACCGTCACCTTCGCCAACGCCGGCCACAATCCGCCCGTCAGGCTTGCGCGGAAGGGCAAGACGACAGATCCGGATTTCATCGCGTCAAGATCCGGCCCGATGCTGGCCTTCATGGACGGCATCGCCTACAGGCCGCGCGAAGTTTCGCTCACCCCTGGCGACACCCTCTTCCTCTACACCGACGGCGTCACCGAGGCGCTCGACCCCAAGAACGAGCTCTACGGCGAGGACCGCCTCCTCGTGACGCTGCGCGCAATTGAATCTCCCGAGCCCGAATCGGTCTGCACCATTGTCCGCGCCGCCGTCACCGCCTTCGCCGCAGGCGCGCCGCAGGCCGACGACATCACCGTCCTCGCCATCAAGTACGTCTCGCGCCCGCGGGTCTTCTCCAGAAGCTTCCAGGCCACGAAGGAAGGGCTCGGCCAGGCCGCCGCCTTCCTCGACGAACTGCTTAGCCCCTACTCCTCGCTTGTCGACGACGCGGAGAAATACCAGCTGCTCCTGCCCTCCCTGCAGATCTTCCTCGATGAAATCGGCTCGAACATCGTGCGCTACTCAGGGGCCTCGGGCTTCGTCATCGACGTGGAGCTCACGGACACGCCCGACGGCATCCGCCTCGTCTTCTTCGACGACGGCATGCCCTACGACCCGCTCACGCATGTCGACCCGGACACAACGCTCTCCGCAGACAAGCGGCAAATCGGCGGCCTCGGCATCTTCATGGTCAAGAAGATGGCCACGTCCGTGACCTACGCCCGCACCAACAACCGAAACCGCCTCACGGTCTTCAAGAAGCTGTAGCCTCATGGAAAACCCCGCGCCGTGGCGCGGGGTTTTCCATGAGGTTATTTCCCGAGGAGTGGAACAATGTCAATGACGTTGGCCCATTCGGCGTCAGGGTCGTTCGAAATGTAGTCGATCATGCTCTCGAAACTGTTCCACATTTCGTCGTATTGGAAGAGTTCGTAGGAGTGACCCCAGAAGTAGAAGACGCCCGTCTTCTTGGCCGCGGTGTAGCGCTCCCAGAAGTCAGGGGCCTTGAAATGGCAGTTGGACGCGAGGGCGAGAGGCTCGGCGCAGTCGGTGACGTCCAAGGTGTTTTTCGTGGTCCTGCCGTAAGCGAAGCCGTTTTCGCGGAGTTTCGCGACGGTGCCCTCCGTGAAGATGCCGCAAGGCCATGCGAAGCCGCGGCAGGGACGCTGGACGATGTCCTCCAAGAACTTGCGCGCGTCGAGCGCGGACTTGATCCATTGGTCATCGGGGATCGAGCCGGCGTTCTCGTGGCGCCAGCAATGCGAGGCGAGTTCGAAGCCGGCGTAAACTTCCGGAATGTCGCGGTGCGAGAGCTTGCCCGCGGAAAAGCCGAAGTTGTGGTTGTGGGTTCCCTCCCCCTGTTTGCGCCAGGAGGGCTCGACCCGCTTTTCAGGGTCCATCAGGCCAGGGTTGAGGTTGAAGGTTGCCTTCGCGTTGTGTTTGCGGAGGAGGTTGGTGAGGCGCACGTCGTTGACAACGCCGTCGTCCCAGCATTGGACTACTTTCATGGTCTATTCCTTTCTGTCCCGTTCGGACAAAATCTTCTCGATGTCGGGGAGTCGGTCCTCGACCTTCAGCCAGCCGTTCGTCCAGTCGGTGCCCGGATCGTATGACTCGGGTTCCGGACGAAGGTCGTCGGGCGTCCCCGGCTTTAAGTCGGGGCCGGCGGTGAAGATGTCGGGCGTGCCGTCGGGTTTGACGGCGTAGCAGTACGGGGTACCCCAGGGATCGCGCTTGAGCTGGACGATGTACGGACCGAGCCAGCCTTTTTCGCCGGGGTCCTCGATGAGGGCCTTCAGCCCCTGGTCCGCCGTCGGCCACGCGCCGACGTGGAAGCGGTAGCGCCCGAGGGCCGTGGCGAGGTTGTTGAGGCTGCGCAGGGCGGAGTAGTGGGGGTAGGGACGGTCGTCTTCGACGACACGGTTCACGCGCTTCACGAGGACCGCGCCGATGACCACCAGCACGAAGAACGCCGCGCCGATGACGCGGGGTGAGTAGAGTCCCCTGCCCTGCGAGACGCCTTGCATCTCCGCCATGCGCACCTCCGCCTCGCGCCGGATCGCCGCGCGGCGCCTGCGGCGCGCGGCCCTTTCGCGCACTTCGGCAGTCTGGATTGTATCGGGTTGGTTCATGGCATCGTCACCTCGAAGGTCCGGCGGTCCTTTTTGCCACAAAGAACACAAAGGTCCACAAAGATGATCATGGTTCTTTGTGCTCTTTGTGTTCTTTGTGGCTAAATCTCCCAGGCTTTTCACATATTCGGGTGCCTGGACGAACGCGGCATCACGGGTCGAGGTTATCGAGCTTGAGCGTCTCGAAGTCGATGCGGCGGTAGTAGCAGTTGCGGGGCTTGCCGTCCTTGTTCTTTGTGTGGCAGATGCCGCCACGGCGGGGGCGGGCGATGTAGAGGAGCGAGTTCTGCTCGCAGTTGACGTAGGCCTCAAGCACTTCGAAGGTCTCGCCCGAGGTCTTGCCCTTGATCCAGAATTCGTTTCGCGACGTGCTCCAGAGCGTGAGGGTGCGCGTGCGGAAGGTCTCCTTCATCGCGAGTTCGTTCGTGTAGGCGATAAGGATGACCTCCTTGGTGTCGGCGTTCTGGACGGCGACGGGGATGACGGTCGGGCAGGCCGCGGCGGCCTTTGCGAGCTTGGAGAAGTCGAGCTGGAGTTCGCTTCCCTCTTCAATTTCCTTGGACATGGCTTTTCTCCGTTTCTGTGACGACGCCCATCCCCCACTCCGCGAGCTTTGCGGAGATGTGGGCGATGCAGGCTTCCTGCAATTCACGTTGCGGCAGTGACGGGTCGAGCGCGGGGCCGCAGGCGAACCTGACGGGACGCGCCGGATCGACCGGGCCGAAGTCCTTCAGCGGCCAGCCGGGACGGGCGAAGTCGGTTTTGCAGGCGACGGGCACGAGCGGCACGCCGGCGCGGGCGGCGAGCTTTGCGCCGAGAGAGTTGAATTTGCGCGGGTCGAAGACCTCGGCGCGGTGTCCCTGCGGAAAGAGTAGAATCGAGACGCCCTGCTTCAGAAGCGCGGTACCCTGCTCAAGGGTGTCGGCGAGATCCTTGCGGGCGTTTTTGCGGTCGAGGAGGATGGGGTTGCACGAGGCGAGGATCTTGCCGAAACCGGGGTACTTGGTGAGGCTGCGCTTGGCGACGACGGTCATGTCGTTTGCGGAGAAGACGCCCGCCGGAAGAACCATCGTCTCGATGAGGCTCATGTGGTTTGCGACGATGACAAAGGGCTTCCCCTTAAGTTGACGGAGCGTGTCGAACCCGTCGAAGGAGACAGTCGCCCCAGTGGCCTCGACGGCGCGCGTCATGTCGTATGCGAGTTCCGAGAAGAGCTTGAGGGTGACGTTGCCCTTCCATATCACGCGGATGCCCTTGGCTACGACGCGGCCGAGGCCTGAGGCGTAGAATCGCCACCAGGAGCGGAACCCTTTCTTCAAGGGACGCGTCGGAAGGTGGTCGGCCGGCGAAGCGTAGCGTCCGGTGAGGACTGTTTCGTGAAATTCATCTATCGTGAGCATGGAAAGATTCTACCACCCCGAGGCAATATTCTCAAGCAGCTCTTCGGGGGATTCGACGATGGCGGTGGGGATTTCGGCGCGCGGATGGCCGAAGCCGAAGCGGCAGAAACAACTCATGACACCGGCGTTGCGCGCGGCTTCGAGATCGGTGTAGTTGTCTCCGATCATCCAGATGGCTGTGCGGCGGCCGTCATAGCCGGAGGCGCGAATCGCGAACTCGATGGCCTCCGGGCTGGGCTTGAGCGGAATGTTAGGTGCGCCGCCCTGAATGACCGTGAAGAACTTTTCGAGGCCGAGTCCGCGCACAATGGCCTTCGTCGCCTCGTCGGGCTTGTTCGAAAGCACGGCGAGACGCCAGTGACGGCGGCGCAGCGCGCGCAACGCCTCGGGAATGCCCGGATAGACAACCGTCTCGTCGAGCCAGTGGGCGGCGTATTCGCGCATCCAGATGGCGCGCTTTTCAGCGTCGGGAACGTCGCGCCTCTCGGGGATGATGCGTTCGAGGAGTTTGGAAAGGCCGTTGCCGACGGCCCCGACGACCCGTGCCTGCGGGACGGCCCTGAGGCCAAGGGCGTGGCGGGTGCGGTTGACGGCGGAGGCGAGGTCCGCCCGCGTGTCGGCGAGCGTTCCGTCGAGGTCGAAGATTGCGAGTCCTGCGTCTGCCATGGCCGTTTAGAATGAAATGCGGAGTGAAAAGACTTCAAGCCGGGTGTCGCGTTCAAGGCGTGGGACTCCGTCGCCCCGCAGCTCGTGGACGGCCGTGTCGAGCCGGTTGCGGTTGTACCGGTGCGCGGCATCGATGCCGCCGTAGATGCTGCCGGTGTACCAGGTCATTTCAAAGAAGGTCGACACCGCAAAGAGCCCCCACTGCTCGCGGTCTGCGCACTCGAACATCGCCCATCCGAAGATGCCGTTGAGGAAGATGGAGCGGAACATGTTGCCCCATTCGCCGGAGTAGGCGTAGCCGAGACCGGGAACGATGCCCAGGAGACCGCCGACACGCGGCGACTTGTCATGGCCGGCGAAATAACGGTCGAGAGCGGCTTCGCGCGCGGAATCGCCGGAGATGGCCCCGCGTGCCGCTTCGGCGTCGCCCGCACGAAGATAGTCGGAAGCGGCCGCGCCGCGTGCCCAGGCGGCAAGCCGTTCGTTCCTCGGGTCCACCGCCGCGAGTTCCTCTGCATAGTCGGCCGCCGAAAGCCAGTTTTTGCCCCCCTCCGCGTGTTCGGTCCTTAGAAGGAGTAATGGCGCAGATCCGGACTCGCCTGCGTCCTCTGCGTGGTCAAGCATCTTTTCCATGCGTCCCCACGCGCCTTCGGCGCGGTAGGCGTCGGCCGCCACGAGATAGAGGCCGGGGAGCGACTTGTCCGAAGGATCAAGGTCGGCGGCGAGACGACGGTATTCGAGGGCGGAGCGGGCAAAGTCGCCCGATTCGTAAAGGGAGGCCGCGAGCGACAGGCGCGCATCGGCGGGCGATATACCCGCCGATGCGCAGATAGGAGATAGGAGATAGGAGATAGGAGATAGGAGATATAATATGGATAATGATAGACTTCGGATGTCGAATGTCGATTGTCGATTGTCGGCTTTTGGATGTCGATTACCGGATGTCGATTGTCGGCTAAAGTTGAGGAAAATCATTTCGCCTCCTTTGAAAACCACCAGTCGTGATCGGAGACGGGGTCGGGGTGGCGCCAGGAGCCGTCGGGCATGCGAATGCGGCGCCTGGAGTTCGATTCGACGGGTTCGCGGACGAAACGGTCGGTGACCATGGGTACGCCAAGGATTCCATGTTTGCGCGAGGCTTCAAGATAATACCGAGAACAACTCGGTTCAAGGACGCACCGGTCGCCAATGGCAGGGCCTACGAACAACCTGTAGAAGCCAACGACCCCTGCGGCGAGCCAGGCGCCGGGGCCGCGCCGCTGCTTCGCAGGCGCGATTGCGGCAACACAGGTCTTGGCGTCCGAAATGTCATTCTCCGTCCAGCTGCCGCTGCACATGTCGACTTGCGTCGCAAGGGAGGAACTTGCCTTGCGGAAATCTTCATCGGCGCGGAACAGAAGGTCGAGCGCCGCCCCGGCGACGCGGAAGACGCGCGGATCTCGTGTTGTGCGAAAGGCTTCGATCACTCCCTCGCGCGTTCCACTAAAAAGGGCGCGTTCGGCGGCGGTGCTGGCCAGGGCGTTCGTTGCGGCTGGTGATTCTGCGACCAACGCGGCGGCTTCGGAAATGGCCTCGGCGGCGGCGCCCTCCTCAAGGAGTTCACGGACAAGTTCCGCCCTCCGCGCAAGACGCGCCGCCTCATCCCGCGCCTCGCATTGGTCTGTTCGGCAAAGCACCGCTAGGACGAGGACGAAGAATTGGAGTGCCGTCCGCATGACGCCGGATTAGAAAAAGGCTTTCGGGTCGAATAGCGAGGAGGGAAGAACGCCGTTGACCTCGAACTTGTCGAAGCGTGAAACCGCCTTGAAGGTGCGCCCGGAAAGAGCGGTTTCCGTCTCGACGCGGCGGAAGAGCCAGACACCTGGCAGAACTTCAAACGCCCCACGGAAGAATGCGGAAGAATGCGGATGCTCCGCATCGGCCGGACCGTCAGGGAAGAAATCAATACGCGCGACCCGGCCGAGTTCATCGAAAGACACCGCCGCCGCAACAATGGTGCGGCCGTTCGCCTCAGTTGTCGAAAAAGCGACAGTCCTGGCAAGTGGCGGTTTGGCCTGGCGGTCTGCGGCCGGCAGGTCTGCA
>JAEEGL017051228.1_pt1 | contig 13900 bp, 4 predicted proteins | sample 9134231 | NCBI WGS metagenome assembly JAEEGL01 (sample SAMN16246548, study PRJNA631951) | gut metagenome | biome: gut microbiome; feature: rumen; material: fiber-attached | host: Bos | place: Iran: Karaj | collected 2018-10
GATAAAAATTGTTTAAAATTAATAAAAATAATATTTATTTTTGGTAAAATTATTTATTTATTAATAATTTTTTTTAAATATTATTAATTAAAAAACATAAATAATTTATGGGGTTTGGGGATGGGGGATTGGGGATTGGGGATTGGGGATTGGGCCCAATCCCCATCCCCAATTTTTAAAATCTTATTTCATTTTTATTTCAATTTAAAGACCAAAAATAAATATTATTTTTATTAATTTTCATTTTTAATTCTTTAACATGAAATATATTTTTTATTTAAAAATATTTTATTTTTATTTAATAATATGAGAAAATTAGAATGATGATTTGCCTTAAACTAAAATAAATTAAAAAACTATGAAAAGATAAAATTTAAATTAAATCCTTTGAAAATAAAAAAAAAATGTGATATCTTAAAATACATTTATTATTATATTAAATATAAAAGAAATAAGATTAATTATATAAATAAAACATCATATTAAAAAATCATAACTAATTATATAAAAAATGACTGACAAAATAAGAACTCCAATTAAATCCAAAACATCAAAAGTAAGAAATAGTGATACAAAAATAGGAAAATTTTCTAATATTTTAAACAGTCCTTCTATGCAAAACAAAGGAAGTTGTTTTATAAAAGCTTCAAGAAATTCACAACTATTCACCAATCAAATAATATCTAAAAATTCTTCTGAAACAAAAGACAGTAAATTCCGTCGTTTAAGTACTATTCAATCTCCAAATTCTTTTTTAGGTCCTTTAACCAATGGAAATCTTTCTTTAAATATTTTATTAAAAGAATATGAAAAATATCCAATTGGAGAAAATTCAAAGGGAAAAATAGGACAAATAAAGTCTTATGCTTTTAACTCATATCATGGATTAGTAAAAGCAGAAAATGAAGATAGAATATGTGTAAGTACTTTATTGAAAAAACCTCATAATAAAAAAATACAACAATGGCCAAGAATATCTTTTTTTGGAGTTTTTGACGGTCATGGAGGCGAAACATGTTCTTCTTTTTTAAAACATAATTTTTTAAACTTTCTTATAGAAGATAAAAGCTTTCCAATTGATATAAAAGAAGCTATAATAAATGCAGTTGAAAAAGCAGAAAAAGAATTCAATAGAAAATATGTTGATATGTTAAATAATAATATAGATTTTAGTGGTTCATGTGCTTGTATTGTTTTAATAATTGAATGTAAAATATATGTTATTAATATCGGTGATTCAAGAGCGATTATGTCTCTTAATAATGGAAATAAAATTCAACCTTTAACTATAGATCATAAGCCTAATAATCCTAAAGAATTTGATAGAATAACAAAAATAGGAGGAAAAGTTTATGTTGATCAAGACTTAGAAAGTGATAGAAGTCTTGAAAAATTAAAGGTAATTGAAAAAGAAAATGAATTTGATAATTTCCTTTTAGACGGAGTCATTTTCAGAATTTATCCTTGTCATTTAGCAGTAGCAAGGACAATTGGTGATATAAAAGCTAAAGATAAATATTATGGAGGTTTGAATGGAGAAATTATATCAACTCCTGATATTTATACTTATGAGATTAGTTCTAATATGGATTTTATTATTATTGGTTGTGATGGAATTTTTGATAATTTAAGTAATGAAGATATTATTGATACTGCTTGGTTTGCTATTGATAATTGTTCTCATGAAAGGAAATATGATATTAATTTAATTTCTCTTGATGTTTGTGATATGATTATTAAAAATGCAATGGATAAATTAAGTTCTGATAATTTAAGTGTTATTGTTATAGGATTAGATGGTTTAGAAAAGTATATTAATCATCAAAAAAATAAAGAAATTAAAAATGAAATAAAGAAAAAATAATTTGATAATGAAAATAATGTTTTAAAAGATTTATATTTTTTAATGTAAAATTAATTTTATAAGTGGAAGTTAATTTGGTGTTAAAATGTTTAATTTTTAATTTTTAAAATATGAATATAAAATAATTTGATTAAAATTTTTATTCCTCATTTTCATTCTTTTCTTCTTTATTATCATCATCATTTCCTGAAACCAAAATTTTATCTTCTTCTTTATTCAATTCTTTCTTACTTCTTTTTTGTAAAACTAAACTAATATTATATGAAAAATCACCATCTTCAACAGCTTTTAAATTAAAAGCCATATAATTTCTACTTTTAATTTCAATATTAATATTTTTATTTTCAATCATTTCATCTTTAAAGCCTTTATATTCTAAATTAGAAAATTTATGAAATTTAACCTTAATAACATAGTTATCAAATACACTTTCATTTACAAAAATTAAAAAAGCTCCTCTTCTATATTGCATTTCAATATAATAAACTTCGCTTTTTCCTATATATTGTTTAGGCAAATTTAAAAAGTTTTCTTCTTTATACATTGATTCTATTTTCGACACTTCAAATTTAGGATAAATATTAATATAAATTTGATCTATTGTTTTTTCCCATTCAAAAACTATTATTTCTGTATTTTTTGGTGATATTATAATTTTAACACAATTTAAGTCATTTATATTTTCTACATCATTATTATAATCTTTTGTTATTATATTCATTCCATCATTTTCAGTAAACAAACTTAAAGAAATTATTTGTTCTTCAGTATTATTTTCAATAGCATAAATTGAATAACCAAAATTTTCATTTATTAAAGATTCATAAGTTATACAATTTTTAATTTGATAAACATCTCCTTTTTTAACGTTTTTATTAGGGTTTTTCTTTAAGAAAGAAATAAATAAACTTTTAATTTGTCTATTTAATTTTTCTTCTGATATTTTTTCAGTAATATCTAAAAATTCTATTTGATTTTCTGAAATTGCTCCAATACTAATTTTAACTTGACTATTACTATAAACATTAAATAATAAACTGTAAGTTCCTTCTTTTAACGTTGTTTCTATTATTCCACTTGTTCCAAATGAATATTGAGAATCAATGTATTCAAAATTATAATCAATTTCATCAGTGTAATAAGAGTTAGATTCGTTATTTTCAGAAGACATTGTTTTTATTCTTCTTATATAATTTTCAGTTACGATTAATTGAGCTAAAACAAATCTGAAAAGAAGAGAATGTGGTAAAGACATTGATAAAGAAATTTTGGTTTTTTTTTCTACTTTAAATTTAAGTAAGTTAATATTACTGTCTAATAAAATTATTGTCTTACTTTCAAAATGAAATAAAGGATTAAAGTTTAAAATATAAGTGTTGTCAAAATGCTTAAAGTAATGATCGTATTTGTAATAAATTAAATTTTCATTTTTTAAATTTTCTTCAGGAAAAAATTTAGAGTTTTTAATATCTTCTTCATTAATATTATTAGGAAACTTAATTATATTATTTTGAGAATCTTTATTATAAGGAAGATATAATTCTACATATTTTCTTCCATTAACTTTAAAGACATTTGTTATAAAAAAAGAAATATAATTATTATTATCAAAGAACTCATTCGATAAAATATCTTTTTCTCCGTAAACAATAAAAGAATTATTCGTTTTAATTGTTTCCTTTAAAAGTTCATAAAATTCTTTTTTATTAACAACTTGATGATTATATACTTTATTAAGATAAGGAGTAATAAATTTAAAAATATCACTTGCTAACAAAGGAATAGTATTAATATAACTTTCAACACTTTTTGCTATTGATTTTTCTAAAATATAAATCCAAAAATTTTTATCGCTTGGATGTAAAAAAAGAGATCCTTTTAAAATTTTATTATCAAAAAGCAATTTTCTATTTTTTCCATTTTTAAAGTTTTTAATTTCATATTCTCCTTTTTCTATATTAAATTTAGTGAATAAATGTTTAAAATAACTTTTCTTTTTTTGATTAAGAATAAAAACACAATTGACTAAATTAATATTACCAAATTTATTAAGTTGTAAATTTCCTAAAATTATATCATCAAAAGTACATTCTTTAAATTTCATTCTTCCATATTTACTTTCTTTAATTAATTTAATATCTTCTTCTGAAATATTAAACTCAGATATATTATCATCGATATTTTCCCCGTTAATTAATTTATGAATTTTAACTAATTTCAATTCTAATTTTTCTTTTTGAATATTAGGAGTCATTGAGTTAAAACCTTTTAATTCATATTTTTCAAATCTAATTTGATTTGCAGCAATATCAGAGTCTTTAATTTCTTGAATTAATTCTTCGAAGTTTATTGGTGGAATTTGAATTACTTCTTCTTCTTTTTTTTCTATTATTAATTCTTCTTCATTTTGCTTTTCTTCTTCTATTGGTGATTCATTCCCTGGAACATCAATGTTACTTTCTCTATAAAATTTATACTTTTTACATTTTACTTAGATGCTGTGTTTAAACTACATGAGAGAACATTTCCCATTTAAATTTTTATGTTTTTAAGTTAATTATTTTTTTTGGAATAATTTTTAGGAGTTTAATAAATTTTTTTTATTTTTTATTATTAGGGTTTTTTGTATTTATAAATGATTAATGATTTTATTATATTAAAAGGAGATAGCTTTTTAGATGATTTTACTTTTTAAGATAGTTTAAATACACTCACAAAAAAAAGCAAATTTCATTTATAGGTTAATTTAAAGAAAGTTTTTATATTTTCAATTTAAAGATTTCAGTTAAGTTTGTATAATAAACATATTAATTTTTTTTTTTTGACTCATCAATACTTAATGTTATTTTTTGTTTAAATAAGAAAAATAAAAGGAATAATTTATAAGAAAATTTATTCAATTTAATAACATAAAGAAAGAAACTAAATAAATCATAATAAATGAATGTTCCTTTTAAAGAAAAAGAAAGAATGGCTTTTAATACTGTATTTTTAGATATATCAAATAAATAATTTCTTCAACTCAAATTGACAGAGAGTATTAATTAACTTGATAAAGCAAAAATAAGTTTTGGATGAGATTATTTAATAAAAATATATGATTGTATATCTAAACAATGATAGATAAATTTTAGAAAAATAAACTAATGAGAAAGTTAAAAAATTTCTAATCAAAAAAAGAACAAGTAAAGTAAAGATATTAGTTCTTAAATAAAAAGAAAAAAAAGTTTTAATGAAATGAAAAATTATAAATGCTCATAAGTTATTATAAAAATCATAACACAAACATTAAAATAAAATTTTGTTATTTCACACATTGAACTATTAATTTATAACAAATATCTAAGTTTTTAACCTATCAACACTAATAATACCATTTTCAATTTGTAATATTATTCCATTAAACATTCAAATATAATTATTATCTATTTGAACAATTTCAATTACTGTTGTGATAACTTACACTAATTTGAACATAATAGATTTATCTTATTCTACATCATCAAAATATATTTTTTCTTTTTACTTTTGAATTCACTTTAATTACAATTCCTTTTTTTTTCCAGAGCTCAAAATTAAAAAACTGCCTTTTTTATATTTTTAATTGGAATATAATATTTATACCTTCCAATATATTCATTTTTATATTTATAAAAAATAAATATTTTTTGAAAAACAATTTTTTTATTGTTTTAACAATATATCCTCTTTAACTAATTAATCACTTTTATTTTCTATTATTTAAAAATATTTATTAAGTTATTTATAAAAATAGTTACTTAATTATGTAAAAAAAATTTATTTGAATAGTTAATTTATGATAAATATCATATATAAATAAAAAGGGAAGATAAAATTTAAAAAAATAAAAAATTTAAATAATAAACAATTTCTCTCATAAAATATAAATATGGATAATGAATGATAAAGATTTTATTTTATATATTTTACTTTGAAATATAAACTTATTCAAATAAAATGAATAATATCATAATAATAAATTTTATTCCTTCAAAATCAATTATAAATAACAAATTAAATTATATTTTATCCAAAAAGAAAAAAGAAAATTATTATGAATAAAAGAATTTAATTTTTCAGTAATTTATATTTATATAATTTTTTTTTAATTTTTTAATAGTTTTGAAATTATTTTTATTTGAAATGGAAAATTGTGATGATATAAATGAAAATAATTTATTAGAAACAATAAGGAATAGTTTAAAAGGAATTCATACTTTATTCATTGAAAAACAATTAACTGATAATCACTTTGCAAAAGAATTAGAAAAAATACTTCTTAATATTTCTATTATTTCATCAATTGAATCTAATTCAGAATTAAATACTAACGTCATATTTCAATTAGGAACTTTAAATATTTTTTTACCATTATTTGAAATATTTTACGAGCTTCAAAAAGAAAATAAAGAAGAACACATTTTTGAATTATTATTAAAATTAATAGAAGTACTTTTCTTAAAACAATATAATTGGTATTTATCTCAAAAAAATAAATTTTTATATATCATAAGTTTATTCTTAGAAAGATACAATGATTTTTTTTTTCAAAACGGAAAATACTTTGAATACATTTCAAATATAAATTTTAGAAATCTTAAAAATTTTAACGACAATACTTCCTTAACAGAAGATTATTCTAAATACATATTATTCAATTATAAAATATTCAAAAAAATTAATAAAAACATTCAAAATAAATTTATAGAACATTTAAATAATTTTTTCAAAGAAACAAGTATTGGAATTCATGTTGACTTTGATAATATATTAATGAACTTTGAACAAGACTCAAATAGTCAAATATGGAAATTTTCAAGATGTTTAATAAGAGGATTAATATTTAATAGTGAAGCTCCTAAAAAATTTTTACCTCTTCAATACTGTTTATTTAAAAATAATGATAATCTCTTTATTGAAATTTTTTCAATTTATAATGAATTGTTTTCTATTTTTAAGTTAAGTGATTATAACAAATTATTAAATTCTTTAAATTATTTTTTAGATTCAAATCTTTTTAATCAAGTTATTTCTTTATTAAAAACAAATAATATAACTTTAAAATTTAAAATAATTGAATTGTTAAGAAACTTAACAATGAATATTGTTCAAAAAGGTGAAAAGAATAATGAAGTAGTTTTTACTCAAAGAAAAAATGGAAAAGAAGTTAAAATCACAAAAGAAGATTGCTCTGAGTTTTTAAGGTTAATAAAAAATAAACAAGGAACAAAAATCGAAAAAGAAATAGAATTAGATAAAGAAGAAGGAGAATTTATTTTATTATTACATAATAAAAAAGTTTTATTTTTTGATATTTTAAAAAGTTTAATCAATTCCTTTTTAAATCTCTCTTTAAATAAATTAGAAAAAGAAGAATACAGTTATGTCGATGAAATATATTGTGAAAATAATTATAAAGAAACTATAGATAATATTTTAAGTTCTTTAACTAATTTAGAAAAAGGAAAAAAAAATTTCTATCAACAACAAATAAATGCATTAAAAAAAAAAGAAATTCCAAAAATTTTCAATTATGAAAAAAATAATATTAGAAGACAATTAATTCGTTCTTTACGTTCTTTAACTTTAATTCAACAAGAAAAATTTAAAGAAATCATTGAAGATATTTATTTAAAAAAATTAAAAGAATGTAAAGTCATTACTTTAAATATATTATTTAATTACTGTGACAGTTCGAAATTAAAGTTATTAACTAAGACTTTATTTTATTTTATTTCTTCTTTTTCTTTAAAGCATTTTTCAAAAGTCTTTATTGATAATTTTGACACAATAGAAGATTTTATTTATGATTATATTATTTATTTTAACAATGATAAATTTAAATTAAAAGACGAATACGAAGAAAATTATAAAATGTACTTAGAAAAAAATAAAATAATAAAACAAATATTAAAATTAGATTCTGATGGAATCTATACTTTTGATTCTCTTTTATTAGTAATTACAAAAATAATAGAAGATGGAAAAGGAAAAAAATATCTTGATCAAATTGAAAATTATGTTTATGGAGAAAAAGGATTAACTTTAGTTAAAAGTTTAATAAATATTGTTTGTTATCCTATTCAAGAATCTAAGAGCGAAAACTTTAATGATAAATTTAATGAATTTGAAGATAAATTATTATTTGTTTGTATTACAGCTTCTTTAGTAAGAGAAGAAAATTTAATAGAAATGCAAAAGCACTTTTTAAATTTATTTTCGCTTTTAATTGGAATTTTATTTATTTTTTTAAAAAATAACAACGATTTCTTTAAAAAAGCATTCATTTTTATTTTTAGAATTCTTTATTCTTTTTACACAGCAAGAAAAAAATATAAAAAAAAACACTTTATATTATCAATAATAATGGAATCTAATTTTTTAAATCATCCTATAAGTCATATAAACAATAAAATAATAGAATATTATGAAAAGAAAAAGAATGAAGCTTTAGAAAAAGGAGAAAATCAATTTCCAAATCCTTCAGAAACTATAGAAGAAATAGCTAAAAAATATAATATTAATAATTTAAATGATTATATTTTAAACAATAGAGAATTTATTAATTTTATTTATACTTTTCAATTCACTTCTGATAATGTTGATGAGACTAATATAAATCAGTTAAATAATAATGACGTTGAAATTAATAATAATGAAAGTAAATACCTTTTAACTGATGAGAGACCTGATTTTAAATTGTTTAAAAAAAAAATAAACGCTCAAAGAATTTTTCAATATATTCATGTTTTATTAAGGAAAAAAGAGTATATAAAAGTTAAAAAAGATTTATTTTCATGGAATGGATTTTATAGTAATTTAAAAACTTTTATTAATCCAAATCAAGAATTAAAGTTTAAATTATCTAATCATTTAACTAAAGACTTTTCTCTTCAAATAATGAAACCTATTTTAGATTTTGATAATTATTATCCTTACTTTGAGAAATATAATATTAAAAATATTTTCAGAGATGATTTCGATAAAGTTTATAAAATTAATTTAAAAATTGATAAAAATGAAAAATTTGAAGATTACTTTCAGGAAGATATTACAATAAATGAATTTGATGAAATTAAGCTTTTTAATTGTTATGTTATTAAAAAAATTATTAAAATTTATTCTATTTTATTATTTTCTTTAATTAGTAAAATAATAATAATATTTCATGTTAAAAAAGAAGAAGAGATTAATTCTTTGTTTAATTATGGAAAAAGTAATAAAGAATATATAACTAAATTTAATATTTCAGATATTAAATTAATAATTAAGAAAAAGATAAATTATAAAGAAGTTGGAATAGAAATTTTTCATAAGAATAATAAAACATATTTTATTGAATTTAATGATGAAAAATCAAGAAATGACTTTTTGAATTTGTTTTTAGAGTTAAAATTAAATAAAAGTGAGAATTTTATAGAAATAAAAAATATATTAATAAATACTTATTACAAAGATCAAAAATATTATTCCTTAAATTCTTTAATTAATAATTGGATAAAAAGGAAAATCTCTTCTTTTGAATTCTTAATGTGGTTAAACTTTTATGGAAATCGTTCTTATCAAGATTTATTTCAATATCCTGTTTTTCCATGGATAATATCAGATTATTCAATAATAAAAAATCCAAATTCAAATTTAAATGATTTACCTTTAAGAGATCTTTCAAAGCCAATGGGAATGTTAGAAATAAATAATAAAGGAAAAGAAAGAAAGAATATATATTTAACCGAGTTTTATCAATCTTTTAACATTGAAAAAGGAAAAAAATATAATTTCGATGAAGAGTATTTAAATAATAATAATATTGAAATAGATAAAATTCCTTATATTTACTCAAGTCATTATTCTAACATTGCTTATGTTTGTCATTATAATATAAGGATTTTTCCTTATTCTTTTTCTTCAATTCATATTCAAGGAAATAACTTTGATGTAGGTGATAGAATCTTTAATAATTTAGAATATAGTTTTTTAAACTGTACAAGTGATAAAATGGATATTAGAGAATTAATTCCTGAATTTTATTGTTTTCCTGATTTTTTAACTAATATAAATAATTTAAACTTAGGACAATTTCAACATAATAATAATATAAAAAACGAGATAATTGAACTTTTTCAACAAATAGAAAAAAAAAATGAAGAAGAATCTATTTTAGTTAATAACGTATTAGTTCCTTTTTGGTGTGAGAATGATAAATTTAAATTTGTTATTAAGTTAAGAGAGTATTTAGAAAAAAATGAAAATTTAAATTCATGGATTGATTTAATATTCGGAATAAATGAAAGTGGTTTAGGAGCTGTAGAAAATAATAATATTTTTATGCCTTATTGTTATATAGATAATATTATTGAAAGGAAAAAAAAAAATAATGAAGAAGATAAAATTTATCTTTCTTATCTTGACACGTTTTTTCAATTAGGAGTTAATCCTCTTCAAATTTTAAAAGAGAAATGTCCTAAAAGAGAAACAATAAAAAATAAATTTAATAGTAATGTTGTTAAAGGGGATTTGTTTAAAGAAAATTATGAAATTTTAATTTTAAAAATTTATGATAATTATTTATTATGTATAAATAGTAATTTGGAATTATATAAATTTTTAATAGATAATGAAAAAAATATAAATAATGGGAATATGATTTTAAAAATAGAAAAAGAAAAATATTCTAAAGATTTTATTCAAATAATTAATAATGATTTATTTACTTTAACAATTCTATTAACAAAAGAAAAAAATAAAATCGATATTATTAGTTTAAATAATTATTCTTTATTTTTCAATGATTATTTAATCTTAAGAGACTTAGACAATTCAATTATAACTTTTATGATTGCAGATGAAGATAATAATTTATTATATTGTGGAACTCAAAAAGGAACAATTTTTATTTTTGAATTATTAAAACTTAATGAAAAAGAAATTAAAATAGAAGCAATTCATATTTTAAAAAATCATACAAAAAAAATTTTATTTATTCACTTTAATAACATTTTAAACTTATTTGCTGATTGTTCTGAAGATGGCTTAGTTAATATTTATAGAATGCCTAAAGGAGAGTTAATTCGTATTATATATTTAGAACATTATATTTTTAATTATATATTTTTATCAGAATGTCCTTTAAGTTGTTTATGTTTATTTAGTGAAAAAGAAAATGAATTAATTACTTTTTCTATTAATGGAATCTTTTTGAAAAAAGAAAAAGAAGTTAAGGATATTATTTCTATTCCTTTGATTGTTTCTGATGTTTATTTTTGTAATTATTTAATTTATTTAAAAAAAGAAAATAATGGAATTTATTTAAATATTAAAACTTTACCTTATTTAGAACCAATTCAAAAAATTATGATTTCAGAAAAAATAAATGAAAATAATTTTAAAATTATTTATGATAAGGAAGATAAGTTTATTTATATTTGTGAAGAATGTAAAATTCTTATTAAGATGAATTGTTTTAGTATCTTAAATAAATAAAATGTTTAAATATAAAAGATTTATAAATTCATTTTTTTATAAATGATTTTCTTATGAAAAATACAAAAAAAATATAATCAAATTTCAAAAGTAATTTTATTAAAGTTATATGATTATTTTTTTTTCTTTTTTTAATGAAAAAAGTTAGTATAGATTTCTTGGATTTGTTTTTTTAATTTAAATAATGATTTATTGAGAAATTAATTGAATTTGATTTTTTTTTAATTTTTATGTTTTATATAGATTTATGATAATTTTTTTTTATTGTTTTATGAAATAAAAAAAGAAATTATAATTTTTTTTTAGGTGTGATAATAATATTGATTATAAAGAGTTAGTTTTACTTTATTTATAATTAAATGATGGAATAATAAGAATTTAAAAATTTATTTAAAAGCTTTATTAATGAATTATTGTATAATAAAATTTTTGATATTATAAAAAAAATTTAATTTATAAGTTCATATTTACTATTTTTAGTCATTAAAAAATTTAAATAAGATAATAATCATTATCAATATATAATTTAAACTTAATCAATAATTTTTTAACAAATAATTGTAAATATTTTAACAAGTTTGTTATATTATTACAAATAATTTTAAAACACTTTTTTTATTTTTTTAAGATAATTTATTTAATTTATATTAATGCAGAGAAAATTTAATTGTATTGAAATTTTGAAATAATATTCTTTTAAAATATAAACTTTTTCTACCTTAACAAATAAGGATTAAAATTATAAGTTATAAACAAAAATACAACAGATTTCATGTATAATTGAATCAAAAAATAAAATAAATAAAGAAAAAAAATATACACATATTGATATAATTACTAATTTTAATTATATATTAACAATGATAATTTTTATCACTAAATTTAATATATTTAAATTTAATCATTAAATAACATCTTGATAATTTTTGAGGAAAAATCATAGAAAAGATTTAAGATAAGTAAAATCGTAAAAATGACATTGTCAAAGAAGGTATTATATAATTAAGAATAACATATATTTATAAATTTCAAAGAGTTTTCAATTCATATCAGACTATTAAAATTATTAATATATTTTCCAAATATTTATTTTAATATTAATTAAATCAACTTTAATCTAAAATTATACATCAACTCATAGATTTTCGTATAATTTATTTAGGTAGAAAATAAAATTAAATAAACATTTTTCTTAATATTTGATAATATTAATATAAAATACATTATCTTAATAATTTACTTTTTAATCTTTATTTAAAAAATTAAATTAATAATTTGAATTTTTTTAAATTTTTTTTTTTCAAAAGAATAAAAAAACATTATTAATTTAAATTGATTTATAAAAAATCATTTGAACCAATTTTATTTCATTTAAAATATATTTTTAAATATAATAAACGGTAATAATTTTTTAATATATAAAAAAAAAAATTTATTTATAAGTATGAAATAACTATATCAATTGTATTCACAAAGCAATTTTTAATTTAACAAATAAAATATTAATTTTATAAATTAAAATAATCTAATTTAAAAATGTTAGTATCTTTCCATTTAAGAACAGAATTTATAATAATAATAATTTTTGTTTTAGTTATTTTTTTACAAGAATACATTGTAGACACTTCAAACACAATAGAAAGATTTATAACATCATTTAGTCAATTTTGTTTAATAATTTTTGCTTCTTTAAAGCAATTTAAAACAAAAGAAGAAGAAAACAATGAAAAAAAATTTGGTTTAGTAGGATTAATATATTTATTATCAACAATAATATTAAATTTTATTGTTTTTTATTTAACTAATATACTCGATGAAAAAGAATTATATGGTTTAGATTTATTTTTACCAATAATTTGTTTTTTTATTCTTGAAAAAATAGTATTTAAACAAAAAATATATTCTCATCATATTCTTTCTATGATAATGAATTTCTTTGTTATTTTATTTCTTATTTATTTACTTAACTCAGAAAATACTAAATTATCAATTTTTATTTATGCTTTTTTTTTAAGTTATGTTTATGCTTTTTATACTTTATTAATTAAATTTTTTAACGTGTATTATAATATTAATATTTATTTTATTGCAAGTTTAATAGGTTTAATAGAAATGATTTATCATATTGGTTTTATTAATAAAGTTATGAAAGAGTTTAAAGAAATTAAGTTTTTATCTTTTTTATTACTTACTGTTATAAACTTTGTTTATCATTTCTTATATTATTTTATTATTTGGAAATTAGGTCCTATTCATTCTTCAATTAGTGAATGTATTGCTTATGTGATTATTTTCTTTTTTGAATTTGATTTAACTGATTTTCTCTTTTTTCTTCCTTGGATGTTGTTATCTATTTTTTCAGCTTTTATTTATTTAAATATAATTGAACTTAAGTTTTGTGGATTAAATAAATATCATATGATTTTAAGAAAAGAAAAAAAAAGAAAAATCGAAGGACAAAATTTAAAAATTTATCATGAATTTAATGAAAAAGGAAATTAATTTATAAATTAAGTTAAATAATCTTATTTATTA
>JAEEGL010568464.1_pt1 | contig 13899 bp, 9 predicted proteins | sample 9134231 | NCBI WGS metagenome assembly JAEEGL01 (sample SAMN16246548, study PRJNA631951) | gut metagenome | biome: gut microbiome; feature: rumen; material: fiber-attached | host: Bos | place: Iran: Karaj | collected 2018-10
CTTGTTGACCTCGTAGAACTTGTTGTTGATGAAGTTGGCGTGGGGGTTCTCCTGGCCGTCCACGGTGCCCAGCTGGATGGCGGTGAAGACCTCGGACACGGGCATGGCGGTGGCGGTGCAGCCCATGGTCTCAAAGGTGGCGCGGAACACGGCGCTCTCGGGGATACGGATCTTCAGGCCCTTCAGGTCCTCGGGCTTCTCGATGGGGCGCTTGGAGTTGGAGATATTGCGGAAGCCGTTGTACCACCAGGCCAGGATCTTGAAGCCCTTCTCCTCGCACTTCTTCTCCAGGGCCTTGCCGGCGTCGCCGTCCAGGATGCGGAAGGCCTGCTCGGCGTCGTCAAACAGGAAGGGCAGGTTCAGGGTGTCGATCTCGGGCACGAAGTTGGACAGGGACATGGTGGACTCCACGGCGATGTCCAGGGTGCCCATCTGCACGAACTCGATGGCCTTGGAGCCGGAAGCGATCTGGGAAGCGGGGAACACGTCGATGGTGATGTTGCCGCCGGACTTCTCAGCCACCAGCTCGGCGAACTTCTCGGCGCCGATCTGGTAGGGGTGAGTGGTGGCGCCCACGTGGTTCAGGGACAGGGCGGCTTTGGTGGTCATGCCGCTGCCGGAGCCGGCGGAAGAGTCGCTTTTGCCGCCGCCGCAGCCTGCCAGGCCGCAGACCATAACCAGAGCGAGAACACATGCCAGGACACGGATAAGGTGCTTTTTCATGCTTTTCCTCCTTGTTTTTGCGCTCAAAGAGCGCTGTTGTTTTTCCCAATTGTATTTTTCAGACGGCGTACCGCCTGTATTGAGAACCTGTGTCAGATCCGGGCGACGCCGGTGCGGCGGGCAGCCTCGGCCACAGCGGCTGCCACGGCGGGACCCACGCGCTTGTCAAAGGCGGCGGGGATGATGTAGTCGGCGGAGAGCTCCTCATCGGAGACCAGATTGGCCAGGGCCATGGAGGCGGCCATCTTCATCTCCTCGTTGATGTCGCTGGCCCGTACGTCGAAGGCGCCGCGGAAGATGCCGGGGAAGGCCAGCACGTTGTTGATCTGGTTGGGGTAGTCGCTGCGGCCCGTGGAGATGACCTTCGCGCCGCCGGCCTTGGCCTCGTCGGGGAAGATCTCCGGGGTGGGGTTGGCGCAGGCGAAGATGATGGCGTCCCGGTTCATGGTCTCCACCATCTCCTTGGTCAGGGTGCCGGGGCCGGACACGCCGATGAACACGTCGGCGCCCTTGATAACCTCGGACAGAGGACCGGCTTTCTTTTCACGGTTGGTGACCTGGGCCATTTCCTCCTTGATCCAGTTCAGGCCGTCGCGTCCCTCATAGATGGCGCCCTTGCGGTCGCACATGGTGACGTTCTTGAAGCCGGCGGAGATCAGCAGCTTCACGATGGCGATGGCGGCGGCGCCGGCGCCGGAGGTGACGATCTTCACTTCTTCCTTTTTCTTGTCCACGACCTTGATGGCGTTGAGCAGGCCGGCCAGGGTGATGACGGCGGTGCCGTGCTGGTCGTCGTGGAAAATGGGGATGTCGCACTTTTCCTTCAGCTTGCGCTCGATCTCAAAGCAGCGGGGAGCAGAGATATCCTCCAGGTTGATGCCGCCGAAGCTGCCGGAGATCAGGTAAACGGCGTTGACGAACTCGTCAACGTCCTTGCTCTTGACGCACAGGGGGATGGCGTCCACGTTGCCGAAGGATTTGAAGAGGACACACTTGCCCTCCATGACAGGCATGCCGGCCTCGGGGCCGATGTCACCCAGGCCGAGAACGGCGGTGCCGTCGGTGATAACGGCGCAGAGATTGTGGCGGCGGGTCAGTTCGTAGGATTTGTTGACGTCCTTCTGGATCTCCAGGCAGGGCTGAGCAACGCCGGGCGTGTACGCCAGGGACAGGTCGTCGGCGGTCTCAACGGGGACGGTGGAGATCACTTCGATTTTGCCTTTCTTCTCATAGTGCATGGCCAGGCTGCGCTCGGCGATCGTCATTTTCTTCTCTTCCACTGATATGCCTCCTGTAAATAAGTATTCTGGCTTCGCAGCAGTGCTCGAAGCCGATTTCCAACTAAAATAAGACCGATATTATTCTATTCGATTTACCAGGCAATGTAAAATTGTAAATAATCATATGGTTATTAAAAAAAACTATTCCATGTAATTCTTTTCTCTAAAAATACAGGATAAAACCGGGAATATATTTACTTTTCTTTATAAGGGTGAAAAAATTAGGCGAGTCCGACAAAATCGGCCCCGCCTTTTTGCCATATTTGCCAATCGGCAAGGGATATGACAATTTGCACATAAAGATTTGAAAATATGCGGATTCAATTTTCCAATTTCACAAAACCGACCGGGCAGGATATACTTGCCTCAGGAAAGTAGCCTTTCCCTGCTGTAATCCCGGGCGTACTCGATAAACTTGCGCACGCCGTGGTATTGCCAGCTGTTTTTCCTCCACACGATCTCAACGTTGATGTTCATGGGAGGCTCCAGGGAGATCCCCACAAGATCCGGCTGGCTTTCCACGGTGTCGGAAAAGAAAAACCCTGCGTACCCGTGCTTACGGATCATATGGAAATGGGTGGACAGCTGATAGAGCTCCACATAGTCCGTCGGCTCCGCGCTGGCTTCCCGAAAGCGCTCCATGAGCTTGTGACGCACATAGTAGTCCTCGGTAAACAAAACCAGGGGATGAGCTGATGCCTCTTCCAGAGAGATGCTGCTCCTTCCCGCCAGGGGATCGTCATTTCTGACGCAGAACTGCAGCTCTCTGCTGCGAAGCTGGAAATTGCTGCAGTTTTCAAAGTCGGTATTGAAGCCGCTGACGATCAGCACGTCCAGCATCTCCCGGTTGAGCATCTGCCGGGAGCGCATGGAGGGGCTGTCGCTCAGCTCGATCTTGTAATCCGGATACTCTGCCAGAAAATCCCGGACCATGTCGATGGCCATCGGCCCGATCATGGGAGTGATCCCCAGGCGGATCACCGTTTCCTTGCTGCCGAAGTCCCGGAGGGTGGCTTCGATCTGGCCCACGTGCTGCAGGAGCTCCTGAGCCGACAGAAGCAGATATCCGCCCTCTTTCGTCAATGTCAGCTTTCCCGCGCTGCGGGTGAACAGCTTCAGTCCGTATTCCTCTTCCAGATCCCGGATGGCGTTTGAAATAGTGGGCTGAGAGACATATAGCGCGTTGGCCGCTTTTGTAACGCTGTTGCGCATGGCGACCTCTTGAAAATATCGCAGCTGCTGCAGCTTCATTTCCCGTATCCCTTTCTTTATCGATCAAAACGAAATGACAATACAAGGAGGATCTGTATCATGGAACTGACTATCGGCTTCGGATCTGCGCCTCAGAACGTAACTCTCCCCGACGCCAATGTGATGGACGTTCTCACGCCCAACTCTGTGGAGATCACCTCATCCGGACAGCCGGAGGTCGTTCGGGCTCTCAACGAGCCCATCGGCACTCCGAAGCTCTCCAAGCTGGCAGTGGGAAAGAAAAAGGTGGCCATCGTATCCAGCGACATCACCCGCCCCATGCCTACCTGGACGGCCCTGCCGCCGGTGCTGGCTGAACTGGACAAGGCGGGCGTCCGCCGGGAGGATATCACCGTGGTCCTGGCTCTGGGCAGCCACCGCACGCACACCGACGCGGAGAAGAAAAAGCTCCTGGGCGAGTGCTACGGCGCGGTCCGCTGTGTGGATTCCTCCGACGAGGGCTATGTCCACATGGGCGTCACCCCCAGCGGCACGCCGGTGGATATCGCTAAAGCCGTGGCGGAGGCGGATTTCCGCATCTGCATGGGCAACATCGAATACCATTACTTTGCCGGCTACTCCGGCGGCGCCAAGGCCATCATGCCCGGCGTTTCCACCCGGGACGCCATCCAGGCCAACCACCGCCACATGGTGGAGGACGGGGCAGTGGCCGGACGGCTGGAGGGGAACCCCCTTCGGGAGGATATCGAGGCCTCCCTGAGCTGCTGCCCGGTGGACTTCATCCTCAACGTGGTGCTGGACGAGCACAAGCAGATCGTCCGGGCCGTGGCCGGGGATGTGACGCTGGCTCACAGGGAGGGCTGCCGCTTCCTGGACAAGTTCTACCGCAAGGAGATCCCCCAGCTGGCTGACATCGTCATCGTCTCCCAGGGAGGCGCGCCAAAGGACCTGAATCTGTACCAGACCCAGAAGGCGCTGGACAACGCCAAGCACGCGGTAAAGCCCGGCGGCATCGTGGTGCTGGTGGGCTCCTGCCGGGAAGGCCTGGGGGAGAAGACCTTTGAGGAGTGGATGACCGGCGCCCAGACTCCCGAGGAGCTGGTTGACCGGATCCGCAGGGACTTCAAGCTGGGCGGGCACAAGGCCGCCGCCATCGCCCTGGTGCTGCGCAATGCGGATATCTACCTGGTCTCCGAGATGGAGGACGCCTTTGTGGAGAGCATCTTCATGAAGCCCTTCCACACGGTCCAGGAGGCCGTAGACGCTGCTTTCGCCGCCAAGGGCCCCGACGCCCGCGTGCTGGTGATGCCTTACGGCGGCTCCACACTGCCGGTGCTGGTGTCCCGCTGAGCATTCGATTACTCATTCAATATAGCACAAAAACCCTGTAAAGTCAAAGGCCAACAGCCTCTGATATATAGTTCGCAGCCGCTCACTTTATCCCAAGCAAGCCGAATTGAAAGGAGAAACAACAAGCATGACCAAAGAGGAAAGCATTCAGGTGCTGACCGACAAGGTGGCGAAATTCGTCGCCTACGTCGGCAAGAAGCTTCCCGACGACGTGGAAGCCAAGCTTGCAGAGCTGGCCGGCAAGGAGACCAATCCGCTGGCCAAGACAATCTACGAGACCATGGCCACCAACCAGAAGCTGGCCGAGGAGCTGGACCGCCCCTGCTGCCAGGACACCGGCGTCATCCAGTTCTGGGTCAAATGCGGCGCACAGTTCCCCCTGATCGGCGAGCTGGAGCCCCTGCTGAAGGAGGCTGTGGTGAAGGCCACCTTCGCCGCTCCTCTGCGCCACAACAGCGTGGAGACCTTTGACGAGTACAACACCAAGCGCAACGTGGGCAAGGGCACTCCCACCGTGTTCTGGGATATCATCCCCGACTGGGACGGCTGCGAGCTGTACACCTACATGGCCGGCGGCGGCTGCACCCTCCCCGGCAACGCCACGGTGCTCATGCCCGGCGAGGGCTATGAGGGCGTGACCAAATTCGTGCTGGATCGTATGACCTCCTACGGTCTGAACGCCTGCCCTCCGCTGCTGGTGGGCGTGGGCGTGGCCACCAGCGTGGAGACCGCCGCGCTCCTGTCCAAGAAGGCGCTGATGCGGCCCATCGGCTCCCACAATCCCAACGAGCGCGCCGCTGCCATGGAGAAGCTGCTGGAGGACGGCATCAACTCCATCGGCCTGGGTCCCCAGGGCATGGGCGGAAACTACTCCGTCATGGGCGTGAACATCGAGAATACCGCCCGGCATCCCTCCGCCATCGGCGTGGCGGTGAACGTGGGCTGCTGGTCTCACCGCCGTGGCCACGTGATCTTTGACAAGGATCTCAACGCAACTGTGACAACTCATTCGGGGGTGACTTTGTAATGGTAGAACTGAGAAACGGGAAAAAGGTCCTCATCACTCCGGTGACCGACGAGGATCTGGCTGATATCCATATCGGCGACATCATTTATCTGGACGGCGACATGGTGACCTGCCGCGACGTGGCCCACCGCCGTCTCATCGAGGGCAAGCGGGAGCTGCCCGTGGACCTGCACGGCAAGGCTATTTTCCATGCCGGACCCATTGTCCGCCCCATTCCCGGGAAAGAGGACGCCTGGGAGATGGTCTCCGTCGGCCCCACTACCTCCATGCGAATGGAGAAGTTCGAGAAGGAATTCGTGGAGCAGACCGGCGTGAAGGTCATTATCGGCAAGGGCGGCATGAAGGAGAATACCGAGTACGCCTGCAAGAACTTCAAGGCCATCCACTGCGTGTTCCCCGCCGGCTGCGCCGTTCTGGCTGCCACCGAGGTGGAGCGCATCGCCGAGCATCACTGGGATGAGCTGGGTATGCCCGAGACCCTCTGGTGCTGCAAGGTCAAGGAATTCGGTCCCCTGATCGTGTCCATCGACACCGAGGGCCGCAACATGTTCGAGGAGAACAAGGTGACCTACAACCAGAAGAAGGACGCCGCCATCGAGGAGATCTGCAAGCACGTCAGCTTCATCAAGTAAAACGCAAGGCGGAGGGCTTCGGGCCCTCCGCCGATTCATAAGGAGATCATATGTATTATACCTGTGCCGGCTGCGCTGTCCGTGCCTGCAGCAATGAAGAGAAGGAAAACCTGCCGAAAAACTGTCCCATGCGGGACAGGGAGCTGATGGACGAGGCCTTTGTGGCCTATGCTCTGCCGGAGAACCATGATTTTTACGTCACAGCCTCCGAGCTGGAGGCCCTGGGGTATTGTCAGTGGCCCCGGCTGAAGGAGACAATAGAGCTGTGCCTGCGTATGGGCTATAAGCGCGTCGGCCTGGCATTCTGCCGGGGACTGCGCAAGGAGGCCGCCGTGGTGGATTCTCTGCTGCGCCGGGCCGGGCTGGAGGTCGTATCCGTCATCTGCAAGACCGGCGGTATAGACAAGACGAAGGCGGGCATAGCCCCGAACAGAAAGGTCCATCCGGGAGAGTTTGAGCCCATGTGCAACCCTATCGCCCAGGCAAAGCTGCTCAATGCGCAGAACACCCAGTTCAACATCGCGTTGGGGCTGTGTGTGGGCCACGATTCCATGTTTTATAAATACTCCGACGCCCTGGTCACCACCCTGGTGGCAAAGGACCGGGTCACTGGTCACAATCCCGCCGCGGCGATCTACTGCGCTGAGGGATATTTCAAGGATCGTATCCTCTGAGCGAATTCAGCTTTCACGCTGCATTCACATGAGTAGAACCCCGGGCTGCCCGGATCCGCAAAGATCCGGACAGCCCGGGGTTTATATGCAATGGGATCTTTATTCCCACTCGCCAAGAAAATCCCCTCTTTAACTGCTTTTGTTTAGGAGATTTGTCTCGACGTGGCTCCATTTGACTCCCATTATCCTCAACCCTTGGGGTCTACGGACTTTTGCTATCAAAAAGCTATCAAAGCGGCTATCACCGGTTTTGAGCTACAATGCTTATCATACCAGTTTAGTCGAAATGAGATATTACCATTCTCTTTTCATGAGTTATTACCCTAATAACCGTGGATCAGACTATTTCCATAATACGTGTATCTTGAGTAGCATCCCATAAAAGTGGCGTTTTCTCCAAACGCAATTCTATTCACTTGTGAAGTATCTAAGCACTACTCTGGCAGTAAGAATAAGCAATACAACAAGCCAGGAAGCACACTATTGCCGCCGTTACAAGTATAGACGATTCTTCCGCTATGACAAAACCCAAGCTTTTCCAAAGCTTTTCTGGAGGCCATATTCACAAGAGCAACTCGCGCAAAAATCTTCTCCAATTCTAGTTGTTCCTTCGCAAAGGAGATTATAGTCTGTATTGATTCCGTAGCATAGCCCTGGTTCCAAAACTCGCGTGCAAAGCAGTATACTATCTCCCAACCTTCCAACTCCTCCTCATAATACAGTAGAACCGTACCGAGCAATTGATGATCCTCGATCCTCTCGACAGCGAAACGATACCAATCGTCATCATCAATTGAGGAGATTTCATCCAAAAGCCAATCCTCTGTTTCTTTGATATCAGAATGAGTTTTCCAGAACATATACTTTGCTACATCCGGCTGGCTAAACCAAAGCTGAAACGCAGCAAGCGCGTCCCCTTCTCTAAACGGACGCAAGATTAGACGATCTGAGACTACAACTGGTGTTGTCATTTTCGGTATCTCTACTTTTCGCAGATTATAAGCTGTCAAAATAGGTTTTATATGAGAAGGTTTTTTTCACGATCAAGCCATTCTTCTTGTCAAAAGAGCAGATAGCCGGAAAGGGGACCCCGTTAAAAGTGTTGTTTTTTACCCAAGTATACGCCGCAGTATCTTCAAAAAACAGAACGTCGCCAACTTTCAGGGGTTCCGCAAAGGAATAATAACCAAAAGTATCCCCGGCAAAGCAGGTCGGGCCTGACAGATAATACCCGTAACCATCCTGCCCTTCCGGAAGTTCCCCTCTCACATCATGACGCCAAGCGCGAAAAACTGCATCCGGCATATGACATATTGGAGAAGCGTCCAGAATTGCTGTCATCCGACCATTATTAACAATGTCGCTCACCTTTGTGGCAAATGAACCACACTGCGTTACAATTCCCTCGCAAGGCTCTAGGATGATGTCTTTCTCAAGGCTGGTCCGCAGTGAAGAGAGAATCCGAGAAGCCTCAGCAATATCGTAATCACGACGCCCAATCAATTGCCCGCCTCCCAGATTGATCCATTTGAGTTTTTTAGCAGAGCGAATCATCGAACCGAGGCGAGAAACGATTTGATTGGCAAGTGCCTCCAACGCATCGGTGTATTGCTCACACATTGCGTGGAAATGAATCCCATCGACCTTCTCCAGCAACTCCGGGGTGACCTCGTCTATGGGTATTCCCAACCGCGAATACGCGCCGCAGGGATCAGCATCTGATTTCCATATGCTGGATATCATCGGATTGACGCGTACCCCGCACATACGCCCCGCATCCCGAACATACTTCTGAAAAGAATCCAGTTGTCTGACCGAGTTAAAGATAACAGTGTCACTATTCTTTACGATACCGACAATATCTTCTTCCCGAAAGGCAGGAGAATACGTTTGCACGTATCCCCCAAATTCTTGCCTTCCAAGGGTTGCTTCAAATGGCCCGCTCGCACTTATTCCATCCAGTACTGCGCGCATCGGCCCAAAGAAATATGGAGCAGAAAACCCTTTTATAGCCAAAAGGATCTTGCAGCCGGAGGATAGCTTTAGAGTTTGTATCCGATTCAGATTCTCATTCAGTCGATCCAAATCAATGATATGGCAAGGTGTTGGCAACTGCTGCATTTTAAGGGCCTCCTATGGTCCGATTAATTCTGATCGGCGTCCAATACGATAACATTGTTCTGACATGCCCTGCAAGAAGGGCCCAATCGGACGGAAAACTCGTCACAGATGTCCTTCGCGGACTGATAAAATATGAAAGCGTCAGTTTCGTTTAATGGCATATAGTTTGCCAAAGGGGTTCCCGAGGCTGGACGGAACAGAGAAAGCATGGGGGATGCTCCCGTTTCGCAAATCCGCCGAATGCCGTCTTTAAATTGGCCGATCTCATCAAACCCGACCAGCACCGCGCAGCGAACTTCTCCATTGGAACCAAAGATCGCTACAGCGTCCCGGAGGCATTCCATATAGTGTTCTACCGAATGCCTTGATTTTCCCGGCATAGTCATCGCGGCGATCTGTGCATCAAACATCTCCACATTGAACGCGACTTCGGTCACTCCAGATAGCGCCAGTTTCTGCAAAAGAGTAGGCCCTGCGATAGGCTGAGACATTACATAAATGTGTTTGTTGCTCTGCGTGTGCAGATAGGTGGCTATACGAAGAATAGACTGATACTCTGCCTCCGGTCGGTCTGACCCACCGCCTATTAAATAATGCGACACCCTTGTCTCGTCCCGGTATGCATCAAGTACTTCGCATATTTCGTCAAAAGAGATACTTTTCCCGGTTCCAAAGAGATCGCAGAATTGACAGCCTTTTCCACAGTCTTGAAGGACACAGCCGTCTCGGTGGTATATTCTGAGTCTGTCGGGATTTAAATACGCAATGTTGCGATAGAGAGTGCCGCGCTGCGTCACTTTGCTGCCGAGAGGATCTTCAGGCATGATTTCAACGCTCATCAGGCGCTCTCCATAGTAGCGCACGAAAAAGCGACCATTGTCAGATTCTGCATCAATCTGCAGCGGGGAGAGTTCCTGCCACTTTTCCATACAGGGAGAAGTGATCCAGATGTCTCTACCAAGTTTGAGCGTGACCGCACAAAACTCCTCCCAGTCTACACCCCCGCTGCGCTGCGCTGCGCACCACGCCACTTCTGTGATAGACACACCGCGAGCAAGCAGCAGAAGCTTTAGCTTCAGCAAATTGTCATATGACAGCGCATTACTAACATCAAACTGACTGAGACTGAGGTTGGGATGAAGTCGAAGCGTGTGCTGAAAGGTCACACACGACATTGCGTCTGTGCTTTGTATTTGGAATGCATAGCATCCGTCCTCCATCTCCTGCTCCCAGCACAGCCCATCATCGCATAGGATAAAGGATTCGGATTGTTTGGCGGCCTTCCAAAGCCAGCGCAAACGGCGGGCGCTCTCTTCATGGAAATGAAAGACCAGCATACTCCCGCTCGCGCAGCATGGCGGATGTCGTAAGGTACAGGAGGCATGAAAGAATGCGTCCAAATGATATTTTTGAAGAGAAGGGAAGCTTTCGCGAATAAGAGTTCGGTTCAGCAGCGCGGACGATGCTTGAAAGCGGGGATTCAGTTCCATGAAGTAACATTCTCCCCCGGAGAGGAGCATGTCGATGCCGCACACGCCAAGATAACCCTCTGCCTGCAAATAGCGGCAAACGGCGACTGCAAGCTTGCGAACCTGTTCCTGCTCCGCAACGGAGAGCGTTTGAAAGGAGGAGTAATCACTGCCGATGTATTCCAGCTTCGGGCTATCCTGCCTGATAATCTGGACAGAGGGTGCAAACAGCAGAAAATCATCCGTATAGAGCACACAGTGGATATTGACAGAGATGCTGTGCTCCTCAAAAGCTGTGACAATGCAGGGCTCCTCCGGCGGGATCACGGAAGGGAAAAAAGTATCCTGTTCAATATCCAGCAGGAAGGTTCCCGAGCCTCCGCAGGAAAAGTCCCGCTGTACCACCAACCGCTGCGCTTTCGGGAACAGCTTTCTCACTGCTTCACTGCTGTATTCCCCGGAAGACAGGGTGGCATAGGGCAAAACCGGGACGCGCTGCTTGAGGGTCTGTTTCTGATAAAACTTGCTGTTCAGTCGGTGCAGCAGTTCATAGCTGTTTTGACAGACAAATCGATTTTGAAGAGAATCCGGGAAGCCGGCATAATCCTGCGGATCATACGCGACGAAGCGGGCTTCCGGGTGTTCTGAAAGGATTTGCTGCATGGAACAAAGCATAAATCGATCGTAACCGGGGCACTCTCCGTTGTGATCGATCCGCCGCCGGAATTCCCGTTCCATAACACGGCAATTGGATGAACCTGTCCCAAATATGGTTGCCGAACCGGCAAAAATACCATTTGTGTCTGCAATATCCGATTCCCGGATACCCAACCAGTATAGCTCACGCATGATTCATTACATCCCCAATCGGCTCTGCAGCATGCGACAAAACCAATTTGCCCGATACATTGCCGCCGAAAGAAAAGCTTAATATAATTACTATAGCATATCCACAAAATACTTGCAAGTATACTCGTTTTACAATCAACTATAAAAAAAGCTTGGAAAGCACGAAGCCAAAGTGAAAAATGAGGAAAACATATAGCATTATTCCGTATGACATGGTACTATAGTAAAAAGTAGAAAAAGGAAGAAAGCCGCGCTCGGCGGAAAGCTCCTGCAAGAAAAAGCTCTGCACAGCGAAGGAAGGAGAATGCCGCGATGTCTACAAGTGGGAATGCCAACACCAGGAAAAAGCACACTTGTTTTTTGAAACGGGTTGTTCGCCAGTTGTCTACTATACCTAAATGGTTGTGGATACCATTGTCACTGTCGCTGCTCATGTGCTTATTTGTCATCGATTGGGTCGACTCTGGCAGAGTGATTCTCGATATGTGGAAAGCCAACTCAGCCGCGTCATGGGTACAGACGGCGTTGATCCACTATTCCGATATCCTTGTGGCGGTTCTGGCAGCTATTATCGTAGCTTTGCTGAGCATCTCCATCACGATGTATGTGTTTTCAAAAACCGCACTTGATCGTATTATTGACGAGAACCCGTACATCACCGCTTTCGTCAGGCTCTATCAAGAGGAAACTTTGGGGCAGTTATGGCAGACGGCCTTGAGTAGTATCTTTCCTTTGTGCTTGGCAATCTTCTGGTATTCTATTCTTCGCTTTCAGCCCATTGGGAGCGAGTGGAAGTATCGTTTCCTGATAATTGGCCTTGGCTCCTTCTTGGTTTCAGTTGTTGTTGCGGCCGTATATACTTCATCTTTCTGGAAAACCTGCCTTGGGATGCGAGAAAGATTACGTGATATAATACAAGGGAAAAAGGAGGCTTTCACAAAACAGATTGCAAAGATTATTTTTGATAAAGAAGAAGTCGATGATTCGGAACGCAATCGAGTTTTCTTTCTGATCGGCTATTGGTCAGAATGGTACACCGATAAAGTAGATTCCATCATTTCCCAAAATGGTGGATCTATCCAAGGCATAAATTGGGAAGACCAAGAAGTGAAAAAAGTTGTCGATGCGGGGGAAAAACTATGTAAAGACCTGACATCCGACCAGTATATCAATCTCTTTTCCCGCATTGAGGTTCTCCTGATGTCCGGCATAGGCAACGTTGACTCTAGCAAAATACACAAATACAGCGAAAGCGATATTATCACCGTTATTCAGGAACGTTCGGAAATAATTGATCCCACCATTGAGGTCGAGGAGAAAGACCTGAACGGCAAAAACTACAGAAACTCTGGCCGACGAATCATGGATTACATAAGCAGCTTTCGCAATCAGATTGGCCTGAAGGCAGAAGACGGAGCCCAGAAGGCAGAAGACGGAACCCCGAGGAAAGATAACGAAAGCCGGACGGTTTTTCAAAGTACTAAAGAATTATATTTAAAACTAAAGGAATATCGAGATCTGCTCATATCTGAACGCTATGTGGGTAGCCCGACTAAAGGTGCGCATCCTGCGGCAGAAGGCGCGAAACCCGCGGCAGAAGAAGTGGAGCCCGCTGCAGGATCAGACAGTTTGGACGACATGATGGGTCTGGGGATGTACTATTTCTTCCTGCGGGTGCTTGGCCTGTTCATCAGCGCTGTCGAGATAGAAGACTTTACTTTTAACGGGAATGTTCTCAATTTTGCAAATTTTTATAATGCCACCCTCAAGGATGTTTCCTTTTACAGTGCGGAGTTTTATCATACGATTTTTGCGCGCACAAGGCTCGTGAATGTAAGTATGGATCTCTCTAAGATTGACAGCGTTGTTTTCTATTACACAAGACTCTCCAATTCCTCCATGAGCAACGCGTTGTTTTCCAACAGCGAATTCGAAAATGCCCAAATGCAGGCATGCGACCTGAGCAACTGCAAGTTTACAAATTGTGGAGTCGTCGACAGTCGCCTTACAGATACGGTACTTAACGGAAGTGTTTTTAAGAAATCAGAGTTAGAATCATCCGATTTCAGTAACTCCAAGCTTTGGAATATCGAATTCTGTGCAACTAAAATCTCTGACTGTGTTTTTTCAGGTGCTGAAATCCAAAACTGGAAATGGGGAAAAAGCACCAAAGAGATTGTCTTTAAGAACTGTTCCTTTGATTCCAGCAAATGGGATAATATGTCCATCATGAATGCAGATCTTTCCAGTGCTGTTTTTGATGATGCATCGCTGATTGGCATAGAATTTTTTAAGGTAAAGCTGGGTGAATCTCTATTTCGACGTTGCCAGGTGGCACGGTCGAAATTCATCAAGTGTGAATTATTCGAGCAGAGTTCCTTCCAGGATGCTAATCTGTTCGGGGCTACTTTTGAATACTGTGGATTAGACCGCTCGTCTTTTTTCCGTGCTAACGCAAGCTACGCAATCCTTCGCAACTGCAGTATCAAAAACAGTGATTGCGCAGAATCATATTTTAGATACGCCGAACTTGTCAATGTTTACTTCGACAATGCCAGATTA
>JAEEGL013228897.1_pt1 | contig 13899 bp, 10 predicted proteins | sample 9134231 | NCBI WGS metagenome assembly JAEEGL01 (sample SAMN16246548, study PRJNA631951) | gut metagenome | biome: gut microbiome; feature: rumen; material: fiber-attached | host: Bos | place: Iran: Karaj | collected 2018-10
GCCAAGGACGGCATGCACCCCTATTGCGCCATCTACAGCACCTTCCTGCAACGCGGTTACGACTCCATCATCCACGATGTGGCCATCCAGAGGCTGCCGGTCACCTTCTGCATCGACCGTGGCGGCATTGTGGGCGAGGACGGTGTGACGCACCACGGCCTGTTTGACCTGGCCTACCTGCGTTGCATTCCCGGCATGACCGTGGCATCGCCCATCAACGAGCACGACCTGCGCAACCTCATGTTCACCGCCCAGCAGGACGGAATGGGGCCGTTCGCCATCCGTTATCCCCGTGGCAAGGGTGTCATCACCGACTGGCACAACGAGATGCAGCCGTTACCCGTGGGCCACGGACGACGCATGAGCGAGGGCGACGGAGTGGCAGTGCTCAGCATCGGACACATCGGCAACGAGGTCATCGAGGTGGTGAACCGCCTGGCCCAGCGTGGCATCAAGGTGGGACACTACGACATGATTTACCTCAAGCCCATCGACGACGATATCCTGGAAGAAGCCACGACACGCTACCACAGCCTCATCACCATCGAGGACGGCACCGTGGTGGGCGGACTGGGATCGGCCGTTGCCGAGTGGATGACGCGCCACGACCGCAAGACCAGACTCAGGATGCTGGGCGTGCAGGACGAGTTCGTGCACCAGGGCACTGTGGCCGAGCTATATGAGCGCTGCGGCATGGACGGAGCCTCACTGGAGAGAGTGATTGAGGAACTACTCAAGAGTTAGATAAAAGGAATTAGGGACTAAGTTTCAGGCGATTGTCGCAGCACCTGGAGTTTACAACTAAAAACTAGACACTATTATAATATGAGAATCGTTATTGCCGGCGCTGGAGAAGTCGGGACACATCTGGCCAAGATGCTCAGCAACGAGGAGCAGGACATCATCGTCATGGACGTTGAGAACAGGAAACTCGAGCCACTCGAGAACTACAACCTGCTCACGCACCAGGGCAGTGCCATCTCGTTCAACGACCTGAATGCCATCAAGACAGGCTACTGCGACCTGTTCATCGCGGTGACCAAGAGCGAGGCCCGCAACATCCTGGCAAGCTCGATGGCCAAGAAACTTGGCGCTAAAAAGACTGTGGCACGTGTTGACAACGACGAGTTCTTCAGTCCCAAGTGGCGTGACCACATCACCAACCTGGGTATCGACCACCTCATCTACCCCGAGATGTTGGCTGCCAAGGAGATTGCCAGTGCGATAAAGTGCACATGGGCAAGGAACTGGTTTGAGATGTTTGATGGCGAGCTCATCGTGGTGGGCGTGAAGATACGCAACAACGCGCGCATCGTCAACCAGATGCTCAAGGACGTGTCAAACATCAGCCACTACCTGCACGTGTCGGCCATCAAGCGCAACCGCGAAATCATCATCCCTCGTGGCGATGACCGAGTGCTCGAGAACGATATCATCTATGTCGCCACCACCCGCGACCACATCGACGAGGTGCGCGACATCTGCGGCAAGACGCAGACGGCTGTGAAGGATGTGCTCATCGTTGGCGGCAATGACATCGCCGAACAGCTCATCAAGCGGCTCGGCAAGAGCGTTGACATCAAAATCATCGAGGAGGACATGGAACGCTGTGACATACTGGCCCAGCGCTACCCCAACTGCAAACTGGTTCAGGGCGACTTCCGCGACACCGAACTGAGCGAGGAAGAGAGCGTGAGCAACTACGACGCATTCATCGCCCTGGGCGACAACAGCGCCGTAAACATGATGGCGTGCATGATTGCCAAGACCAATGGCGTGCCCAAGACCATCGCACAAGTAGAAGATATCCAGTTCATCAACGAGGCCGAGGCGCTGAATATCGGCACCATCGTCAATAAAAAGCTGCTGGCATCGAGCCGCATCTACCAGATCCTGATTGACGCCGACGAGGACAACGCACGTTGTCTGGCACTTGCCGACGCCGAGGTGGCCGAGGTCATCGTCGAGGAGGGTGACCGTGTCACCCGCGCTCCGGTCAAGGACCTGAAACTGAGCCGCGATTTCACCATTGCCGGTCTCGTGCGTGACGGCAAGGGACAACTTGTTGACGGCAACACGCAGATTCAGGCCGGTGACCACGTCGTGGTCTTCTGCCTGCAGGGTGCAATCCACAAACTCGACAAATACTTCTCGTAATGTCAAAACGCGCCAACGAACATATCAATTTTGCCATCGTGCTGCGCATGCAGGGTTGGCTGTTGCTCATCGAGGCTGCATTCATGCTGGTGCCGCTGGTCGTTTCCTGGTGGTTTAACGAACCCACATCGTTGCGGGCGTTTATTTACAGCACCGCCATCACTGCTGTGGCCGGCGTGATTATGGCCTTCGGCATCAAGCCCCACAGCTCCTCGATGCACAAGCGCGAGGGACTGATGCTTACCGCCACCATCTGGGTGTTCTTCTCGCTATTTGGCATGCTGCCCTACCTTTTCTCAGACACCTTCGACAACGTGACCGACGCCTTCTTCGAGACCATGGCGGGCTTCACCACCACGGGGTCCAGTGTCATCCGTTATGTGGAGGAGATACCTCACGGCGTGCTGTTCTGGCGTGCGATGACCCAATGGATCGGAGGAATGGGAATCATCCTGTTTACCCTGGCTGTCCTCCCCATGCTGAACCAGAAAGGCGGTATCGCCCTGTTCAATTCGGAGGTGACAGGCATCACCCACGAGCGCTTGCGTCCGCGCGTCAGCCAAACGGCTAAAGACCTGTGGCTCATTTACATAGGATTGACCGCACTCTTGACCCTCCTGCTCTACTTCGGCCCCATGGACTGGTTTGATGCCGTCTGCCACGCGATGACAACGACCTCTACCGGCGGCTATTCGACCAAGAACATCGGTCTGGACTACTGGCAGTCAAGCTACGTATTCATCGTGGTCATCATCTTCATGTTTATCGGCGGTATCAGCTTCTCGATTATCATTGCGACCCTTCGCGGCAACTTCAGCCGAATACGGCACAACAACACCCTGCGATGGTATTGCATGACAACGCTGATCACCACAGTGGGCATCTTTGTGTACATGATTTACATGAACTTCCTTGACGAACATGGCGACCGCATGATTTACAGTGCATTTGACACCTTGTCGGCAATCACATCAACGGGTTTCTCGACCTTTGATTACGAGAACAGCGGCGAGTTTGTCACAGTCATCCTGATGGTGATGATGTTCTTCGGCGGCATGGCAGGCTCCACGTCTGGAGGTGCCAAGATGGACCGCCTCATCGTCCTGCTCAAGCACACCGCCAACGAGTTCTACCGCGTGCTGCACACCAACTCGGTGCGAGCCGTCCACATCGACGGCAAGCCTGTTCCCAACCATGTAGTGAGCAAAGTAAACACCTTCTTCACGGTTTATATCCTGATTATCATGGTGGTGGCGCTATACCTGACCTTCTACGGCATCCCGGTATTTGACGCGATGTACACGTCGATGTCGGCCATCAGCAACGTGGGTATCGGGCATGGCGTGACAGGCTCTAACGGGTCATGGGTTGCTCTGCATCCCGGCGCCAAGTGGGTATTGGCCTTTGAAATGATGGTAGGCCGTCTTGAGCTGTTCACCGTCCTGGTCATCTTCACCCGCTCCTTCTGGAAAAAAGACTGATACTCAGGCTCTTGCTTCAAACGTATTTTTTTTTAAAAAAAAGTGTTGGGTTTGCGTTTGTAAACCGATTTTATTTTGTAACTTTGAAGCCCCAAAACTAATCGATAGCAAAATGAGCAAGAATAAAGGCAACCAGAATAGTAAAATCAGTGATAATCAGGGATATAACTACCCTGACATCAGTGCTGTACAAAAGTCAGAAGACTACCAGAGGAAGCTTGCGGCCGAGCAGGCGATAGACAACGAGAACCTTACCAAATGGAAACGCTTCAAGGCATTCTTCCAGAACGGCAGGCTGCGGTTTGCCACTGGTATCATCATGTTGTTGACGGGTATCTACCTGCTCATCTCGTTCCTGTCGTTCTTCCTGTCGGCAGGCATGAGCGACCAGAACCGCATCACCAACTACTCGATGATTGAGAATGCCCAAGTTCCCGACCAGATCCGCAACGCGGGAGCTGCCTTGGGTGCAGCGTTGAGCGATTTCTTCATCTCCAGTGGCGTGGGTGTTGCAGCATTCATCATCGTCGTCTGGTTCCTCACGCTGGGCATGCGGCTGGTGCGCAAAGGCCAGAAGGCACACTTCTTCCAGTACACGTTTGTGTGCCTGTTCAGCATCTTCACATTCTCAATGATTGTGGGAGCTGCCACCTATTTCATGAAGCCCATCACATTCTTCCCCTTAGGCGGATATTTCGGTTTTTATGCCAACAAGTGGCTCCTGGGACTCATGGGGCTGTATGGCATGATTGCGGTGAATCTGGTCATCTTCATGCTTTGGGTATTCCTTACTTACCAAACCCTAAATGCCCTTTACCAGCAGATACAGGACGAAATCAAGAAAAAACGCTTCCGCAGTAAGGCTGAATCCGAGAAGGTGGTCAGTGAACCCGGACAGTCTTCCTTCTTGGGTGGCGAGCAGAAAGTGAGCGATGAGCCCCGCGACGACAGCAGCCGCCAGGAGAAGTCTTCGCCCATCAACCGAATGCGCAGACCCCGGAACAGAACCAGGCAGGGCGAAGTGGACAATGGTGAGACCGCCCATCTCAAGCCCATCCTGGCCAGTACCGACGTGAGCAACCCTCATGACCCCACGGGCGAATACAGGCACTACCGCTTCCCCACCCTGGACCTGCTGCAGGACATCCGCATGAATCCCAACAGTGTGGACAAGCAGGAGCAGGACGAGAACAAGGAACGCATCCGCGACACCCTGAGCAAATATGGCATCGAGATCAAGGAAATCATGGTCCACGTGGGTCCCACGGTCACCCTGTTTGAGATTGTGCCGCAGGACGGTGTGCGCGTGAACAAGATACGCAACCTCGAGGACGACATCGCCTTGAGCTTGGCTGCACTGGGCATCCGCATCATCGCTCCGATGCCCGGCAAGGGTACCATCGGCATCGAGGTGCCCAACCGTGACCCGCAAGTGGTTCCCATGCGTGAGGTTCTGGGTTCCAGGGCATTCCAAGAGAGCCGAGCCAAACTGCCCATGTGCCTGGGATGCACCGTGAGCAACGAGGTGTTCATTGCCGACTTGACCAAGATGCCCCACTTGCTCGTTGCAGGTGCCACGGGTAAAGGTAAATCGGTGGGACTGAATGCCATCATCACATCGCTGCTCTACAAGAAGGGTCCTTCAGAGCTGAAGTTCGTCCTTGTTGACCCCAAACGCGTGGAGTTCAGCGTATATGCCGACTTGGAGAAATACTACTTTGCCAAGGCTCCCGGTGAGGAAAAAGCCATCATCACCGATACCGACCGCGTCATCAAGACCCTGAACTGCCTTGTCCAGGAGATGGAAGACCGCTATCGCGTGTTTGAGGAAGTAAAGGTGCGCAACGTGAGCGACTACAACGACATGTGGCGTCGTGAACTGCGCGAGGTGCGTGACGAGCATGGCGAGAAGAAATACCAGTACATGCCCTACATCGTGGGTATCATCGACGAGTTCAGCGACATGATCATGACCGCCGGCAAGGAGGTGGAGTCACCGCTGGTGCGCATTGCCCAGAAGGCCCGTGCCGTGGGCATCCACATGATCATCGCCACCCAGCGCCCGTCATCCAAGGTCATCACCGGCTTGATCAAGGGTAACTTCCCCGGCCGCATCGCTTTTGCCGTGGCACAGCGCATCGACAGCCAGATCATCATCGACCGCACAGGTGCCCAGCAGCTCATCGGCCGCGGCGACATGCTGTTCCAGATTGACGGCGAACTCACGCGCCTGCAGTGCCCCTTTGTCGATACGCCCGACATCGTGCGCATCTGCGACTTCATCAAGGAGCAAGAGGACAACGACCGTGACATCAGCCATGAGGAGCCCTACATGCTGCCCGAGTACGTCGGCAAGGACGAGGGCAGCGGCAGCGATGCCAACGTGGGCAATATCAAGGACCGCGATCCGCTGTTCGAAGAGGCCGTGCGCTTCATCGTCACCAGCAACACTGCCAGCACCTCATCGCTGCAGCGACGCTACGAGATCGGCTACAACCGCGCTGGACGTCTGATGGACCAGATGGAACATGCCGGCATCGTTGGACCGGCCCAGGGCAGCAAGCCTCGTGCAGTCCTTGTCAGCCCCATGGACATCGAGCAGCTGTTCACCTAACCACAACACCACAAGAGAGTGCCCGCTACCATCGACATGGAGTTGGCACTCTTTTTGCAATCTACCCACAGTTAATTGATAAAACCGAATTGATCATGAAAAGAATATTCATCGCCATCTTGACCGCAATCACGGCCCTCGCCTCGACAGCACAAACGCCGACGGCGATTCTCGACAAGTGCGTGGCCGCTATCAATGCCAGCGGCGGAGTGACTGCCAACTACAGCATCACGTCAGACCAGGGAACCAGCAAGGGCACTATCTCCATGCAGGGCAACAAGTTCCGCATCATCTCCAACGATGCCAAGTGCTGGTATGACGGCCAGACGCAGTGGTCTTGGTCACCATTGACGGGCGAGGTCAACATCACCTCCCCCACCCCCGATGAATTGCAGATGACCAACCCCATCGCTGCGGCACAGCATTTCAAGGCCAACTTCAACATGAAGAAAGCCAAGGCCAAGACCGCCAACACGAGCGTCATCAAACTCACCCCAAAGAAAAAGGAAAACATCAAGACGTTGTGGCTCTACTTTGACGAAAAAACGTCGCTGCTGCGAACCGCTCGTTTTGAGATGAAAGACAAATCGGTCTATACGGTCAAAATCACCGACTACAAGCACAAATCACTGCCAGCAGGGACTTTCAAGTTTGACAAGTCACAGGTTCCGGCCGGCACCCAGGTCGTTGACCTGAGATAGCGTTGTCCATGTTGTCAGATTCAACCCGCAACTGATATGTATCATTATTTAATAGGACCTGCAGTGGGAGCCGTGATTGGCTATATCACCAACGATATCGCCATCCGCATGCTGTTCAGGCCGCATCAGCCCAAGTACATCCTTGGCATCCACATCCCTTTCACTCCCGGCATCATCCCCAAGGAGAAGAGCCGCATTGCCGCTTCGATCGGCAAGGCCGTCAGCGAGAACCTCATGAACCGCGAGGTGCTGGAGAAGAGCCTCTTGAGCGATGAGATGCTTGCCAAGATGAGTGACGCCATCGACGAGTTTGTCGCCACCCAGAGCCACAACGACGAGACCATCGAGCAGTTTGCAAGCCACTACCTCACTGCTGATGACATCGCTGCCATGCGGCAAGATGTGACTAACGGTGTCGTCAAGATGATCTCCGGCAAATTGCAGGACAGCCGCCTGGGCGAGAGTATTGCCCACATGGCCACCGAGCATGTCATGGAGAAAACACGCAGGAGCATAGCAGGAAAACTGGGAGCCGACATGATTCTCCAACCCATCGCCCAACTCGTCGAGGGCATCCTTGCCAAACATATCACCGAAATCCTGCACAACAACTCAGAGCAGATGGTCAAGGGGCTCGTCAACGATGAGTCCGACAAGCTGATGACCATGACCATGAGCAGCCTGATGACTGGACACGACGAGCAAGTGGCGCAGATCAAGAGCGGCATTTTCAACGCCTATCGCGTCATCATCACCGAGCACCTGCCGCGCATCCTTCAGGACATCGACATCAGCAGCATTATCGAGCAGCGCATCAACGAGATGGACATGGAGGAGGCCGAAACCATCATCCTCGACGTGATGAAGAAAGAACTGCGCGCCATCGTGTGGTTAGGCGCACTGTTGGGCTCTATCATGGGCACGTTGAATTCGCTCCTGTGACCTGCACACCACATAAAGCCGTTGTCAACCGCCCGAAACGGCCCAAATTCTCAAGAAAATAATCTAAAAACCATAAAAAGAATAGTTAATTCAATTATATTGTGTATATTTGCAACGTAATCAACTATTATAACTAGAAATTCGTGTTTAACTTTACTAATAATCTTTAAATCATTAAATTATTATGAAAAAATTACTCTTTACTCTTGCAGCTTTGCTGATGGCAAGCAGCGCATTCGCTGGTCACTGGGTAACTTTTGAAGCCGAGGACTTTGACTACACTTCGGGTGATTTCTTCGTTATGAAGGACGGCGTTACTCTTCAAGGCTATGGTAGGATTGATTACGATTACTTCCGCTTCTATGCCAAGAATAACGTATCCATTTCAAGCAACGACGGCATCTTGAAGGTGGAATTCACCTGCATCAGCGAGGATGACAGCCAATATGGCCCCGGTGGTCTCACTTTCAATTGGGATGGTTTGAGAGGTCAGTACACTTACGAGGGTTTCGTTGGCCTTTGGGAAGATGGACTCACTGTAGAAGGTGAATACGTTCCCTTTGAAGAGGAGGATTTTGAGGAAGGCTTCATGGCTCCTTTCTATAATGTGGACTTTTATGCCGAGTCACAGTGCCGCGCCTCCAAGGTCAGCGTTTATGTGCTTAGCGACGCTCCCACTCCTCCCACTCCCAGTACTCCCACCGCTGCTCCCACCTTCAACGGTTACACCGAGGATGGTATCCACGCTTATTTTGTGGAGATCAACCAGACCGAGCCCAGCACCATTTACTACCGCGTGCAGAGCCCCGATGGCGAGTGGACCGAATGGGCTGAGTACACCGAGGTTCTCGCCTTCACCGGTAACGGTAAGTATCGCGTAGAGGCTTATGCCGTAGCTCCCGACAAGGCTCCGAGCACCGAGATCGCTTATGAGTTCGTCGTTAGCCCCTTCACCGGCATCGAGGAGATGAACGCCGACAAGCAGGTTGCCAACGTACGCTACTTCAACATGGCCGGTCAGGAGATGCAGCAGGCCGATGGCCTGACCATCATGGTGACCACCTACACCGACGGCACCACCAACGCTGTTAAGGTCGTGAAGTAATAGCCATCGGGCTTTAGCTTTATCATCATGGAGATGCAAGGCAATCCTTGCGTCTCCACTTGTTTAAAACCATGAAAAAAGATGTTAAAAATGTTTTTTTTTGTCTGATTTTTTTGTGCAATCATCATAAATTGATAATTTTGTAGCTTCATAACCATCAAAAAGAAACAGATATCAGAAGTTTATATAGGCTTTATTTAACCATTTAAATTTTTAAAACAATGAAAAAATTTTACATGATTCTTGCAGCAATCGTTGCACTGACGATGACGGCCCAGGCTCAGAACTATGCTGAGGTCAACGTGGGCAGCATTGGCGAGACCTACAATGGTTCTTACTTTGACATGGCGCCGACCAACTTCTATCTGGCTCACACCGGCGCTCAGATGCTCTACACCCCCGACCTGTTGGCCGACATGAACGGCAAGCAGAACGTGAAGATCAAATCTCTGGATTTCTGGTTCGCTTGCGAAACCTTTGAAGAGATCTTCCGCAACGTGAAGATTTATCTTCAGGAGACTGATGCCACCGAGTTCGCCGTTAATGACGAAGGTGTCAAGCAGTTCTTCGAGTTCGGTGATCCTGTAAAGGAGATGACCATCAACTATGACATGGTAAGTTACTTTGGCGACGACGTTTGCTTCAACTTTGACTTTGAGCCGTTCGCCTTCACCCCGGGCAAGAGCCTGCTGATTACTATGGTCTTTGATGCCGAAGATGACGACAACTGCACCATGGGCAGCGACTATGCCGCCTTCTACACCTCGGGCATCCGCAGCAAGGCTATGACCTACACCGACAACTGGACCAGCTTTGTTGACTATGCTGCCGGCCCCGACTTCCCCGATGCAACTGCAATGCTGGGTTGCGGCACCAATGTTGAGCTCCCCGTGACCAGGATCGGTTACAACTATGAGAATGCTCCCGCTCCCGGTTATCCCACCGCTGCTCCCACCTTCAACGGTTACACCGAGGATGGTATCCACGCTTACTTTGTTGAGATCAACGAGACCGAGCCCAGCACCATTTACTACCGCGTGCAGTTCCCCGACGGCACCTGGACCGATTGGGCTGAGTACACCGAGATCCTGTCCTTCACTGGCAACGGTAAGTATCGCGTAGAAGCTTACGCTGTAGCTCCCAATAAGGCTCCGAGCACCGAGATCGCTTATGAGTTCGTCGTTAGCCCCTTCACCGGCATCGAGGAGATGAATGCCGACAAGGCTGTTGCCAACGTTCGCTACTTCAACATGGCCGGTCAAGAGATGCAGCAGGCTAATGGCCTGACCATCATGGTGACCACCTACACCGACGGCACCACCAGCGCTGTTAAGGTTGTGAAGTAAGCTATCAGACTTAACTTTTAGATATCTTTCAGGCGGCTTCAATGTTGAGGCCGCCTGATTTTTCTGTTATTATCTGGAAAAACAGCCATGATGTGGCAAGATGCATGATACAGGGCCTCGCCTTAGCCTAGCCGCTGAGCGACAGATGGCAACAAACCTGCAGATAGCATTATCCCCAACTATTTGATGACGAACACCCAATTATTGTTATCTCAACCGAAAACAGTAGAAATAATTAAATAAGGTAGTACCTGAGAACAAAATCAAGAAAAAAAACACTATATTTGCAGATTAAATACATTCTTATAACATTTTCAGCAAATATATTCATGTTTCGCCCGTGAATTTGCAATAACAAGAACAAGGTTTTACTCACTTTTTATAACTCACTTAATTCATTTATTATGAAAAAATTACTCTTTATTATTGCAACTCTGCTGATGGCTGGCAACGCCATGGCCGAGCGTGTCATCACTTTCAATCCCGCTGATGATGCTAACGTAACCGCAACGTCTTACACAATTTCGAAGGATGGCGTGACCATCTACGTTAATCTGGGTTCAATCACCGACAGCCAGTATCGCATTTTTGCCACCACCGATGAGGAGAATCCCAACTGGTTCAGCATCACCTCTGACATCTATGACGAGGGCGAGCCCTGGGATCCCGACGAGTTCGGTATTTCTCCTTACCGCTATGGTCAGGTAAAGTCGATTAAGATCACCTGCACCGCATCGGGCGACTCCCAGTATGGTCCCGGTAACATCAGTTATTCAAGCTATCTGGTTCCTGGCGAGATTACCATCGATGACAATGTATTCTTCTTTGACACCGAGGGTCACACCCGCCGCGATGCTTACTATTTCAAAACCAACAAGCAGGTTCGCGCCACCGAGATCGAAGTCGTTCTGTATGCCGAGGAAGTAACTCCTCCCACTCCTCCCACGCCCGGTTATCCTACCGCTGCTCCCACTTTCAACGGTTACACCGAGGACGGTATACACGCTTACTTCGTGGAGATCAACCAGACCGAGCCCAGCACCATTTACTACCGCGTGCAGTTCCCCGACGGCACCTGGACCGATTGGGCTGAGTACACCGAGATCCTGTCCTTCACTGGCAACGGCAAGTATCGCGTAGAGGCATATGCAGTAGCTCCCGGCAAGGCTCCGAGCACCGAGATCGCTTATGAGTTCGTGGTTAGCCCCTTCACCGGCATCGACGAGATGAACGCCGACAAGGCTGTTGCCGCCGTACGCTACTTCAACATGGCCGGTCAAGAGATGCAGCAGGCTAATGGCCTGACCATCATGGTGACCACCTACACCGACGGCACCACCAGCGCCGTTAAGGTTGTGAAGTAAGCTATTATCAAATAGTTAAGGTTTAATCAGGCGGCCTTGATGAGGTCGCCTGATTAGTTTTCAGTATTCGCTATACGTTCCCCTGGAGATTGTTTGCCATCCAAACTGCTGAAAAAAGGAAACAAATGATAAATCATGGTGTTTTGCTTTGATATCTATTGAAAAAGGTGTACTTTTGTCAATCGGTAATAACCACATTAACGAGCGGTAGAAACTGATTCATTTTTATGAAATCACAACGAATAGTTTAAACATCATTTTACTTACATCATTTATTCACTTAATTCACTCATTTATTATGAAAAAATTACTCTTTATTCTTACTGCTCTGTTGCTGGCCGGCAATGCCATGGCCGAGCGTGTCATCACTTTCAATCCCGCTGATGATGCCAATGTAACCAATTCGTCGTACACCCTGTCGAAGGATGGCGTGACCATCTACGTTAATCTGGGTACGATCACCGACAGCCAGTATCGCATTTTTGCCACCACCGATGCTGAGAATCCCAACTGGTTCAGCATTACCTCTGACATCTATGACGAGGGTGAGCCCTGGGATCCCGACGAGTTCGGAATTTCTCCTTACCGCTATGGTCAGGTAAAATCGATTGAAATCACCTGCACCGCAACGGGCGACTCCCAGTATGGCCCCGGTAACATCAGTTACGCAAGCTATCTGGTTCCCGGCGAGATCACCATCGATGGCAATGTATTCTTCTTTGACACCGAGGGTCACACCCGCCGCGATGCTTACTACTTCAACACCAACAAGCAGGTTCGCGCCACCAAGATCGTTGTCACCTTGTATGCCGATCCCGTTGATGAGCCCGCTGAGCCCACCGAGTTGACCGCTGAGCCCACCTTCAACGGCTACACCATCGACGGTATCCACGCCTACTATTTGGAGATCAGGCAAACCGAGCCCAGCACCATCTACTACCGTACTCAGTACCCCGACGGCAAATGGACCGAGTGGACTGAATACACCGAGATTCTTTCCTACACGGGCAACGGTAAGTATCGCGTAGAGGCTTATGCTCTTGCTCCCAACAAACTCAAAAGCTACGAGATCGCTTATGAGTTCGTGGTTAGCCCCCTCACCGGCATCGACGAGATGAACGCCGACAAGGCTGTTGCTAACGTACGCTACTTCAACATGGCCGGTCAAGAGATGCAGCAGGCCAACGGTCTGACCATCATGGTGACCACCTACACCGACGGCACCACCAGCGCTGTTAAAGTTGTGAAGTAAATTTTAATTATCTGCTGTTAGCTGATTGAAAACGGACAGTGGAGACGCAGGACGAACTTGCGTCTCTGCTTTTTGTATATCTTTTATTACTTTTTCCCGTATTTATTTGGTATATAATAAAAATTAAAGTAATTTTGCATAACGAATTTGAATACATTAGCAAAATTATTTTTAATATTTAAATTTTTATTCACTTTAATCAATTCTTTATTATCATGAAGAAAATCTTTACACTTGCTGCTGCCGCCTTTATGGCATTTGCAGCCCAGGCCAATGTTTTGACCGTTTGTGATGGTACCGCTGTCAATTACATGCTTCCCATCAATGGTTGGTATGTTGATGAGTTAGGCACCATGGGCCAGATGATTTATCCCGCCGAGATGCTCGCCGAGATGGAGAATGGCAAAATCTCTCAGGTAAAATTCTTTGCCGAAGAAGCTGTAGAATTTGAGGCTTGTGAACTGACTTTGTCTCTGAAGACCGTTGATCAGAACGGTTTTGAGACTGCTACCGCTATTACCGGTGCAACTGCTGTTTCCACTATGGATGCTGTTTATGGCACCCGTGAGCTGGTCTTTGACCTGTATGAGCCTTATGAGTACACCGGTGGTAACCTCCTGGTAGAGGTTGCTGTAAGCTACGAGGGTGACTACAACTGGGTTTCCACCTACTTCCTGGGTGTAGAGACCGAATACTACGCTTCTTTCTCGCATTACAATTCTTACGGCTCACCGAGCGACAAGCTCCATCAGTTCCTGCCCAAGTGCGCCTTTACCTATGAGCCTGGTGAAGTAACTCCTCCCACTCCTCCCACTCCCACCGAGATGACCGCTGCTCCCACCTTCAACGGTTACACCGAGGATGGTATCCACGCTTACTTCGTGGAGATCAACCAGACCGAGCCCAGCACCATTTACTACCGCGTTCAGAGCCCCGA
>JAEEGL013635989.1_pt1 | contig 13899 bp, 9 predicted proteins | sample 9134231 | NCBI WGS metagenome assembly JAEEGL01 (sample SAMN16246548, study PRJNA631951) | gut metagenome | biome: gut microbiome; feature: rumen; material: fiber-attached | host: Bos | place: Iran: Karaj | collected 2018-10
AAATCCGTCCGCTCCCTCGAAGCATACGGCGCGCGAGCAGGCGACGAGGCAGGAATACGTGAAATAGCTGCTGTCGCCGAGGCAGCGCAGAAAAGGCGAATACGACCGCACCTTTCTGCCTGTCATGTTGTTGTAAATTCCGTTTTCGGGGTAGTAAACCGTGATCCCGGTCACCCCCGATCCGCCGCCGTTCAGGGTGACCGCCGCCTGCCCGCCGCCGTCCAGACCCTGCCCGTGAGTCATGAGTATCACGCTGCCGGAAAAATCCGCGGCCGCCCCCTGCGCGTTAGGGCACGCCCCCTGAACGCATATATTCGCCCCGCCCGTAACGGGCTCTTCAAGCAGGTAGAGCCCCGCGGGAATGTAGACGATCCCGCCGCCGTTTTTTTCGGCGTCGTTAAGAGCCTGCTGAAGCGCCTCCGAGACATCCTTCCTTCCGTTTCTGTCCGCGCCGTACGACGTTATGTCGTACAGCTTTGCGGGGGCGGAGGGGACGCTTTTCGGCGCGGCCGGGCTCCTGTCCGGAAGCTTTTCGCCGTTAACCGCGTTTATCCTGCCTTCGATTTCCCCCTCAAGCGCGACGTTTACGGCGTTTACCGCCGACTGCGCTCCGGAGGAAAGGTTGACGACGGCTTTTTGCGAGGCCTCTATGCGCCCGCCCGCTATGCATATCCCGTAAGCGGCGCTCAGCCCGCGCGCCTCGATCCCCGTGCGGCATTTCAGAATGTTCAGATTATAAAAGCTTGCCGAAAATCCCGCCCGCGTCGGAGCGCGGTTGTATATTCCCGTGTCAAATCCGTCAAGCGTAATGTTTTCGAAAGTGTCTCTGTCGACGTCGCCCATATACATCCCGACCGAGCCGTTTGAGGACATGATCTCCCTGATCCTGCCCCCGTCCGGGCCGCCGTTTGCCGCCCAGTACGAGGGCGAAAGTACCAGATCCGTCGTCGCGCATATGTCCGCGTGCTGCTCGGCCTCCAGTCCCGTGTGCAGGACGGTGCCCTTCACGTTTTCGACGGTTACCATGCCGACGGGCGTCCGTCCGCTCGAGATGCCGTCCCAGCTGTTGATCAGATTGCAGTCTCTGACCGTGAAGGCGTTGCCGCTTCCCTTTACGCTGAAGCCGTACCGGGTTGTCCCGTCCTGATCGTCGTACATTACGGTTATGCCCTGAAGCGCCGCGTTTTGGCATAGGGTAACCGAATCCTGAAGCTTTTTCGCGCCCTTAAGCGAGAACAGCAGGGTTGTCCCTTCCGACAGGCTCCGGGCATCGGGATTGGCGTAAACGCCCCTCAGGGTGACCGCAGTGTCGACCGTAAGAGGCTCCGTCACCCTGTACACCCCGGCAGGGAGGAACACGATCCCTCCCCCTTTGGAGCGGACGTAGGCAAGCGCCTTTTTCAGAACTGAGGTCACGTCCTGACGGCCGGTGCAGTCGGCGTACCAGGGGGCCTCTCCCAGATTGACCTCGGCAGCAAACGTGCGCTCCGCGCCCTTTTCGGTTATGCTGACCGCGCATGCCTCCCGCGCGCCGCACTCGAACGTTGAGTTTTCCGGTATCATGACATCCTGTCCTTTCACGGCCCCCGAAAGTATCCGGGAGACAAAATATCGCGCTCCGCAGAACAGCGCGTCGTCGTCGGAGCCGAGGATAATTATCTTGTCCCCGCTCACCCCGATGTGGTACCATCTGTCCTGCCGGCCGTTTCTTATTTCACTTCTTCTGCCGGCCGTTCCGGCGCGTCTGACGTTGCCGACGAGTATTTCCTTTTCCCGCTCCGGTTCCGAGTCCGTGAAGACCGCGCCGTCGCCGCCCGCGCATTCGAGAGCGGCGGCAATTCCCGCGGCCGCGTATCTCACGTCGCCGGAGCATCCCTCGGGCATTACCACCCTGCATGAAACGGCGTCCGGGAACCGCACCGTACTTTCCTCGTGCGCGGAAGTATCGCCGGAACCAGGCCCGGGTCCCGCGCCGCGTCCGCAGGAAACAAGGAGCATTGCGGCAAGAATCGCCGCGCCTGCCTTCCTGTTCATCGGTGCCCTCCTTTTTTGCGGTATTTCGTGGAATGCGCATTCCTTATGCCATTATTATAGCACTTTGCCTCCCGTTTGTCAATATTACGGCGGAATTTTATATGATTCTCATCCATTCTATTGCAATCGCGGGCAAAAAGTGGTATAATATATCATGGTGAGTTTTCCGGCGGCAAATCCCGTTCCATGCGGCCGCGCCGCGCAACAGCGCGGAGGGAAGGCCAAATGGGCGGGGAAAACTCACCGTTTTTTGGAATCATCCGGAGCCTCCAGTCCGCACGGGCGAGCCCGGAGATGTTCCGGCGGAACGTCTTCAACGTCGCATTCAGTCAATTCCGTTCCGCATGAGAGAGAGGAGAAGAAAATGAAAAAAGTCCTTGTATGCCGCGAGGCGGATCCGCGCGAAACGCGCGTGCCGCTCATTCCGGCGGACGTAAAAAAGCTGACCGGGATGGGTTTTTCCTTCAAAGTGGTCAGAGGAGCGGGCGTCAGAAGCGGTTTTTCCGACTCTGATTACGAACAGGCCGGAGCCGCGCTTATAGACGCCGAAGCGGAGGGATACGATTCGGAGATAGTCCTGCGCATAATGAAGCCGTCCTCCGTGGAAGGCCTTGCCGAGGGAACTCTGCACATAAGCTATCTCGATCCGTTCAACGAGAAGGAGCTGCTTCGCCGGTTCGCGGAAAGAAAGCTGCAGGCCGTGTCGCTTGAAATGATACCCCGCACGACTCTTGCCCAGAAAATGGACGTCCAGTCCTCGCAGACCTCGCTTGCCGGATATGTGGCGGTCCTCAACGCCGTCGCCCGTCTGCCAAAGGTGCTTCCGATGATGGTGACCCCGTCCGGGACCATCAATCCGGCGCGCGTGTTCGTTATCGGAGTCGGAGTCGCCGGACTTCAGGCCATAGCGACCGCGAAAAGGCTCGGCGCCCGCGTGGACGCCTTCGACACCCGTCCCGTCGTCGAGGAGCAGGTCAGATCACTTGGCGCAAATTTCGTGAAGATCGATCTCGGCGAAATGGGACAGACCGAGCAGGGCTACGCGAAGGAGCTCACCCCCGAACAGATAGAAAAGCAGCGCGAGGGACAGGCAAAGGTCTGCGAGCGTTCAAACATAATCATAACCACCGCCCGCGTCTTCGGACGCAGAGCGCCCAGGCTCATAGCCCGTGACGTGATCGCCAGAATGCAGCCCGGCACGGTCGTCGTGGACATGGCCGTCTCGACGGGAGGAAACGTCGAGGGTTCTGACCCCGAGCGCGAGGTCGTCACCGAAAACGGCGTCATCATCATGCCCGGCGATTACCTTGAAAGACAGGTGCCCTACGACGCGTCGAAAATGCTTTCGGGCAACTTCAGCGCGTTTCTCACCCATTTTTACGACAAAGAGGAGGGCGGGCTGAAGGTCGATCTCGGCGACGAGATCATGCGCGGCTGTCTGCTTACCCGTGACGGCGAAATAATACATCCGAGATTCAAGGAGAACTGACATGGCCATCGGAGAAATAATGCTTCTTATATTCGTATTCGTGATTTCGGGCTTTCTTGGAGTCGAGCTGATCTCCAAAGTCCCGTCGCAGCTTCATACCCCGCTTATGTCGGGAACAAACGCCATTTCCGGAATAACCATCGTCGGAGCCATTTCGGCCACCGGCGTAGCGGTCACAAATCCGGGCAGCGCGGTCGGAACCGTGTTCGGAGTGATAGCCATCGTGCTGGCGACGATAAACGTCGTGGGCGGATACCTCGTCACCGACAGAATGCTCGGAATGTTCAAATCGAAAAAGGGGGACGGTAAAAAATGAGCGAGATTCTCAGAAACGTTATAATAACCGTCCTTTACATGGCTTCCGCCGTGCTTTTCATCAGAGGAATCAAGATGCTCGGGAAAGCCGACACGGCCAGAAAGGGCAACCTTCTCTCGGCGGCCGGCATGCTCATAGCGGTAGTTACGGTGCTGGTCGAAAAGAACGTTATAGACGGCGGCCTTGTCGGCTATGCGCTGATAGCGGGCGCCGTGATCCTCGGCTCGGTGATCGGGATTGTATGGTCGAAGAAGGTCGAAATGACCGGAATGCCGCAGCTTGTCGCCCTCTTTAACGGTTTCGGAGGTCTTTCCTCCATGCTCGTCGCGCTGGCGCAGTACGCGAACAAACGCACGGTCGGTGCGCCGGCAGAGGCCTTCGAGGGCATCACGATGGGACTTACGGTCGCAATCGGCGCGATAGCCTTCACGGGATCCGTCGTCGCTTGGGGCAAGCTCTCGGGCAAAATGTTCAAAAAACAGGTGAATTTGTCCGGCAAGAACGTCATAAACGCGGTGCTTGCCGGAGCGGGACTTGCCGGCGCGGGGCTTTACGCCTTCAGCGCTGACAACGCGGTCCTCGGCCTTGTCGGCATAATCCTCGTTTCCGCCGCGTTCCTTATCCTCGGATTTACGATGGTCATCTCCATAGGCGGCGGCGACATGCCGGTTATAATCTCGCTTCTCAACGCCTTTTCGGGTCTTGCGGCGGCCTTTGCCGGACTTGCCATCACAAACTCCGTGCTGGTCGTCTCCGGATGTCTCGTCGGCACCTCAGGCCTTATCCTCACGCTTATCATGTGCAAGGCAATGAACCGTTCGCTCGGAAGCCTGCTGTTCGGAGGCGCGAAAAAATCAGCGTCGGGAAAAGGCGAGAGCTCCGGGAAAGAGCCCAGAGCCATGTCTGTCCAGGACGCGTACCTTATTCTGGAAGCCGCATCTTCGGTCGTCTTTATACCCGGATACGGCATGGCGGTCGCTCAGGCGCAGCACGCCGTAAAACAGCTTGCCGACCAGCTTGAGGCAAACGGAGCAGAGGTCAGCTACGCCATACATCCTGTCGCGGGACGTATGCCGGGACACATGAACGTGCTGCTTGCCGAGGCGAACGTGCCGTACGAACAGCTCAAGACCGCCGACGAGATGAATCCCCAGATGTCCAACATGGACGTGGCGATAGTCATAGGCGCGAACGACGTCGTCAACCCCGCGGCGCAGAACGACGAATCGTCGCCCCTTTACGGAATGCCGATCATCAACGCTTACGAAGCCCGCACCGTGTTCGTGCTGAAGCGCGGCAAAGGATCCGGATTCTCCGGGGTTGAAAACCCGCTCTTCACCAACGACAACACGGTCATGATCTACGGCGACGCAAAGCAGACGGTCTCGGCGCTTGTGTCGGAATTTGATGATGACTAATACCCTGCTCTCGGTCGAGTCAGCCGCCCCGGTCGCAGCCGGACCGGGCTATCACTTTTTCGACTATAAATATAACATAGAAGGCTTTACTTCTGATTTTTTCAGCGAGGAGCATATAGCCTATATTGCTCTCGCGTTTACCCTTACGGTTTTTCTGTGCTGGCTGTTCAGACACACGAAACACTCGACCGTGGACAGACTGCTGAAGGTCATGTCGATAGTAATGCCGGTACTGGAAATCACAAAGGTCACGTGGGAGAGCTGGTGGGACGTATCCACCGGACGCGGCTTCAACTGGACGGGGCTTCTGCCCATCTATACCTGCTCGCTGTTTATGTACGCGCTGCTTGTCGCCGCGTGGGGAAAGGGCAGGGCGAGGGAGTACTGTCTTTCCTTCATAACGACAGTCGGCCTGCTTTACGGGGCGGTGGGAATCGTCTACTGTAACGGGCTGAACTGGTATCCGTTCTGGACCTTCGGAGCCTTTTACTCGCTTTTCTTCCATACGTCCATGTTCGCGACAGGGATGTTCCTGCTGTTCACCGGATACAAAAAGCTGGAGCTGAACGACGCCTTCAAAGCAATGGTGCCCGTGCTCGTTCTCTGCGTGGTTACGGTCCCCGTCGACTATATTCTTCATACTGATTATATGATGATCTGGAGCGGGGACGGAGTCCCATTCTACCAGGAACTTGCGGGCTGGCTCGCGTCCATGGGCCTCCGCCCGGTATATACCGCAATAATGATTATCACGCATATTCCGCTCGCCATGATCGTCATAGGAGGCTACAGAGTGACTGAAGGAGTGATAAAAGCCGTCGAGCGCAAACCCGAGGAGCAAAAGGAAACAGCATAAAAACATTAAGCGCCGGATTTTCCGGCGCTTTTCCGATAAAAATATAGCGTTACTCTTTAGGGAAAATTACTTTTTTATGCACTCGTTCTGAAATTTGCCGGTGGGGTTCCCCAAAAATGAGCAAAGCGAATTATGTGGGTTCACGCCTTCTTTTTCCACAGAAAAGAAAGGTCATATCGCATACTGGCTCTGGAAAAGCTCGTAGTAGAAGCCCTTCTGACCGAGCAGCGAGCGGTGCGTCCCCTGCTCGACGATGCGCCCGTCCCTGAGAACAAGGATAAGATCGGCGTTCACGATAGTGGACAGGCGGTGCGCGATAATAAAGCAGGTGCGCCCCCCCATAAGGCGGTCCATCGCCTTCTGGAGCAGAAGCTCGGTCCGTGTGTCTACGTTCGAGGTTGCCTCGTCAAGAATCAGAAGCGGCCGGTCGGCGAGCAGGGCGCGAGCTATGGTGAGAAGCTGTTTCTGGCCGGACGAGACGGCGGCGCTGTCCTCTGAAATCACGGTGTCATATCCCTGCGGCAGCCGGCGGATGAAGTGATCGCAGAACGCGCTTGTACAGGCATTTTCGATTTCTTCGCGCGTCGCGGAGGGGTTGCCGTACGCGACGTTTTCCGCGACGGTGCCCTTGAAAAGCCAAGTGTCCTGAAGAACCATGGAAAACAGCCGGCGGTTTTCGGATCTTGACAGTTCTCCCGTATCCCGCCCGTCGATGAGTATCTGACCGGAGCAAACGTCGTAAAAGCGCATCAGCAGGTTAACTACCGTTGTTTTGCCGGCGCCTGTGGGGCCGACTATCGCGACCTTCTGGCCGGGTTTTACGTCAATGTTCAGATCTTTAATGAGCGGCTTTTCGGGATCGTAGGAAAAGTCCACGTGACGCAGCTCCACATGGCCGGACACCTGAAATCCGACAGCCCCTGACGGATCTCTCTCCTCCGGCAGATCGAGCAGGGCGAAAACGCGCCGGGCGGCGGATTTTACGTGCTGAATGTGGCTCAGACCGAAGGCGATGTTTTCAAGCGGCTCGGAGAAACGGCGGGCGAAAAGAATTACCGTAACAACGGTACCGATCGGCACTCCGCGGCGTATGATGAGCCATCCTCCGAGAACTGTCACGGCTATATAGGCCAGAGAATCCGCAAAGGCGATGACGGGCTGAACGACAGAAGAAAGGAAGTTGCCGAAAATTCCGCTTCGCTGATGACGGAGCGAAAGCTCGTCGTACTTTTTCTGCATGTACTCCTCTCTGCCGAAGGCCTTGGTCGCAGGGTAGTTGGTGTAGGCCTCCTCCGCAAGCGAGGTAAGCTCTCCGCCAAGGTCAAAATGCCTGTCCCAGTGCTTTTCGCCCATGATCGCCATTTTTGCGGAAAGCAGAACGGACAGCGGCGACAGAAGAACGACGGGGATCGCCATGCGCCAGTCGGTAACAAAAAGAATGACGGCGATGACGGTCGTGCGGAGAAATCCGGAGAGGAGAATCTCAACTATTCCGTAAATGGAGTCGGCCATTTCGCTCACGTCGTCCATCATCCTGTCGATGATCTCGCCGGTTGGCGTTTTGTCCATGTATGAAACAGGCAGACGGCGCAGTTTTTCGGACAGGCGTATGCGAAATCCGGCGCAGAAAAAGCGGCTGACGATGTTGTTGAGAAGAAACGAGTTGCCGTATGAAAGGGCAGAATGAAGGGTGTAAATGCCGAACAGTACGGCAAGTCCGGGGAGCAGACTCCGGGCAAGCCCCGGCGTGCGTGATGTGGTCCATTCATAGAGCCGGTTGACAAGCGAGCCGAGCAGCTCGGGCTCGGCGACCGCGCATCCTATAAGCAGCAGGCAGATAAAAGCCGAGAGAATTATCCAGCCGCGCAGGGGTTTCATTTCGCTGATGAGCCGCTTTCCGGTCTTATCAAGAAGGCGGCGCTTTTTCTTTTGTTCAGTTGTGTTCCGGTTCTTTTCGGATTTCATGAAACGTCACCTCCCGTCTGCGACAGATATATTTCCCGGTAAACGGGACAGTTTTCGAGCAGCTGGGAATGAGAGCCCGATCCGACCAGCTGGCCGTCTGAAAGGACGAAAATGCGGTCGGAGTGCATTGCGGAGACCACGCGCTGGGTTATAACAATGCGTGTTTTTCCGGTCAGCTTTTCGTTTAGAGCCCTGCGGACCTTTGCCTCGGTTATAAAGTCGAGCGCGGAGAACGAATCGTCAAAGATGTATATCGGCGCGTCTTTCAGTATTGCGCGCGCTATGGAGAGGCGCTGCTTCTGACCTCCAGAAATGTTGACGGCTGCCTGCTCTAGCTTAAAGTCCAGACCGGCCGGCTGACCTCGTACAAAATCGGCGATCTGCGCCAGTTCAAGAGCCTGCCACAGCTCTTCATCTGTCGCGCCGGGGTTGCCGATGCGCAGGTTTTCTGCCACCGTCCCGGCATAGAGCATGGATTTCTGAAGCGAGCAGCTCACGTTTGAACGCACGTCGGCGGGCGGGAGTCCGCGACTGTCATGCCCGTCAAAGCGCACGGCGCCTTCGGTCGGAGAGCGGAAAGCGAGAAGGAGATCTGCAAGCGTCGTTTTTCCGGAGCCCGTACCGCCGATGACCGAGACCCATTCGCCGGCCTTTATGTGCATATCCACGTTTGAAAGCGCAGGAAGAGAGCTTCCCGCGTACGTGAAGCCTACGTCGTCGAGATCGATCGAGCCGGAAAAGACCGTGCCCGCGGCGGGGCGGCCGTCCTCAAGTCCCGTGGAATCGGTGACCTGCCTGAGACGTCTGGCCGCAACGCGCACGTGCGGAAGCATAACTATGGCGAAGGAGACTGATACGATGGCGCCGAGAATTATGCTGATATACTGTACCATGGCAAAGACGTCGCCGGGCGTCAGGCCGCTACCGCGCTCCATTCGGACGCCGCCGAGAAATACTATCAAAAGAGCGGCCGTGTTCAGCACAAAGGCGGCGAGAGGGTCGACTATCGCCATGCTGATGTTTGCGCGTATGATGTTGTCGGCCATTACCCGGGTGGCGCCGGAGACCTTTTCGTGAGCCTGTTTTTCGCGGTCGAAGGCCCTTATAACGCGGATTCCGCGCAGACGCTCCCTGACCAAATCGTTCTGCCTGTCGCAATATTCGTCGGAGATCTCCCAGAGGCGGTCGATTTTTTTGCTCATGAGCATGACAACTGCAATCAGAAGAGGCACGGCGCATAGAATGACGAGCGACAGGCGTATGTCCTTGCGCATACATAGAAACACTCCGCCGGCGAACATAAGGGGAATAATGATGATGTTTCCGCACAGCATGGAGACTATCCAGTTAAGGGTTCCCACGTCGTGGGTGGAGCGGGTCACGAGATTGGACGTCCCAATCCTTCCAACTTCCTCCAGCGTCATGGTGTGGACCTTGCGGAACAGTGCGGAGCGCAGGCTCCATGTATAACCGGAAATCACGTGATATACGACCCAGTAGCCCAGGCCCACCGAGATCAGGCTCACAAGCGATATTCCGAGCATCATGCAGGCGGTTTTGAGTATATATCCGAACGTGTCCGCCTCTGCCGCTCCGTACACGCCCTTGTCGAGCACGCCGGCCATCAGAGTCGGGAGCATGAGATCGCAGACAGCGGAAACTGCCATAAGAAGGGTCGCAAGAGCAATGCGGCCCCTGTAGGGTTTAAGAAATGATAACAGCTTTCGCAAAGCCGTTCCCCTCCTTTCGGGAAATTTGGTTAAGACAAGTGCTTTATGACGGTGTTTTTCTTAAAAAGGCTGCTTTCGGAACCGGCGCAGCAAAAAACCGGACCGCAGCGAAACGGCAGTCCGGATTTCCGGGAGTATAAGCCCTGGATTGCTATGGGAGTATGTGATATTTCAGGCCGGTCGGCCCGCCGTTTCGGAATATGCGATTGTTATAGTTAAAACACGGTTGTCTGACATGTCTGTACCTTTTTTAAGATTTGTGGTAGAGTTTTTTGGTCGTGTACTCGGGCTCGCAGGTGACGTTTATGCCGAGTTTTTTGAAGGTGTCCTCGTCGACCTGCGGGAGGATCACGGTGGAGTGCGCCTCGCAGCCGCGGAGATTCGGAAGCTGCTCCGCCGCAAGCGCGGAGCTGCCGTCAAAGGTGGCCGAAACGGCCAGTGCTATGAGCACCTCGTCCGAATGGAGACGCGGGTTGTGATTGCCGAGCACGTCGGTCTTTAAGTGCTGGATAGGCTCGATGACCGAATGGTTTATGACGTCAACGTCCTTGTCTATCCCCGAAAGGGCCTTGAGCGCGTTGAGAAGAAGCGCCGCCGAAGGGCCGAGCAGAGAGGAGGTCTTGCCCGTGACGATTCGTCCGTCGGGCAGCTGAAGCGCCGCTGCCGGCTTTCCGGTAAGGTCGCGCTTGGCCTTCGCCACCCCGACGGCGGGTCTGTCGTCCACCGTCACTCCGGCCTGGTTCATTACAAGTTCGATTTTATCCACGGCCGACCGGGGCGCGCGCCCCTTGATGACGTCGCAGAGCGTTTTGTAGTAGCGGCGGATTATCTCGTCCTTCGACGCCTGGCGTACGATCTCGTCGTCGACAATGCCGAAACCGGCCATGTTAACTCCCATGTCGGTCGGAGACTGATAGGGGCACTGGCCGTAGATCTTCTCGAAAATAGCCCGCAGCACGGGGAAAGACTCCACGTCGCGGTTGTAGTTGACTGTCGTGACGTTATAGGCGGAGAGGTGGTAGGGGTCGATCATGTTGACGTCGTTGAGGTCGGCGGTCGCCGCCTCGTAGGCGAGGTTTACGGGATGGCTGAGAGGGAGATTCCAGATCGGGAAGGTCTCGTATTTGGCGTATCCGGCCTTGATGCCGCGCAGATTCTCGTGATAAAGCTGCGAAAGGCAGGTTGCCATTTTGCCAGAGCCGGGGCCGGGCGCCGTCACGACCACAAGCGGGCGGGTAGTTTCGACGTACTCGTTCCGTCCGAGTCCCTCCGGAGATACCACGTGGCGGACGTTTGAGGGATAACCCTCGATGGGGTAGTGAAGATAGACCTTCATTCCCAGGTCTTCAAGGCGTTTTTTGAATGCCACGGCGGAGTGCTGGCCGCCGAAGCGGTTTATGACGACGGATCCCACGTAAAGTCCCGCGTCGCGGAAAGCGTCGATAAGGCGCAGTACGTCGGCGTCGTAGCTGATGCCGATGTCGGAGCGAATCTTCTTGTTCTCGATGTCGGTCGCCGATACCGCGACCACTATCTCGACCCGCTCCGCCATCGTGAGAAGCATGCGGAGCTTTACGTCGGGCGCGAATCCCGGCAGGACGCGCGAGGCGTGATAGTCGTCGAAAAGCTTGCCCCCGAATTCGAGGTACAGCTTGCCGCCGAAGGTGTTTATGCGCTTTCCGATCATCTCGGTCTGCTTTTTTATGTACAGTTCATTGTCAAATCCGATCGTCATTTCCGCCTCCATGAACAACTCAAATATTATACCATTATTTTTGCCGCCGGTCAAGAGATTTTGAACTTTTTCTGAACTGCCGGAGATTTTTCTTTTTGCCGGAAACGCTTTTTCTGATTTTATACTGACAATAGCAAAAGGCGGGATCTTTGAACCCGCCTTTTAAAAATTTCAGTCATAGATGAGGTGTTTATTCCGGTCTGGGAAGGTTGATGTATTTCCCGTAATAATGAAGCCACGCGATGTTTGCTATGTCTTCTTCGGTCAGAATGCCGTTTTCGTAAGCATCATTCAGCAAATAAAAGTTTCCGTCTTTCCAGACCCATATTTTGTTGCCGTCTGGGTTTTTGATGCCGTATCCCGCGACCACGTATAATTCTACCGCCATTGTATAGATAAACGGGCCTTCAACTCTAACCGGCACGGCGCCGTTGTATTCTCCGTAATAGCGTTTTACGTAAAATTCTTCCAATTCTTTCGCTGAGAGTCCGAAAATGAATTCTTTGTTCAAGAAGGCGGCAAAATCGCCTGCTATCTGGTCAAGAAGTTCCTTCGACGGGTTGTCGGGAATGTTTACGTTTTCAAGCGTGCTTACGTCTTTTGTTTCAATGCTGTACGGATTATAAATAACCGGTTCGGAATCCGTATCTGTATTTTCTGTATCGGCGGGTTCGTCCGTTCTTATTTCCGTGTTCCTGTCTTCAGCTGTTTCGGTTTCATTTGTTTCAATCTCAGGATCATCTGAAGAATCTGTTAATTCCGTTGTAATGTTATCTTCTGTCATTTTTTCTTCGGTATTGTTATATGTCTCCGTCCCGTCCTGTCCGGCAACGTTTATAGCGGTAAGACACGATGAAAGGCTTAATAACATTGCAAGGATGAGAATTATTGCGGTAATTACGTTTTTCATTTCTTTTAGCCTCTTTTCTGATTTTTTCGGGTTTCACCCTTTTTCTACACTTTCACATTGTATATTATAGCACAACTGACAGGCGTTGTCAACCCTTTTGTAAAAAAAGTTTTACCGTACCGCGGGAGAATGCCGCAGAGAAAACAGATCCGAAAGAGCGGTGCCGGGAGATTTAATAATTATTACTGTCGATTTACACATTGTTTTGCGTCAAAGATAGTGATATAATAATAAAAACGGTGCGCGGGAACGGCCCGGAACGGAGGAAAACATGAAAACAGGCATCACGTCGTCGGTGACGCAGAGGCATTACGACGTTTTTGAAGGACTTGAGAAACTCGCCGAATGCGGGTTTGACTGCGCGGATTTCGCGCTTAACACATACACTTTGAAAAATTTCCCCGAGGGGAGCGTACACAGGGTAATGTACACGGACAAATGGAGGGATTTTATCCTTCGGGTGCGCGAATGCGGGGAAAAATGCGGGATCGGATTTTATCAGGCGCACGCTCTCTGGGGGCTTTATAGTGACATGAAGGAATACATCCCGCCGGAGGAGCAGTATTTCCGCCAGATAGAGGCCTCGGCCCTGCTCGGAGCGGAAAACCTCGTGTTTCACCCCATTCCCCCGACGTTCAGGGTCGAAAGCAACGAGAAAAAGGCCGAGATCATGGATTACAATCTCCGTTGGTTCGGAGAGCTTATCCCCTGCGCGGAGGAATACGGCGTCAGCATTGCGCTCGAGAACACCTTCACGCACGTTGAAAACCGCCCCGGCGACGGGCTTTTCCCGTTCGCCACCGGGGAGTCCATGCGCAGTCTGGCCGAGGGGCTTGACAGCGAAATGGCGGTCATTTGCCTTGACACGGGCCACGCGAACGTCGAATACGGCAAGGACCTCCCCTCGATTGTCGGGGAGATGGGCGAGAAGCTGAGGGTTCTGCACGTACATGATAACTTCGGGCAGAAAGAGCCGCTTCTTTCATCCGACCTGCACATGTTCCCGGGCTACGGGAACTCCGACATAGAGGGCGTCTGCAGAGAGCTCGGAAGGCACGGCTACAGGGGTGTGCTCTCGCTTGAGCCGAGCCACCTGAACATGCCGAAGGAGCGGCTTGACATAGCGCTGCGCTCCGCGTCGGAGATGGCGCGCTACTACGCCGGCATAGTCGAGAGCAGCCGGGGACAGTCATAAAATCCCGTGCCGGCAATGCGGTTCTCCGGGCAGCAAAGCAGCCCCGCGCCGATTTGAAAACCCCTCCTTCGCGGAGGGGTTTAAACTTTATCAGCCTTTTCCGTCAAAGTCAACGGAGCGGATGAGCAGTTTGTCGCCGTCTGTCTCGGCAAGCAGCAGAAAATGGCCGACCGTTTCCTCGTCGCCTGTCCCGACGTCGATTTCGCGGTAGTCGACGCCTACGCGGGCCATGCCCATTATCAGTTCATAGC
>JAEEGL014512937.1_pt1 | contig 13899 bp, 6 predicted proteins | sample 9134231 | NCBI WGS metagenome assembly JAEEGL01 (sample SAMN16246548, study PRJNA631951) | gut metagenome | biome: gut microbiome; feature: rumen; material: fiber-attached | host: Bos | place: Iran: Karaj | collected 2018-10
AACAGCCAATCACAATATCAGGATATTCGCCTGCCATCTGCATCTGCTTCTCAGCTTCCAGGCCAATGATGCTCTGGTGCAGCGCTACATGGTTGAGCACCGATCCCAGCACATACTTACAATGTGGGGTAGTGGTGGCAAGTTCGACTGCCTCACTGATAGCTGTTCCTAATGAGCCTGAGTGCAATGGATCGCGAGTCAGAATGTCTTTACCGGCACGTGTCGACATGGAAGGCGAACCTTCCACCACAGCACCGAAGGTGCGCATAATGCTCGAGCGGTAAGGCTTCTGTTGCATCGTAATCTTCACCTGATAGACGGCACAGTCCAGTCCGTATATCTTGGCAGCATAGCTCAATGCTGCGCCCCACTGTCCGGCACCTGTTTCGGTGGTCACGTTCGTGGTGCCTTCTTGCTTGGCGTAGTAGCACTGGGGCAGGGCAGAGTTTACCTTGTGTGACCCCAATGGGTTGGTCGATTCGTTCTTGAAGTAGATATGAGCTGGTGTTCCAAGAGCCTTCTCTAATTCGTAGGCACGCACAAGTGGGGTGGAGCGGTAGAACTTATACTTCTCCAGCACATCCTCGGGTATGTCAATCCATGCATGCTCGGTGTCCAGTTCCTGTACGCAGCACTCGCGTGGGAAGATGTGTGCCAGGTCGTCAACCCCAAGTGGCTGTTTTGTTGCCGGATGAATGGGGGGCATGGGCTTGTTCACCATGTCGGCCTGTATGTTATACCACTGTGTGGGAATCTCATTTTCTTGAAGAATGAATTTCTTTTGTTTGCTCATGATTTTCCTATTGTTTAAAATTAGTTTTTGAATATGCATGCAAAATTACATGTTTATTTGCGAATAAACGAATATTTTTCCTAAAACTTTGTCTTGAACATGCATTTATACGTTTTTTAGTCTTTAATGCTGCATATATATTCAAAAGCAGGTTTAGACATGCATGTTGTTCCTGTGCGGGAAGTCACCGGTGATTCGGTTCTTTCCATGACAACGATGGGTTCTACCCAAGACTGCGATGTCTTCTTGGCCAGACAGTGCTGTTGTCTTGGCTTGACAGTGCTGTTGTCTCGGCTTGACAGTTTCACTGTCAGGGCACAACAATCCCCTGACAGTCGGAAAATGCGTACAACAAATACATACAATATTAAGAATTTCTTCGAGTACACCTGTTTTTTTATTTGAGGTGTGCTGAAATAAAGAGAGATAGAGGGCAATGATGCCCTCTAACTCGTTTAATGTATCCTTTGAAGTAGTCGGTTTTTATAACTTCTTGATAGGGATGATCGTTCAATAAGTTCTTTTAGGCCGTCGTATTCGTAAACGTGAAGATCGTTTGATACGGGAATTAGGAGTGTACGCCCCGATAGGAATGTGCCTGTTGTTAGTTTGTTATGTAAAACAATAGGTTGACTAAGATTATCGTCCATGGAGTAGATATTAGTCATGTTGTCTTTTGTGGCAATGATGAATCCCTCTGTCCATGCCTTTTCTTTAGCGATTTGAAGAGGTAGACATGTTCCGCGCTTCAAATGATTATCTATAAAACGATAGAACTGTATCGAGTCACCTTTTTCAAGCCATGTGTGTTGGGTGAACTGAAAGCTTAAACGATTGCTAAATTCATAATCTTCGAACCACTGTCCATCAAGTTGTCCGATAAGCCTGCAATTATCTTCCGTGTCAAATGCATAGGCTCGTTCATATGCCGTGTTGCCTATGATGAGATAACGATTATTGAATGTGCGGATGGAATAACCATATAGACGTGATAAGTCTGATGCCTGTTTACTGATTTCTTGTTCTGTAAAGTTGCGCGTGTCGAAAGCAAACCATTTGTGTCCCTTTTCATAGACTATAATATGGCGACCTTGCCATTTTATGTTACCGCTAAGCATCCAACTGCGTTCTAAGTCATTACTCTTCACATAATGAGATAATTTCTCTTGGGGGCTTGTACGTAAAAAGTAGTCATTTGAATACTGATATTTGTTTGTCCACATGTCTAAATCATTTCGAAGAGTAAATCCATTTGATATGTCATAGAAATGTTTTTCACCAGCGTCTTTGTTTTCCCAAAGCACAAAACGTCCGCCTATGATGCCCCTCAACTCTCCTTTTCCGAAGTTGTGGAATACTAGGCTGTCTCCACAATGGGTATAAACTGTATGATTGCGCATTATTGCTCCCCAAGAGAGACTTGTGCTATTAAAGCTTTCGTTGGGAACCGATATGGAGTGCCCTTCCAAATCGTTGAGGGATACCTTCCCTTCATGTTCTGAGAAAAATAAATTCTGTTCGAAATATTCATCCTGTAAACGTCCTGCAATGATGGTGAGTGGCATATCGCTGCCAGAGGAAAGTGAATAAATGGCTGTAGAGTCTGTTGTCTGATCATAGATAGAAATCATCTTCTCTTCATAGTGGATTCTGAAACTGTGGTATGATTCCAAATGGTATTTCCGTGAAACAAAATCATAGCGTTTTCCACCGTCTGTCCACAAAATGATGCTATCACCTTTCCTAATGCAATAGTGGTCTTTGAGGCTGCTGGCGTATTGAGTGCTGTAGCCAGTCAGAACTTGCACATGATGGAATTGAGGATTAACTCCAGAACGAATGATTAATTCACGGAGTTCTGTTTCTTCATCTGATGTCAGACTGTCATTTGCAAACAACTGGTTGGCTCTCAACTGCAGAGCACGTTCGTAATTGCCTTCTTGCAGAGCAAGTTGTAGGTCGTGTGAGTGTTGATAGTGTTTTACACTAAAAAACACTATTGCAACTCCACAAGTTAGGATAATTAAAAAAACTTTGTAATGCATTATCTGGTGGAAACAAATGCGAAGACGAGTCCTGAAACGTCTTTTTCTTCGTTCACGCATTATTCTTCTCTTTTCTTTCGTTGCCTCAGCTTTCTCTCTTCGTTTCCTATCCCATTGCCATATTTCAGGGGCAAAGAATGAGAAAGTGACGATGGATAGTCCGAAAATACCGCCAATAGCACCGCTTATATTATGGGAATAACCATCCATATAGAGCTCAGCCCAAAAAAATGCTATGGATGCTAATACGGTCAAAACTGCAAATAATAGTGCACCAGGTAGAAGGGCTGTCCATTTGTTTTCTTTGCGTTTGAAATGCATGCAGACGAGACCGATGATTACAAAGAGCATGAAAACAGGAACGTGGATATACCAATAGTGATTAAAATTGAGCCGCAAATCTTCCAAGCGTGACTTGATAAATATCCATCGCGTCTGCCATTGGCTGAATTCTTCTATTTGCATGAATTGGCTGAAATGAGGATTGGCAGCATAGTAACGGCTGCATCCATAAGGTACATGTAGATTGATGTGGCCTTTCTGAGCATCTGGAAGAATAATATAAAAGGCTCTTTTAGTGTTTGTGATAGCAGAAATGGGTTCTGGATGGGCAAAAGGCACATAAATGTCGGTGAGAGGACTCGTGTCGCCTATGAATGTCCAGTCGTATGCACCAGCAAAAAGAGGAAAATGTAGCTCAGATGGGTATTCTCTTGCATAAATAAAGCCATCACGTGAAAAAGTGACTCCCTCGGCAGTTGTCCTGCATTCAGGACGTTCCATAATATTAATTTTCAGACTTTGCAGATCAACTTTCGGACAATCAAAAAACGGATTGAGGAAGTATATGAATTCCATTGTTCCATTGGCATTCCATTCAACATGACTCAGTTCTTGATTGAATGCAAAAACCCTGGCTCCCAAATTGGGATTGCCCAATATCGTTATGCTGCGTAATGAGTCACACCCTGCAAAAGCTTCTTCGCCAATGTTCTTTACCGAAGCAGGTATTATAATGCTTCTGAGCTGTTTACAGCCCTTGAAGGCATATTTCTCAATCTCTTCAAGATTGTCTGGGAACGTGATGCTACGTAGCCGGTCGCATCCTTCAAATGCCGACTCAAATATGACAACAGCTTTGCGTGGCATTTTCACCGTATCCAATCGGTGGAATTGGTAGCAGATCTTATTGGGGATGGAATTAACGCTGTCAGGGAAAGTAATCTCTTTGGTATCTGGACTAAGGTGTTCGTTGTTAATGGTGGTGGCATTCCGTGAGAAGTGCTGTGCTGACCAAGATCGATTATCTATGTTTTTCTCTGGTTGAAGATTCTGGAACGTTTTCCCTTTAAACTGAATTGATCGCTCAAGAATGCCGATGGGGAAAAAACAACGGATAGTATTATTTGGATGAGTTTCAGAATCATAGAAAACAATATTTCGTTCTTCTATATCCCAAAGAATTCTATCATTCCAAACAAAACGTTTTGCATCTTGTTCAATGTGAACAGACAGTTTTTCACAATCTATTTCAAGATGTCCCATTCCGCTATGAATGGTCAACATAAGACGGGGACACTTGTTGGCCTTTAGCTTCAAGTAAGGCATAACCTTAGGCATTGTAATAGTTCTGAGCATTGGAAGATCTTCAAGCTCAAGGTTGAAAGAGTCCGTTCTAATATTACTAAGGTCGATGGTTGTCAGGTAGGGACAATTAATGATGTTATATTGTTTCTTATCCTCAATGGCAAGTTCTTCAACAGCTCCATTGTCTCTCAATACTTCAGACGCAATCCAAAGAGTATCGGTCGTACTGTACCGATGGTCGCGGATTTCTGTATATGCCGATGTGACTTTATATTTGTCATCGGTAGTCTGTCCTTGATAAAGTGCATAGCAAGCTATGAAGACAATAACAAAGATGATATATCTCCGTATGGTTTTTACACCTTTAGACTCACCTTCTTGTTTCTTTATGTTATAAACAACCTCAGCGAGACGGTCATGCATCAGTTCCACGTGCATTTTGTCGGTGCCTGGAAGTGGAAATTGGTGGAAGAGGGCAGGTGCCAACTTCAAAGCTCGAGGTGCGCGTTTCTTGAATTCAGTGAGTGAAACAGGCTTTCGTTGGGGACCATTTGTCATTTCTCGTTCCACGAAGAGACGTTCGCTGCGTGGCAATTTACTAATTTGTTCACGGTAAAACGACTCTATCGGATAGTTGAGGTTGCGAGTCATCTCACTGTCAATGAGCTGATCATTTCCCAATTGTTCATATAAATTGGTGCAGATAATAGATAGTAGCAATGTGTTTACAGTACCGTCACCATTAGGTGCAGCAGCAATGATCTCACTGGTAACTTTTTGGAAATCCTGTTGCTTGATACAGTCATGACCAGGAATCCAAATTGCTTCTGCTGCTCCAGACTCGCTGAGACCGCGTAGTCGCACTCTGTTTTGCTTCATGCAATTCAGAAAATTGTTATCGATACAATCTTCCAATCTGTATAGTTCGTCTTCACGGATGGACCCTACAAACCTGAAATTATAGCAGTATTCGTACTTCTGTCCGTTTGGCAATGTTTGATCAGGCAATTCATGATTACCTTCTGCAAGATAGTCAATTTGTCGAAGGAGAATCTCTGTCTGTTCCTTGTTATATCGGAAAAACTCCTCAAACTGATCAAGCACTATGACAGGGAATACTGTTTTGCCTTCGTTGTTTAGAAAGGAATGCTGAGCAAAATAGCTCCACAGAAAGCGTGTTTCGCTTGTGTCTGGCTTTTCTTCGATAACGGGAACTTCAATTACCTGTCCATGTTCTTCTTTGAGAGTCCTTTCAATAGTCTCAACCAAATAGCGAGATATGTTTTCCACGCTTTTATTGTTGAATCTTAAATAGACAGGGAAGAAACAGGCATTTCGCAAACGAGGGAAGAGTCCTGCTTTAAGCAATGAAGTCTTACCAAGTCCACTTTTTCCATATAAAGTGACATAGATATTGTTGTACACCATTTGGAATAGTTCGTTGGTCTCTTTTTCGCGACCACAAAACTTTGGCGTTCCTTCTTTCTTGTTCAGGGGTTCTTCATAAAAAGAAGCTCCAATCCATGGATTATTTGCTTTCATATTCTGTCGGCGTTATTGTTTTTCAATGCATCTTTAATTGAATCCTTGAGTTTGGTTAACCAGTCTTTTTTCTCAAACTCAATGGCTGAACATGCATGACCTATTATCATTTCTTCGAAAACTTGCTTATAGACTCCGTCGTATAAGGGGAAGCCTGGTAGTGCCAGTGGGATTATTTTGCAACTCCCACTACGTGCTGCAAGAATCCATTCTCGTACAACATAGGGGAGCGTGTTGAAATCAGTATTTGGATGATAGTTTTTCATGAACTCAGCTGTTTCCTTTGATAATATCGGAATGAAGACTTTGCATTGGTAAATAGCTTTGTAAATGCGGTTGTCATAGTCATCTCCACCAAAAAGATCATGATTGTCAAACCACACGCCATAACCATCTTTGTAGAGTTTCATGAATATATCAATTGCAGCATTAAAAATATGATTGTTGTATGACAAAAAGATGCTCCCTCGTCGACGGTAGCGAATAATACGCTCTTTCATGGGCGAGTTGTCAATAGAGGTGGTGAGTAGTTCGGTGATGCGTGAAATGAAACTTTGCATGTCTGCTTCGTGGTAGATGCCATTTTGTTCTAAGTAACTAACTAATTTTGTCGTTTCATCACCTACAACACTGGATATGAGCTGTCCTTGGCTCATTTTGTTGATGTCGCGTTTTAGGATGAACCAAAAGAATCGCATATACCAATCTTCAAAATTACATCCCAGTGCCATTATTTGCTTGGACATGATGAAATTTATGAAATGTTTGCCGAACTTCTGCCCTATCATCCAGCGATTAATCATTCTGATGGCATCATTGTCAGAAAGTACGATATGACAATCTTTTTTATCGACTGCTTTGCCAAAAATGTAGAAAAGTGTTGGTTCATCGTATGTTATATATGTCTCATTGCCACGTTCTTCAATGGAGTCAATGATGGCATCTTGGAAATTTCTCAAACTGTCTTCTTCATTGATGTCAACTACTCGCACATTCCCGTCCCAAGTGTTCAGCATGACTTTTTCCAATATGTCCTCATAACAAGTCGTGAAGACAATACGAAACATACGCGTCTCAATCAGTTTTTGTATTTGTGGAGAGATGTCATCAACTTTGACGCGTCGTTCAGGCCTTTGAAGATAGTTTTCTCTTACTAATTCCCAATGTTTTGTTGTCGCTTCCAATTCTGAGAAGCTACCATAGGGTTTTGTCTTTTGAAATACAGTCTTATTAAGAATGTCGTGTAGGATGTATTGGTTGATGTCTCCGTTTCTATCACCAAATTCATTCATATTGAGAAGTCCTTCATTTCCAATAACCAAAATGTATCGGTTGTTGAAAATGTCTTTCACGAATTGTTCTTCATCAAACTTAGTCTGTTTGTTTTTTTTCTCCTTCTCGATACTTTCTATGTCTGCATGCCATCTTGCCATAAAGCTTTTTGTTTTTAGTTATTACCAGTTTCCATATCTATCGTGACGGTGAAACATACATCGGTAGATTTGTTTAATGTTCATGATTCTTTTTGCATGCAAAGATACACCTTATTTTATATAATTAAGCGAGATTAATTGAAAAATATACTTTCTCGAAGGATTTTTGTACTCGCATGCAGCCTGTTTTTTTTCATTCTGTCATTGGCAATACTTCACCTATATAGTGTTTAAGGAGTTTAATACACTGCTATCTTTTGAAAAAAGTTGTTAGGTTCTTCGCAAACGAAGCGACTAAAGTTGAGCGGATAGGAGGTTGGAAGCCGTACAGAACGTATCTTTTTCCCAATAATCTTATCTGATTTTTGAAAAAAGACGTAACTTTGCAAGCGATTATGATCATGACTATTAAAAAATCTTATGATGTACCACACGAAACACAGATGGATCGTAACCGTGCTGATGGCATACAGCCTGCTTTGCTCCTGCGGCAATCCCTTTTGGCATAAGGAGAATGCACCTGCCGTCAGCCAGCTTGCGCAGCAATTGGGCTACTCAAAAGAGCTACCGCTGGTCATGGGAATGAACACCAGTTATGCTCCCTTGCAATATGTAGACGAGTCGGGTACGCCCCAAGGCTACGACGTAGAATTCACCAAGATACTGATGCGCCGCATGGGCATCCCCTTCACCTTTTCGCCCAACCACTGGGACAAGATGTCGCCTGGCGTCTTAGGGGGCAAGTACGACATGGGTATGCTGGTCTACAGTTCCTATCGAAAGAACCTGACCAATTACTCGAATGCTGTGTTCCGCCTCTACTACCAGATTGTCTATAGGAAGAAGGATTACAGCGAGTTCAACTTCCGGCACCTGAAGGACAAGAAGATTGCCTATATGAAGTCGCGCCCTGTGGGATTGATGTTGAAGGACGGTGGAGCCATCGACTTCCCCATCACCGATCTGAGCCAGGCATTTGTCGACTTGGCTAAGGGACAATATGACGGACTGATCTGTTATCGTTTCCAAGCTAAATATAACATGGACAACTTGCAGCTAACCGATGTGTTGGCATCGGATGAGTTGTCGCTCGAACCACGAGAGTATTGCTATGCCAGTTTCAACAAAGAGCTGATTGACTCGGTTAATGCTGAGCTGAAACGAATGGATACGGAAGGCATCATTGATGAGGTCTACGGACAGGAGGTGGTGTCGCAGTTTGGCTCCATTGAGATTCCTGCCTGGGTGTGGTCGCTGCTCGCATCGCTCGTCATTCTGTTCCTCATTATCTTCAGCGTGAATCGCAGCAAGCAGAATAAGCGGTTGCAGAAAGCCTACAACCAGATGGCTGAGAAGAACGAGGCACTGAAGGTGGCTAACGCAAGAGCTGAGGAGTCGACTCGCATGAAGAGTGCTTTCATCAAACAGATATCCCACGAGATACGAACGCCGCTCAATATCCTGAGTGGCTTTACCCAGCTGCTCACCTCGTCTGGTAGCAACCTTTCAGAAGAGGAGAAAAAGTCGGTCTCGAAAAGTATTGTGGAAAACACGGATCGCATCACAGGACTCGTGGACAAGATGCTGGAGCTCTCTGAGGTGAGCAGCCATACTGTGATTGCGCGCAACGATGAAGTATCGGCAAAAGAGATAGCCCATCAGGCTGTGATGGCATCACTCATAGACGAAGCTCGCCATCTGTCGTTCGACATCCATTTCGAGGAGGGTGCCGATAGTCCTTTCAAGACCGACCTGCGTTCTGCCTCGCGTATTCTGGAGCTGCTGCTCGACAATGCCATGAAGTTCACTCATCCTGCCGAAGCCTTTATGTCGCAGGTGAAGATGGAAAAGAAGGAGAAAGCCATGCTCACTGTAGGCAAGGGACGCTTCGTCATCGAGAACACGGGCAAGACGATACCCGAGGCCGACGCAGAGCGCATCTTTGACGAGTTTGTACAGCTTGATGAATACTACGACGGAACGGGCATCGGACTCAGCGTGGCTCGAAGTCTTGCCCGCAGACTGGGTGGCGACATCGTGCTCGACACGGATTATACCGAAGGTGCACGATTCATCGTCACCATAGAAACCAATCAATCATCATCAACGAAAAGAATATGAACTACAAAAGAGCATTTGAAACAATGGTGTGCGAGACTGCACGCTATCTGTCTGACAATGGTTTGAAAACAATGGTGTTAGGTCTCTCTGGCGGTCTCGATTCTACGGTGACTGCTGCCATCTGCCACGAGGTGGTGCATCGTCATGCTGAAAAGGGATTCAAGTTTATCGGTGTCAGCCTGCCCTGTTCATCGAACAGCACGGAGGAGAACGACTCTGCTTCGCTGGCTATGCAGGGCTTCTGTGATGAGAGCTGGGTGGAGAATCTGCAGAAAGAATATTTGCTGATGAAGGCCACGTGTGAGCAGCGCTATTCCTCGACCCGCATCTCGCAGGGCAACATCAAGGCGCGCCTGCGCATGATATACCTATATAATATAGCGTCAGTCACGGGTGGTCTGGTGATGGATACCGACAATCTGACTGAGCACAACCTTGGCTTCTGGACCATTCATGGCGACGTGGCTGACTATAATCCCATTGGCGGTTTGTGGAAGCATGAGGTGTATGAGCTGTGCAAGTATCTCTTTACTGAGGTGTTCACCGATCCCGAGAGTGCTGCCCATAAGGCTCTGCGAGCAGGTTATGGCATCACACCTACCGATGGCAACGGTGTGGAGGCAGGCGGCGATATGGCTCAGATTGCACCCGGACACACCTATGAGGAGGTGGACGATATTCTGCTTACCTATCTGAATGCGAAGCATGACCCCACTGCACTACAACAGGCTATGGAGCGACTCAATACGGCATACGGAGCCGAGACAGTAGAGCGCGTATTGAAGCGTCATCGCGGTTCGGAGTTCAAGCGTAAGCGCATGCCGCAGGTTATCGAGCGCAGTTTGTACGAATAGTTATTATTTAAAGTTTCCCACCTTTTCTTTTTAACCACGAATTTCTCGAATGACACGAATATTCTATGATAAAACAGTATTTTTCGATTACATCTAAGATGTAGCGAATTGTACAAATTGACTGCGCTGCCAAAATTCGTTAAATACGTTGGTCGTTACGACCATTTGTGAAATTTATTATCAGCCGCATGGTTATTCGTCATATTCGTGAAATTCGTGGTTTCAAAAAGTTGGGAAAGTTGAGTTAGTAAGGTGGGAAAACTTCAGTATTTTTTTTCTGACGCGATTAAACTTTAAGGCGTTTCGTTCATCATAATCTCAGTAATAGTGTAAAATTGATAATCATTTGTTCGTTTAAATGAAGCGTTTCCTTACCCTGATGGCCGTGCTTTTCACGGCAGTTCTCTCAGTCTTAGCTCAGCGTACCATTACTGGCACCGTGATTGACTCAGATGAGCAGCAAGGCGTGATACAAGCCACCGTAGCCCTGCTCAAGGCCGACAGCACCATGGTGGCCAACGGCGTGACTAACGATACGGGCAAGTTCTCAGTGACCGCTCCTGCCGACGGGCGCTTCATTGTGCGCGTGACCTATATAGGTTATAAGACGCTCTACCGCGATGTGACCATTGCCGGAGGAAAGCCTCTTGCTTTAGGAACCATCACCATCAGCCCCGACTCGAAAATGCTGAAAGAAGTGGAGGTGGTGAAGAACCTGGCAAAGGTGACGACGAAAGACGACACCATCATCTATAATGCAGGCGCGTATCGCACGCCTGAGGGTTCGGTCGTCGAAGAACTGGTGAAGAAGTTGCCTGGTGCCGAGGTGTCGGACGACGGAACCATCAAGATCAACGGTAAGGAAGTGAAGAAGATTATGGTTGATGGCAAGGAGTTTATGACCGGCGACACGAAGACGGCTATCAAGAACCTGCCAACCTCCATCGTTGACCGCATCAAGACCTACGACCAGAAGAGCGACTTGAGCCGCATCACAGGCATTGATGATGGTGAAGACCAGACGGTGCTCGACTTCGGACTGAAGCGTGGCATGAACAAAGGCATGTTTGCCAATGTGGACGGAGGACTGGGCACACAGCGCCGCTACAGCGGACGCGCAATGGCTGCCCTGATGAAGGACGAGTGGCGCGGAATGGCCTTCCTGAGTGCCAACAACGTGAACGATATGGGCTTCGGCGGTGGCGGTGGCGGCGGACGCTTCGGTGGCGGCGGACGCAACGGTCTGCAGGCTTCGAAAATGGGAGCCGTCAACGTGAACTATGAGAAGAAGGACAGACTGAAATGGGACGGCTCGGTGCGGTGGAACCACGGCGACGGCGACGTGTGGTCGCGCAGCTCGTCGGAAAACTTCGTGAGCAAGACGGGCTCGTTTGCCGAGTCGGTGGGGCAGAGCTTCACACGCTCTAACTCGTGGAATGCTCAGATGCGCATAGAATGGACTCCCGACACGCTCTGGAACATCAACTTCCGCCCTACGTGGAGCATAGGCTCGAACGACGGAACGTCGAACAACACTTCGGCTACGTTCAATCAAGACCCCTATCAGTATATGTCATCGACCGATAATATTACGGGCATGGTGTCACAGATGCTGGGCATCGACTCCACTTCGGCTGTCAACCAGCGCGTGAACGGCGGACTCTCCTATAGCGATAGCCATCGGGTGGGGGGCAGCCTGCAAGTGAACCGTAAGATAGGCGGTAGGGGGCGCAACATCACCCTGCGCTTGGGAGCCAACTATAGCGACGGCGCATCGAAGTCGTTCTCGAAGAGCATGGTGAGCCTCTATCAGTTGGCCACGGGCGACTCCACCTATCAGCGCAACCGCTATAACGTCACTCCACAGAAGAGCTATGACTACAGCGCCCGGCTCACCTACAGCGAACCCATCTTCAACGCCACGTTCCTGCAGTTCAGCTACAGCTTCCAGTATCGCTACACCAAGAGCGACCGCTCTACTTACGACTTCTGGAGTCAGAAGAGTCTCTATCCCCGGTTCGACATGTCGGACGTGTGGCCTGACTATCGCGAGTGGGACACGGTGTTCAACCGACTGGGCGGTCACAGCTACGAGGAGTTCCTTGACAAGAGTCTGAGCCGTTTCTCGCAATACCGCAACTATATCCATACGGGCGAAATCATGTTGCGTGTCGTTCGCAAGAAGTTCAACTTCAACGTGGGTGTGCAGGTGGTGCCGCAGTCGTCGGAGTTCACTTATCGCTATCTCACTACCGACACCGTCACCAAGCGCACCGTCGTCAACTGGAGCCCCACGGCCAACTTCCGCTGGAAGCTCTCTGATCGCGGCAACATGCGCTTCGAGTATCGCGGCTCAACCAGCCAGCCCTCAATGAGCGACCTGCTTCCCATCACCGACGACAGCAATCCGCTGAACATCACATCGGGTAACCCCGGACTGAAGCCTTCGTTCACGCAGCGCTTCAACTGGCGCTACAACGACTTCTTCGAGCGCCACCAGCAGTTCATCTTTGCCAATGTGAACTTCTCAACCACACGCAATGCGATAGCCAATATGGTGAAGTATGACCCGAAGACGGGTGGTCGCGAGTCGCGTCCGGAAAACATCAACGGCAACTGGAACGTGGGCGGCAACTTCACGTTCAATACCGCGCTCGACACGCTGGCCCGATTCAACCTGAACACCAGCACTGATGCTAACTATGCCAACCGCGTAGGCTATATAGACCTGGAGCGAAACGGCAACATCAGCACGATGACCACACAGCAAACGACCTTGGGACAGCGACTGGGTGCCAGTTTCCGCAACGACTGGCTGGAGTTCGAAGTGAACGGACGTGTGCAGTACAACTATGCCTACAATGCACTGCAGCCCAACTCTAACCTCTCTACCTGGGCATTCAACTACGGTTTCAACACCACCATTCAGGCACCGTGGGGCATGCAGTTCACCACCTCGCTCAATATGTCGAGTCGTCGCGGATTCAGCGATGCTGCTGCCAATACCAACGAGCTCATCTGGAATGCCCAGATTTCACAGAGTTTCCTCAAGGGGCGTCCCCTCTCGGTGCGTCTGGAGTTCTACGACATACTGAAGCAACAGTCCAACTTCTCGCGAGCTATCAGTGCAATGTCGCGCAACGACAACTGGTATAACTCCATCAACAGCTACATCATGCTGCGCGTGAGTTATCGCCTGAATCTCTTTGGAACGAAGGAGATGCGCCAGGCCATGCGTCGCGGCCCCATGGGTGAAGATGGTGGACGCGGCAATCGCGAGGGCAGAGGCAATCGTGGCGGTAATCGCGGCGGCGGTCGTGGCGGCTTTGGAGGTGGTGGCTTCGGAGGCGGTGGACGCTTCTGACCTGAGTGTTCATCCTGTTAAATTATATAAAAGAACGGTACTGTTGCTTGCAGTATCGTTCTTTTTTTGCTAAATTTGCTTTCGAACTATCCAAAAAACTAACCGCATAAAAACAAATTGTTACAATGAAAGACCTTAAAATGTACATCAATGGCCAGTT
>JAEEGL015405018.1_pt1 | contig 13899 bp, 16 predicted proteins | sample 9134231 | NCBI WGS metagenome assembly JAEEGL01 (sample SAMN16246548, study PRJNA631951) | gut metagenome | biome: gut microbiome; feature: rumen; material: fiber-attached | host: Bos | place: Iran: Karaj | collected 2018-10
ATTTCATTTGTTCTGTATTCATTATATTCTGTCATAAACATGGCGTCAACATTGGCCAACAGTTGTGAGTGCTGTGGTTGTATGGCACTTTGTGAAAAATATGGTTCACTGAATGAAAAATAAACCATACCGATTGTTGGTAAAAATATACCTGCATTTCGTTCTTGTAAACGTGGGGCAAAACCTGTTTCGGAAAATTGCCAGATTGTATCTTTTGGTTTTTTATGTTGTTGTGCCAATTGTAAATCTTGTTTGATAAATGTATTGTTTGGTACCATGCCCGATGCACGTTTCAAGTATGTTGTCGCATTTTCAAAATCGCCGCTGGTTAAAAAATATATACCAGATAAATACATTAATGCAGGATTCATAATATCGTTAAAAACAATCCAATCAGATGTATTAGTATCTATAATTTCTTGCAAAGCTGGTTCAATATCTTGCTTTCTGGTTTCTATTAATTTTTTATATTCAATCGACATATTTTGCTGACGATTATAAGATTGATTTATAACAACACGTGCGTTTTCAAAATCATGTAAAGCCAATAAATCCCATATTTGATAGTAGGACACAAATAATGAATCCATCATATATGGTTTATAAGAATTAACACCTTGTCCAAATAATAAACCAGCTGTTTCCCGTATTACAGATGATGTTGTGGCAGATAAATTTCTTTTATTAAATTCTTCAAAAACCGAATCGCTGGCTTTAAATTTATTTTCATGAAACAGTGTCATACCGTTTATCAGTAATTCCAGATTGGTTTGTTTGTCTGGTGATTGTTCAGATGAAAAATTTTGTTCTATGGATTCAAAGTTACCATTTGCAAAATCGTTTTGTAATGTGTCAAGACGTGCTTGTGTGCTGGATGCACAGCTATACAGAACAAGCAAACAAAGACAAATAATTTTACGCATTGAATATTTTTAAGATTTCAAAGGTTCTAATATTTTTATTTCTTTGGTATTGGGGTCAAATAATTTTGGAGTTCCATCATATCCCATAATGGCATGATGCGAAGGTATCAAAAATTCTGGTAAAGGTGATGCTTCACCCATTTGCATTTTTTGGGTTAAACGTTGTTCAACTGGTGTTTTATTTTTAAAGAACAGTGCAGCTTCTGCTTCTATGGGGCGATTATAGTGTCCCTGAAATATTACAAGTTGTTTTCCAAACGGTAATTTCATAATATCCATTTCTGAATATACTGGTTTTTCTTCTGGTTTTTCAATCTTTTTACCATCTTTGTCAGTTTCAACTTTTTTTGTCATTTCCATTCCCATCATCCTGGAGAAAGTTTTCGCTGTTTCTGGGTCATTTTGACGTAGTACAATTTTTGCGGCAGTTGTAGATATAATAGTAGCGGCGGCATCTGCACCGTATTTTTCTTGAATTTGATGAATGTCCTGACCGATGATTAAATAAGATACTTTTTGACCGCGTCCTAAATCTGGTCCTTTGATAACCGCATCCAGTTTTTGCATTTTTGGCATTTCATCAAGCACAAATAGTACAGGACATGGGCCCACTTTTTCGCCATCAATAATGTCACCAGGTTTATGTGCCAATAAATAATTAGACATTAATTCTATGAATATTGCGGTGATTGGATTTACAGCCTGAGCGTCAACCATATTCACAGATAAATATACACTGACTGGTTTAACTTTGCCGTCACGCGGATCTTTTAATCCGCGTAAATCCGAGAAATGAAAATCAGAATGACTTGTACGATTGCGGACGGCGGCATTACGGAATATTGCAAGACCTTCCATCATTGTTGATAAAATAGAGCCACGTTCTTTATCTGGTGTATTTGCCAATTGAGTTAATTCAGAAATGGCACGATGTGCGTATGCAAAATGGCGTGCTTCTTCTACTGCTTTTAAAAGTAAATCTTTCATAGGATCAGCCATCATAACCATTTGGTCACCCTGACGACGACGTTCTTCCATTTCTTCTGCCATAGCGACTTGGCTGGCTGTTAGCCAATCTAAAATCATAGCAAAAGATGCCTCTTTACCATGCCAAGCATCTGGAATGTGTGCCCATGTACCCACATGAACATAATTCATAGCGTTTATTTCACCACGTTGCAACATTGAATATGCCGCATAAGCATTTGGGTCATTCATCATTGATAAATAATAATCGCCCAATAATGTACGGTCATCATCTGTTAAAGAACCTTCGTTTATTTTGGTGTAAAAATAATCATCTGCTTTGGCACGTTCTATTTTTGACACTATGAAATTAACCAGACCAGATAATCCAGCACGTGCAGTATTTGACCAGTGTGGATCTTGAACTGCATCTGGTATTAATACTTTGCATATAGCATCAACATACAAATCACGTTGTTCAGGTAAATATGGAACATGTTCTGGTGACAAAGGATTCCACGAAGGATAATAAATACCTTGTTCTGGATTATCTTGACCTGACCAATTCATAATAAACACGGGGCCAATCGTCGAACGATAACCAGACGTATCTTGTTTTAATTCTGGCTTTGGGTCGTTTATAATCATGGAAACCGTGTCACAGTCCAAAATTGTTGGACGTACAACCCCAACTGTTTTACCGGTTCCCGGAGGTGCCAAACACAAAGCAGATAAACATTCATCCATCATTAATGGTGTCTGTTTTCCTTTGTATTTGAAATAACCAAGAACCATCATAAAACCGTTAAATAAACCTTCTTTATTAGAATATGTTCCCATCTTTTTTATGTCTTCTGCGGTTGCTTTACGGGAAGATTTTTCATCATAATTCTTTTTACCATAAGGATTAAATTCATCTGTAAATGTGGTATCTGATAGAAAATAATAGGCAATTATTGGAAATATAGGAACCATACACGCAAAGTCTGGATGATATAAAGTTCTGGATAACCAATAAGGAACTTCTGCCACTGCGGATAAACCACCCGTCATCAACAAATTTTTTAAATACCAAACAGCCCACTGTTGTGAAGCAATTGACCAGCCGTATCGCCAAATGTGTTCTGCTATGAAAGATAAACCAAATGCAATGGCACAAATTATCCATATCCCAATATCCCACCGCAAAGCCCAGAAATAGCGTCCGATAGCGGTTTGTTCGTGTTCTTTGTATTGGTTGGTATCAAAAATACCAAGACCTTTGCCAGAACCACTGCTAGAGAAAAGCTTGAATTTTATAGCCATGATTAGTATTATATCATAAAAATAAGTTTTTTACATCAAAAGATTAAAAAATGCAAAATGTACCAAGAATTTTTATAAATCAAAATTTAGAACCAGGAAAGAGTATCCTTGTTGATAAAGATATTGTTCATTATTTGCGGCATGTTATGCGGCGGGATGATTGTTTGGTGTTTAATGATGGAATTGAATATCGGGCAAAATTATCTGAAGATAATAAAAGTATTACAATAGGGATACAAACAAATCATCAAGACCCCAGTAATAATTTGGTTTTATATTTTGCCCCTATAAAAAAAATAGACGAGATGTTAAATATGGTAACCCAATTAGGAATAGGGGTATTACAACCTGTTATAACAGAAAGAACTGTGGCAAGACATGTAAATTGGAAGCGTATGCAAAAAATTATTATAGAAGCATCTGAACAATCTGGTCGTAACAGTATTCCGCAATTATTGCCACCAATACAATTTAAAGATGTTGATTTTAAAAATATGTGTGTTGCTGATGAACGTGCTGCACATGGTAAAAATATCGCTACTGAAAAACGTTTACTAAGAAAGGTATTTGTTGGACCAGAAGGTGGTTTTTCATTATCAGAATTTGAATTTATGGACAAAGCGGGTGTACAAGGTTTATCTTTGGGTAAAACTATTTTACGTGCAGAAGTGGCGGCAGTTGTCGCCTTGACCAGGATTATAAATATATGAAAAAGCGTTTGGCAAAATTTATTGCAGATTGTGGTATTGCATCAAGACGTGATGCTGAAAGGTTAATAGTGACTGGTGCTGTGGCTGTTGATGGTGTGGTTGTTAATACCCCTGTATTTTTTGTTGATGACAATTCAACGGTTATTGTTAATGGAAAAAAAATAAACCCCAATCAAGAAACTAAATTATATATGTTCCATAAACCTGTAAATACAATGACTACGACTTTTGATCCAGAACACAGAAAAACAATTTACGATGTTTTGGATAAACGATATAGACATTTGAAATATATTGGGCGTTTAGATTATAAAACCAGTGGTTTATTATTGTTAACAAATGATGGAAATTTTGCACGACAAATGTCTTTGCCTGGAAACCATATTCGGCGTACTTATATTGCGACTGTTGCCAAATATACAAATGACGGATTAAATAAGGCCCGCAAAGGTGTTTGTGTTGATGGAATACGATATCGACCAATGAATATAGACGTAATAGATGAAAATAAATTACGCGTAACTGTGACAGAGGGTAAAAAAAATGAAGTCAGAATCGTATTGAAATATGTTGGGGCCCCAGTGATTGCTTTGCATCGTATATCATACGGAATTATAGAGTTGGGATCTTTGGGGGTTGGAAAAATTTTAGAAATAGATAAGAAAACAATTGACCTGATGTTAAAAAGTTTCTAGAATCAAAGTAAAAGAAGGGGGGATTTTATGAAAAAACGCAAAAATACCGTTAAAGCACAATCTGTTCAAATAAATGCTTGTTCTGCAAGCAGTACATGGTCTTGGACTATATATGTTTATTGGTTTATAATTTTATTCTTTATTGCTGCAACATTTTACATATTGGGACGCAGTCATGAATTTTTGCACCCATCAAATGAAAATGTTGTCATTACAGAAGAAGTTTTATTACAACCAGATGATTATATGAAATCTGCAAGAGAAAAATTGGTTAATGGCGATGTAGAAAGTGCTATTGCAGAATTAAATGCGGCGATTGATTCAAATGCCACATCTAATATATATACTTTGCGTGGTGAAGCATATATGCAGATAGCTGATTATCAAAAGGCGTTGGAAGATTTGGATGCTGCGATTGAAATGGATTCTTTGAACGCAATCGCTTTCTATGACAGGTCTTTGTTGAATACACGTCTGGAAAATTATGGGGCTGCGTTGAACGATATAAATAATGCGTTGGCTGCTCAATCCATGAAACCTGCTGAAATTTTAAATTTACGTGATTTGTATGCTAAGCGTGGACAGTTGAATTTGTGGTTGAAAAATTGGCAGGGGGCTGTCGCGGATTATACAAATTCTTTGGCACGTACAGAAGGCAAAATTTCTGCGGAAGTGTATGCAGAACGTGCAGAAGCCTTTACCGCTTTGGGAGATTTTGAAAATGCGATAAATGATTATGCATCTGCGGTGCGTATTGTTTCAGAACAAATTCAAGCAACACCGACACAAGAAGAACGTGAAAAACAGTCTAGCGATGCGATGGGATATTTTGAAAAATCTGCTGCATTGAATTTCAAGTTGGGAGATATTGGGGCGGCTCATAATGATTTGGAATCTGCGTTTGCGATAGCTGTTGCGTTGGATGACAATGAAAGTGCTGAAAGAATCCAAAATTTGATAAGTGATTTGGATTAATTAAAATAGGAATAAAAAATCCGCTTTTAGTGTAGATACATACTAGATAGCGGATTTTTTTTGACTTTTGCATTTTATAGTAATAAAATATAAAGCATGTTTTATAGTTTATTTGTTTTTACCATGACTGTGACAACCCCTTTGGGGGTATAGATTTTTATTTGTGCTAAGGCAAAGCACGTATTATAATAAACAAACAATTTAATAAATAAGAACAAAAAAATAAAAGGTAAAAATATGTCTTATCCAATTGAAATGATACGCCATTCGTTGGCACACGTGATGGCAGCTGCTGTTCAGAAATTATATCCAGATGTAAAATTTGCTGGTGGGCCTGCTATTGAAAACGGTTTTTACTATGATTTTGATACTGAACATCGTTTCAGTGAAGAAGATTTTGCAGCAATTGAAAAAGAAATGAAAGCGTTGATAAAAAGTGATGGGCGATTCGATAGACGTGAAATATCTTTGGACGAAGCAAAACAGATTTTCGCCAATCAACCGTATAAAATGGAATGGTTGAATGAATATGATGCAAATGGCGAAGTGTTATCTATCTATACTTTCCGTGATTTTACAGATTTATGTCGTGGTCCACACGTTGCATCCAGCAAAGATTTACCAAAAGACGGTTTTAAAATAAGAACTGTTGCAGGTGCTTATTGGAAAGGTGATTCTAAAAATAAAATGTTGCAACGTATTTATGTTGATGCGTTTGCCAGTAGTGAAGAATTGGCGGATTTCTTGAAAATGCAAGAAGAAGCCGCAGCCAGAGATAACCGTAAACTGGGCAAAGATATGGATTTGTTCCATTTTGAACCCGAATATGCACCGGGTTGTGTATTTTGGCATGACAAAGGTTTCAAGATTTATCGCAAGTTAGTAGATTTTATTCGTGAACGTCAAAATCGCGAAGGTTATCTTGAAATATCAACACCAACAGTTATGGAACGGTCTTTGTGGGAACGTTCTGGGCATTGGGCAAAATATGCAAGTCATAATTATTCTGGTAAAACTCAAGATGGTAAAGATTTCTGTGTGAAACCCATGTCTTGTCCTGGCGGTATGTTGGTTTTTGCTCAGGGTATAAAATCTTACAAAGATTTGCCAATGTATCTGGCAGAATTTGGTAAAGTTAATCGTTATGAAGCATCTGGTGCTTTGGCAGGTTTAATGCGTGTTCGTGAAATGACGCAAGACGATGCACATATATTCTGCACAGAAGAACAAATGCAAGAAGAAGTTGTAAAAACGTTACGGTTAATGATAGATATTTATCATAAGTTAGGTTTTGATAAAATATTGATGGATTTAGAAACTCGTCCAGATTCTGAATTTCGTATTGGTTCTGATGAAGTTTGGGATTTTGCAGAAAATACATTGCGTAAATCGTTGGAATCTATGGGGGTAGATTATATTTTAGCAGAGGGTGAGGGTGCGTTTTATGGTCCAAAGATTTGTTTGTATTTATATGATGCAATTGGTCGTAAATGGCAGTGCGGTACTGTGCAATTGGATATGAGTTTGCCCGAAAGATTTGATTTGACGTATATTGGCGAAGATGGTGAAAAACATCGTCCGATTATGTTGCATCGTGCAATACTTGGTTCTATTGAAAGATTTATGGGCGTGTTGTTGGAATCAACAGGTGGTGTATTGCCTTTGTGGTTATCACCAGAACCTGTGGTTGTGACACCTGTATCTGAAAAATACAAAGATTATGCAAATGAAGTAGTGGAACAATTGCGCAAAGTTGGCGTTTATGCACGTGCTGATTTACGTGATGAAAAGGTAAATTACAAGATTCGTGAATTGTCTTTAGCCAAAACACCAATTATTGCGGTTGTTGGTGAAAAAGAAATGAATGACAAGACTGTCACTTTGCGTTATCTTGGCAAAGAAGGTCAAGAGACAAAATCTTTGGATTCTTTTGTTGCTGAAATAGCGGAAGCTGTTAAATTACCAAAGTAAACAATGAAATGGTGCAGGGTAAAAACTGCACCATTTTGAAATATATACAAGGAAGAAAGATGAAAAAAATAGCATTATTATTAGCATTATGTTCAGTGGTGGTGGTTACTGGATGTGGTTGTAATTGCGAGAAAGAACCAATCATAGAAGCAAATCACAAATTGATTGTGCCACCTGATTTTGGAAATATGCCAAAATAATGAAACGAATTCTTGGTTATATCGTTTTTTTATGATATAATGTATCCGTATCAATGATATAAATGGGGGAATACTATGAACAACCAAGAAGAAAATTTAGACTTATTAGATTTAGAAGATGATAACGAAGCAGACGTTTTGCCCGAAGTGACACCGTTTTCTGCACCACGTCCAAAAAGACCTTGGTTGTTGATGGGGGTTGGTTTGGCAATTGTCGTTTTGGCAACGTTTATTATTATCGTACGTGTTGGCAAGGATTCTGGTTCGTCTGTTAATGTTGATTTAGATGCGCCAACGGAAATGGTTGATGTGCCGTCTGCACCAGTGGCTGATTTAAATGTGCCAGATAAAAATGTTAAAACAGAACAAAAAGCAGAAAAGATTGCACAAAAACCGGTTGAAAATAAACCTGTTGAAACAGATGGGACACCTGTGCGTGTTGTAGAAGATAGAAAAGAGGTAACATTTAATCCGGATAAACCTGTTGAAAAAACAGTTGTTAAACAATCTGTTGGTCAAAAGAAGATAACAGCACCAGTGCAAAAAGCAAAAACACCTGTGGCAACAAGCACCGGAAATATTTATGTGCAATTCGGTTCTTATAGTACACGGGAATTGGCACAGGCGGCTGAAAAGAAAATTCGTAATGCACACAGCAGTTTATTTGATGGTAAACAGTTTGTAATTTTGGCTGCAGAAGTCAAAGGAAAAACAATTTACAGATTGCGTGTTCCTTTCCATACTGCATCTGAAGCAAACGGTTTCTGCCGCAATGCAAAATCTGATGGTTTAGATTGTTATGTTGCAAAATAATAACAAAAGGTGGTAGATATGAGATTTGGTATTTGGGAAATTTTATTAATTGTATTGTTGGTAATAGTTTTGTTTGGCAGTGCTAAAATCCCAGGCATGATGAAAAATTTGGCAAATGGTGTGAAGGTTTTCAAGAAAGAAATTAAAGACGAAAAGCCAACGAAAACTAAACAGAAATCTAGGAAATAAAAAACATCAATTTGGGTGTTTGTTGTTCCTTGAACACAATGTATTTTTCAGCTGGTATTTTAATATGATTATATAAGGATTTTTATGCTAAAAAAAGCTCGTCCCATTACAACATTATTTATACTGATGTCCTTAGATGGAAAAATCAGCACTGGATCAACAGATAATTTTGATATGGATTCTGATTTTCCAAAAATCAAGGGATTACGTGAAGGATTACATCAATACTATGAAATTGAACAAACAACAGATTTATAGAGTTTTAATACAGGACGTGTTCAGGCAAAACTTGGTGTGAACAAGCGTAAAATGCCAGATAAAACGCCCGTATCTTTTGTTGTGTTGGATAATAACCATTTGACAGAGCATGGAGTTCATTATTTTTGTAAACGTTCTGATAAATGAGTGATTATTACTACAAACCCTGAACATCCCGCTTTTAATGTAAAAGCAAGCAATCTTTGTATAATCGCACAAAAAAAGTTAGATTTACATTCTGCTTTACAGGATTTGTATAAATTGGGTTGCAAACGTTTAACAATTCAGTCTGGTGGCACAGTAAATGGTTTATTTCTGCGTGAAAAACTATTTGATTTTATAGATATAGTTGTTGCACCAGTTTTAATTGGTGGTAAAGACACTGCAACACTGATTGATGGTATATCTCTTAAAAATAAAGATTCTTTATCTGCATTGGGTGTGTTAAAATTGGAACATTGTGAAGTGTTAAAAGATTCATATCTGCGTTTAAAATATAAAGTAATAAAATAAAACATCGAAAAAAAAACCGCCATTTGGCGGTTTTTTTATTTTTCATTTTTTTCTATTTCTTCTTGCTCTTCAATCGTTTTTGTTGCCAATGGGCGTGCCATTAAGCGTTGCAAACCAATTTCATCACCAGAAATTACACTATACCCGAACGTGCCGTTTTCAATACGCTCTAGTGCGGCGTCAATCTTTTTTAGCAAATTCGCATTACGTTCAGACATACGTAAATTCATAGAAATTTCTTGTTCGTATGTTGCCTGATCTTGGTCGTCACCAACACCTTCGTTTTCTGTTTTTTCAGCAATACGAACATCGTTTAGTATCTCGCTGTGTTCATTTGCGATGTTTTCACGCCTTGCAGTCAATAACTGATAAAAATATGCCAAATGTTCAGGACACATATAAGGTTCTGATTTTTTAGGAGTGTATTTTGGAGGTAATACAATGTTTTTATAGTTTTTTCTTGCCATATCAGGACTCCTTTAATTCTTTAATCCATAATGTCAGGGTTTCTTTATCCATCAACCCTGTGCGAGCCTCCCTCAATTCACCGTTCTTGAAAGCCAGAACGCTTGGTATACTGCGAATACCAAATTTAGCAGGTGTACGTCTGTTTGTTTCGTCTATTTCAAATTTGACAAAATTCACATCCGTTTCATTTTCAGATACAGATTCAAATATTGGACCGAACATCTGACATGGGCCACACCACGAAGCCCAAAAATCTACCAATGTTAAACCATCGGAAATCATAGAATCGAATGTATTATCATCAGCATGTTTCAAAGCCATCTTTTTCTCCTTCTTGTTGTTGATATTTATAATAACTCTATTATAATCATATCAAAAAGCAAGAGAAAAACCACATGAAAAAAATCGTTTATATGGACGCGGCAGCAAGTTGGTTAAAAAAACAATCAGTAATAGAATCTGAGGTTGATTTTCTGACGAATTCTTATGCTAATGCTGGACGTGGTGTTTGTAATAGGGCAGGATTAGTTGATAAAAAAATTGCGGATGTTCGTAATTTGGTGGCCAATTTTATCGGTGCAAAGCCAATCAATATAGTTTTTACTTTTGGTGCAACAGACGCATTAAATAGAATTGTGAAAATATTACAAAATACACCATCTGTGTGGGGTAAAAAACCGCTTGTTGCGGTATCAGATTTGGATCATCACAGTGCAAGATTGCCATGGGAAGCGTTAGCCAAAGAAAATATGTGTGATATAACCGTTTGTCCATTAGACAAGCATTTAAATATTGATGTAAACAACATACCAAAGTGTGATGTTTTTGTTATAACCGCTATGTCTAACGTGTTAGGAATAGCACAAGATGTTGAAAGTATTATAAAGGTTGCCCGTATTAAAAATCCTAATGTCATAACAATCGTTGATGCGGCACAATTTGTCGTACACAACAAGATTGATGTGAAAAAAATAGGGTGTGATTTTTTGTGCTTTTCTGGACATAAAATTGGTGCAGATACTGGGGTTGGCATCATGTATATTTGTGATCCAGAAAGATTTAATCCAGATAAATTTGGTGGTGGTATGCTTAATCGGGTTTTGGATTCTGGTGATTTTATCGTGAATCAATCACCTGAAAAATTTGAAGCTGGTACACTACCTTTGACCCAAATTGTCGGATTACAGAATGCTGTTAATGATTTGTTAGATTGGCAAAATACTAAATCAGATTTGATTCGTTATATGTATGATGAATTATCTTCCGTACCAAATATAAAGATATTAACCCAGCGTGATTCGTGTATGTTAACGTTCACTGTTAATGATATGCATGTTTTAGATTTTGGTATGATAATCGGAACACATGATATTTGTGTGCGTGTTGGGAATATGTGTGCCAGTTGGATACACAAAAAATTAAATATAGAGGGCAGTATTCGCGTGTCTGTTGGTCCTTGGAATACTATGCGGGATGCAAAATATTTTGTTGAAACTGTTCGTAAAGTGGTGAAATAAATGGCTGTGATGCGTGATAATATTATAAGTGAACTTAAAAAAGTGTATGATCCAGAGATACCTGTTAATATTTGGGATTTGGGGTTGGTGTATGATATAGCAATTAGCAATGATAAAATAACAATAGAAATGACTTTCACCAGTCCTACATGCCCAATGATGGAAGATATTTTGAATCAAGTAAAAACAAATGTCGGAACTGTGGCAGATAGTAAAGATGTTGAAATTAAATTGGTTTGGGAACCCGCTTGGGATGTTTCACGGATGTCTGATGCTGCACGTATAGAATTAGATTTAACTGAACAAGGTTGGTAAGATGAATTATGCAGAAATAAAACATGCTTTGTCTTTGATTCAAAATCCAACGGACAAATTAGAAATGGTTATGGATTTGGGTGAACATCTTGAAAAAGTCCCAGATTCTGCTGTATGCAAAGAAATTTATGGTTGTGTTTCATTTGTGCAAATATGCCAAAAGGGTAATCATTTTTATGGTGTTGCAGATTCTGCGATGGTGCGTGGTGTTGTGGCAATATTGTTAGCTATGATTGATGGTAAAAGTATATCAGAGATAAAGCAAATGGATTTAAATGGCGAATTTGAAAGTTTGAATTTGAATTTTGGTGCAAGTAGATTAAATGGGATTCAATCTATGATTAATTTTTTTAAGAATTTGTGATAAAATGCAAACAAGGCAAAGGAAGGTTGGTTATGCGAGATGATGAAAAAATGTTTAATTTTGGGTTATGTATGCTGATAAGTGTTGTTTGTTTGATAATGTTTTTACAAGTTTGTTATCGTGTACAAAATAACAATTTGCGATATGTGCGTGATTCGTTGGATGAGACACGACATGAATTCGCTGTGGCAGAGACCAAGTTTTCAGCTTTGTCATCTGGGGATTCTTTGCGTAATTGTGTTGTTGGAATTAATCAGAAAGCTGCGACTGTGTCTTTCAGTAAAACAATTCATATAAATGATATACCGGTGGTACAGAAATGAGATTTAACATAGGACATGATGTTTTGCCGCATGAATACAAAGGTGCAATCTATAATCATAATTGTTCGCAAAGGTTAATTGTCTTGCGTGGATTAGTTGCTTTTGTTTTTTGTGTTTTTATTGTTCGTACAATACAATTGGGATTACAAAATAATGATATAAGACAATCCAAATCTGGTGGAAATAATGTTGAACAGCGTGCTGATATTGTGGATAGAAACGGTGTTGTATTAGCAAAAAGTGTTAAGTCAGGAAATATTAAATTATATCCACCCAAAGTAAAACCAAAACACATAGATGCAGTTGCAAATGTGATTCATCAAATTGCACCTATGGATTATAGTGTGGCAGATGCTTTGAAACTTATCAATTCTGGAAAAACAGGTGTTTATATTAAAAAACAGGCAAATGAACAACAGATAGGAATTATTAAAGAAGCACATAATAAATATGATTGTTTTGAAATAGAACAGTTTGCGGTTAGACATTATCCACAAAGAAATGTGTTTGCTCATGTTATAGGGTTTACAGGGAAAGATAACAAAGGGTTGGAAGGCATAGAAGCAATTTATGATAAATATTTACGTGAAAACAAAGATCCATTAAAATTATCCATAGATTCGCGTGTGCAAAATATTTTCTATGAACAATTGACAATTGCAAAAGAAAAATATCATGCGAAATCTGCTTTGGGTATGTTGATGAATTCCACAACGGGTGAAATGATTGCTATGGTTCAATTGCCAGATTTTGACCCGAATAATATAAATTCTGCACCTGCTATAAATAGGCGATTTAAATTATTACGCGATAATTTTATAATGGGATCTGTTTTTAAAATCTTTAATACAGCATTAGCGTATGAAAATAATTTACAAGATAAAGAATATCAAGTTAATAAACCGTTCATGATTTATGATAAATTTGGCCGTCCCGCACTGAAAAAGCCAATTGATGATGTGTCATCTTTTAAGCGTGATGTTATAAAGGGTAAAAAGATTACTAGATTAACAGCTCCGGATATAATGTTGTATTCTTGTAATGTTGGAAGTGCCCAAATGGCATTGGATTTACCAGATAATGCACAACTGGAATTTTTTCATAAATTAAATTTAGATAAAGCGTTGGATTTAGAATTTGGTAAAACAGAAAATACTTTGATGCACAAAGTTTGGGGTCCGACAGAAAGGGCAACCGCTGGATTTGGACATGGAATTGCGGTAACGCCAATTCATCTGTTGTTGGCTGTAAATGCAGTTACAAATGGTGGTATATATATATACCCAACATTATTAAAACGGAATATTGGTGCGGTACGTGGTGAACGTATTTTAGATTCATCTATATCAGCAAAATCACGTGAAATAATGTTTAATATCGCAGAACAAACGACA
>JAEEGL016004006.1_pt1 | contig 13899 bp, 5 predicted proteins | sample 9134231 | NCBI WGS metagenome assembly JAEEGL01 (sample SAMN16246548, study PRJNA631951) | gut metagenome | biome: gut microbiome; feature: rumen; material: fiber-attached | host: Bos | place: Iran: Karaj | collected 2018-10
GAGCATCCATCGCCGGATGCGATGTTGCCATCGTCGCATTGTTCGCCGTGCGCAAGAATTCCGTCGCCGCATGCCTTGGCGATGCAGAGCATGCCGACGCGATCCTGCGGACAGTAATAGCCGGGATCGACCTTGCCCTGTGTGCATCCGTCGCCGTCGATCGTGTTGCCGTCATCGCACTGTTCAAAGGCGGATTCGATTCTGCCATTGCCGAAGACTTCGCTGATGAGGGCACATCGTTTGCTGTCCGAGCAGATTTCATTCGGACATGCCGGAGATCCTCCCAGACACATGTAGCCCGGTTTGGGATAGCAGTTCTGACAGCCGCCGTTGGTTTTGGGATCGTTGTCGTCGCAGATTTCGCCTGCATCCGGAGTGCCGTTTCCGCAGGGAATGACGGAACATTCCGATTTGCCGGAATCATTGGTCGTGCAGCTCCATCCCGGGGTGAATGAAAGACAATCCGAAGCACAGCCCTTGTCTCCGTCGGTGTCACCGACGTCGCACATTTCGCCGCCGTTGACGATGCCGTCACCGCATTGTTCTGCGCGTTTGCAGTCAAATGTGCATCCACCGTATATACCGTAGCCGCCAACGGGTTTGCCTTCTGAATTCAGCAGCATGGGACGGCCTTCTTCGTCCAGACTTCCTTCATCGCACTCCTCGCCTTCGGTATTCTGGACAACGCCGTCACCGCAGAAGTTCGAATCGAAATGACCTTCGTCATCCAGTTTTGTTGCCCACTGACAATCCGGGCGACAGACATTGTATCCGGCTGTATTCAGGGAATTCCCATCGTCATCCGTGCCGTTGTCACACAGTTCATGGCCGATATCGACATTGCCGTCGCCACATCTTGCGGCAAATGTGCAGTCAGCCCGACAGCCGTTGTATGTACCGCTGCCGCCGCTTGGAATGCCGTCCTCATCTATCAGGCCTTCGTCGCATTCTTCGTCATTGGTAACGAAATGATCGCCGCAGTACGGCGTAAAATTGCATTTGTAACAGTACGGCTCTTTCTTTTCTATATTCCAGCCGTACAGCTGTTCAGAATCCTGGCCGTAGTCGCAGTCTTCATTATGCTGTTTTACATTGTCATTGCAGGATTCTGTATAGCAGAATGAAGATTCGAAATGTTCGCAGACAAAGCCTTCTTCGATTTGGCTGCAGTCGGCGGAGCATCCGTCACCGTCATCGTTATTGCCATCATCGCAGACTTCGATGGGGATGAAACCGTATTTGCAGCCAAAGTATTTGTTATTGGCATCTTCATCGGAATAGGGGGCGTCTTCATCCTTGTTCTCTTCGGTTCTGCAGATGTAATTGCCATCTCCGTCTTTTGCCGGGAGTTGAATGACGATGTTGTCACCGCAGGTGGTATGACAGGATTTTCCATCATCGCATACCCATCCGTGTTCTGTTTCGCATTTGGATGAACAACCGTCGTCATCATCTTTATTGCCGTCGTCGCAGGTTTCGTTATTGCCGAGAATACCGTCGCCGCAATCGCTGTTATCCGGGTCATTTGTGCCTGTTTTGGTACATGTGCCTCCGGCTGGCGGGCACTTATATCCGGATTCAACCGATTTGCAATCCTGCGCGCAGCCATCTCCGGAATCCGTGTTGCCATCGTCACATGCTTCGCCTTCATCGACTTTGCTGTCTCCGCAGACGGGGGATGTCGGCGTAATCTGCGATTCAGGTACGCATTGTCCGCCAGTGGGGGGGCATTTGTATCCCGGTTCTGCAGACATGCAGTTGCTCAGGCATCCATCACCTGACTCCGTGTTTCCGTCGTCGCATGCTTCCCTGTCATCGACAATTCCATTGCCGCAGGTCTCTGGTGCAGGAATATACTGACAGCTCTTTCCTCCAAGGCACTCATATCCCGGTTCCACCGAGCAGGTGTCCGAACATCCGTCACCCGAAACCGTGTTTCCGTCATCACATGCTTCGCCCGTGTTCCAGCTGCCATCGCCGCATACGCCGGTTCCGGAAGGGCCTGCGATGGAAGTGGAATCGTCGCTGCATCCTGCAAAGCCGCACAACCCTGCTATACATACACACCATAACCAATGTACTTTTTTCATTTTTATGCTCCCTATGCTTACAAAAAGCCGCCTCCAAATATAGCAGAACAAAGTTGTTATTCATAACAATATTCATTTTGTTTGGGCGCCGCTGTTTGGCCTGCGGCCAAATACGCGCCGCTGGCTGCGGCTATTGGCCTGCGGCCAATACGCCTTCGCACTTTTTTGGGGGATAATGTTTGCGGCCAATAAAAAAGCCAGGATATCCGATGAAAATCCTGGCTCCAATGCATAGGGAACGAATGCGTTATCCAAGTGTAAACGCTGCAACCATATCGGTATCGACTGGCCAGTCGCCATCCAGTTTCTGATTCAGGATAATGACGACGCGCTTGCTGTCTGCAGTCCAATAGGCACTTTTAATGCGGACCTGCGCAGTTTTCTTTCGGGTCGGATCCGAGAAGATGGCTGCATATCCGAGTGTCATCTGCTGTTCACCGGCCGAGAGCGTCAGCTGCAGGTTTTCGCCGATGACCATCCCGCCGAGCTGATAGCCAGCCGGAGCCTTCATGCCGGCAGTATAGTTGTCAGACTGAATGCCATAGGGCGCGACTTCCTTGGATGAGAGGGCCTGAGCGAGTGTTACGCCTCGCAGTGGGTAAACGAGTGTCGGACCCTGTCCGCCGACTTTATAGATGACGAGCGATTTGCCCGAAAGCTTGCTGCCCTGAACGATGGCATAGAAATCCGGATTGGCACCAAAGCCAATGAATTCCATGGTGATTTTGTCGGTATCCTGTGCGAGGACATCTGCCGGATTCGCAGAAACGGCGAGCAATCCGGCGCATGCGAGGCATGCGGCCACGGCGATTACTTGCAGGCATTTACAAAAGCGAGAATTCTGAATCTTCATATCAAACCTCCCTGAACGTGCCAGAAACGGCTCTGGGAATTATAAAAGAATCATGCCAGAATTTATCCGAGAATGAAAGCCTGTCGAATGGAAACAGCAGACCCTTCAAATGGCTTGAATTTCCAGGCTCCCTTTTTACTTTCGAGGCAATTGTTGAACTTTTCGGGTGTCGGAGCGCCCTGAATTGTAAAGGTATCGACAGAGCCCGTCGGTTCAATGGTCAGGTTGAGATAGATCTTCGGGGGCATTTTATCGCCGGTATTTGTGGCACGTCTTGCACAGTCCTGGACGGATCTCGAGACGCTGCTCAGACCGCTGGCAAATGCATCGCGGCTCGAGGAACTGCCCTTGACGGCATATTTTGAACCCTGAACGCCCTCGGTGCTGGCAAAGTCGTTGGTTTTGCCAAACTGAACATTCGCGCGTCCATCCTGACGGGTGGCAGCCTGAGTGGGCTTCGTTTCGGGTTCATTCTGTTCCTCGGCACCATAAATGGCGTCTGCTGCTTCTTCCAGAATGGTCGGCGCTTTGCTGCCGGAACGGGAACGACCTGAACCTGAGCCTGAACCTGAGCCGGAAGATGGCTTTTTAGCAACCGGGGCGACTTCGATGATTTCGAAATCATCGACGGGAACGAGGCGTTCGTCGAGTTCATCGCTCGAAATCGTTCGTCCAGAAGCCGTATTGAAACCAGTATTGCTGCTGACTTCGGTCTTTTCCCTGTCGTGGAGAACGATGCCGCCGATACTCATGCCAATCAGAACCAGGGCAACGATGACGATGGCTGCGATGAGGCCGACCTTACTCTTTCGCTTTTCCTTGGTCTGAATTTTCTGGATATGCGCAAGCTGGATCATCATCGAATTCTCGCTGATACCGGATTCGCTGTGATCGGGTATGGGTTCAGCGGCTTCGAGTTCTGCGAACAGATCGGCATGGCGTGCTGCAATTTCTTCCAGTTTGCTGTGCGAAACCTTTGCTTTGGCTTCCTGGCCGGGGACATTGTCGAAAAGCGAGTCAGCGCCGACGAGGCCGCTGATTCTGGGCGCATTCGGGTCTGTGCTGTCGCCTTCGAGGGATTCGATGACTTCGTGTTGTATGATCTGGGAACTCTCGTCATCCAGATCGATCTCTGCCAGGTCGGATGAATCCGAAATATCCGAAACGGGGGCGGGATTTTGAGGGACAGCCTTGGTGATATTGGATTTGCGGAACATCGCGAGCATGTCTGAGGAAGACATGAACCCGCCTTCTGCATCTTCTTCCGGCTGTTCTGATGTGGCCGGGCTATCGGTGACGCCGGGCAGTGCAGATTGTTCAGCTTCGAGATCAATATCCCCGATATCATCGGAATGTTCGGCATCTGCAGCCTGGACTTCATCTTTTGAGAGGAGCTGAGAATCTTCCTCCATGTCGATGTCTGGCAATACATCCGAGCTATCGAGTACTTCGGCATCCGAGACGTCCTGGCTGGGATCGTCCATGTCGATAAAGGGAAGATCGGATTGTTCGTTGGGATCGACCGGTGCGTTTTGCTTGTCGGATGGGCTTGCCGGTTTGGGGGGAATCTGGAAGCTTGGCAGGGAATCTTTGGCACTTTTGCTGTCGATGACGTCGCTTTTGAGTTTGATATCGCCGACAGAAAAATCATTGCTCGGGGAATCCAGATGCAGATTGCTCTGAGAGGGCAGCCAGGAACTGATACTGCTGTCCCGGACAGAAGCTTTGTTTGGCAAAGAAATGGCAGGTTTTTCGGCAGATTGGACGATATCGCCGATATCTTCCTTGAAATCCGTCAGGTTTTCCGGCTGATTCTGATTGCCTAAATTGTTCTTTTTGAGCAGATCCGATGCATTCAGGCGCGACTGTGATGCGTCTTTGGTGCGTGCGGCAGGTGTTGAAGATGAAGAAATTGATCGCAAACCTGCAAATCGCGGAATCTGTGAAGAGCTCGGTGATGCGGCAGGCTTTGAACCGAACAGGGAAGAAATATTGGGTGCCGGGCTTTGAGGGTGCGCAAAAGCACTTTCTTTATTTTGCCCGCTGGTTCGCGAAACTGAGCTCAGCGAAGAAACAGACGGGAATGGACGTACCTTTCCGGAGGCACCGTCGGTCGTCGTTTCACGTTTGATACCTGACGATGTGACATCCAGAGACTGGAACGACAAAAGTGGTGACGGCGCACCGACTCGCGTGGTGTCACCTGTATCTTCTTCAGGTTCGGGGGCGATCTCATCGATCGCAGGCATTGCCTGATGTGTGGGGACGTCGTCCTGCGGTTTTTGTGAGATTTCCACTTTTCCAAAAAGGTTGCTCGTCGCCAGACGCGCAAGGGATTCCCGCTGTCTTTCGGGCATGTTTCCGGCAGGCGTGGTCGGCGTTTTGAGCAGACGATGCTTGAGTCCGACCAGATCGGGAGAGGAACTTTTCGGGGATGCAACGGCGGGCGCAGAAGTGGATTCGCGTTTGTTTGCGGCATTTGTGGAAAACAGAGGCGGGAGATTTTCGCTGGGCGCCTTTTTGATGGCCGGCGGAGCGGGCGGCGGAGGAGGCGGCATCAGCAATGCGCTTGCGTATGGCTCGACCTCAAGCACCGGTTTCCATTCGGTAAAGTTCTTGCACCAGACGAAACATTGTTCCGCATAGGATGACATTTTGTCCGAGAGGAGACGGTCCTTGAGTTCCGTTTCGGTGAATGGTCCAAAACTTTCGCCATTATAGGAGTAATACCAGATAGGAGTTTCGTTCTGCAGCTTGCGCGGTGTATTGAGGCCGGTTGCCCGCCATTTTTCGAGCGTTCCCGTACCATTGGCGTCCGTCTGGGGGGCTTTTTCCACACGGGTGGTAATCACATGGCCACATTTCTGGCATGACCAGCAAAGAACATTTTTGACGATTTTATCGTCGGGAACGATATATTTAGCTTGGCACTGTTCACAAACTACGCGCATGGAATTCTCACTAAATCGGCGCAATAAGCTGCCTGAAATCCGGACAGATCCCCCTCTGGCCGCCCCTATATCATAAATACCCTGTCATTTGGTATAGGAAATTGGGGGAGGGAATTCAGGGGGCAGGGAATTGTTCTGTTTTTGGGGAAATGCACATCAGGTTTGGCGCGCCGTATTTGCCATCGGCAAATAGGTGCGCCGCCAGACCGTATTCGCTTCAGGCGAAAAGGTCTGGCCGCCCCAAAAAAAGTATCCGAACAGAAAAGTATGCGGGAAAATGCCTGTCGTGAATTACTGACGTGAACAGATGTAGCCGGTGCTGCCCTTGCTTGAGGAGCTGTAGCTGACGCGCTGGTAGCTTCCGACGCCGGCACCTGTGTTAATCTGGCAAACTTTGCTGCTGTCGCCCGACGAGAAGTTGTTCGAACCGATCAGATAGACGACGCCATTTTTGTAGCCCAGGACGAGTTCGGTGTGGCCGTGGCTGGTATTGACCCATATATCGCCGGGTTTTGCCTGTTCGAAAGAGATCCTCCGGTAACCGTCGGTTCCCTTGTCGCAGTGGTTGTCGATCTGGCCTACATTGATATAATTGCCGCTGCTGATGGAAATGAGTCCGGTGGATTTGAGACATGCAGAGACGAAATTGGCGCAGTTGTCGTTGTATCCGTGATTGTAATCTTTGTAATTGGCCCAGAGATCGGTGAAGTTTTCGATGATGGGGGCATGAGTCAGGTGATCATAGGTACACAGGCGCGTGCTGGGATCGTAGAGGAATTTTTCGGCGTAATCGATGGCTTTGCGGGATTTGCAATTATCGCAGGCATCCATCAGGTAGTCACCGGAGCTCCAGCCATCCTGTCCATTAAAATTATGGCGATACCATCCGTCCTTTTCTTCGAGAACAGTAATATACTGGAAGTCGTACAGTTCACCGAAGTCTTCATAATTTGCGCCGGGGCCTTTGCGGACCATGAGTTCTGAACCGGTTCCGACGACCATCATTCTGTGACTTTCGTAGGGCACGGCGCAGGTACCTTTGTTGCAGACCTCTCCGGAATTGCAGGCTTTTCCGCAGGCACCGCAGTTGTTTGCATCCGAGCCTTTGGCATCGATTTCGCAGCCATTGGCGAGGTTTCCGTCGGCATCACAGTAATTCTCTGCACATGCGGTGCAGCTGGCCAGGTGGAGTTCTGCCAGATTGAGGCACGATTCGCCGCACCAGGTCGATCCCTCTGCACATTTGCTTTCGCAGACGCCAGCCTTGCAGGAAGTGCCGGCTTCACAGGCTTTGCCGCAGGCGCCGCAGTTGTTGTTATCGGTGTCCATGGCGTTGATTTCGCAGCCATTGGCGAGGTTTGCGTCGGCATCACAATAATTGTCTGCACATGTATTGCAGTCTTTCAGGTGCAGGTTGTCGAGAAAGAGGCAGTCTCCGTTACAGTAAGTGGTTTCGTCGATGCAGCGCGGCAGACACTGACCATCGACGCATTTTTCGCCTTCGGCGCAGTCGGTACATGACTGAGCTTCATCCCTCCCGGCAGTTTCGTCTTTTGGAGGCGTGTCTTCCTTGGTCTTGTCGTCGCCGGCTTTGGTATCATCAGGTGACTTTTCGGTGCCTTCGGGCTTGGTTTTGTCAGACTTATCCGCATCGTCGTCATCTTCATCTTCGTCGCCGGTCTTCGATGCTTTGCCTTTTGCGGATGATTTGCCTTCTTGGGCATCATCATCGTCATCGTCATCGTCATCGTTGACTTGTCCTTCGTCATCAGCGGGAGCGTTGGTATTGAGGACGGTGGCATCATCGCAGCTGGTGAGTCCGAACATGGCAATAAGAGCAATCAGAAATAGAAGCTTTTTCATAGTTGATCTCCTGGGCTGTGAGAAAAACGAAAGTTATCATCATTATAGACATTTTGCGGCAGCATCTCAAATACGGATTTTTAGTCTGTATCCATTTTTAGTGAGTCCGAATGTGTCAGTATGTTTTGCAATTTTGGGGCGAAAAAATTTGGTGTGACTAAATAAAATGAAATAAGAGCGGCAATCGTCCGACAAATTCGCTATGATAGTCAGCACTTTAATCTTTGGTGACAGATTGCCAGAGAACAGTCATTACCGAATCACTGGGAGTTAAACATGAAACGCTGGAAAACCTGTTTGTTTGTAATGGTATCGTGTTTGGTCTTTTCCTCATGTGCATCGTCCTCGGATGTTGAAGACCCGATCGAAGAGAACCCTGGTCAGAATCCCGGCCAAAATCCTGGTCAGAATCCCGGCCAGAACCCAGGCCAGAACCCAGGCCAGAATCCTGGTCAGAACCCCGGTCAGAATCCTGGCCAGAATCCCGGTCAAAATCCTGGACAGAACCCCGGTCAGAATCCTGGCCAGAATCCTGGACAGAACCCCGGTCAGACTGATCCCGGCAACAACAATACCAATTCCTCGACGGCTCCCAGCGTGACGGGACTGGTTCCCAGCAGCGGCAAGGCCGGAACCGAAGTGACGATCAGCGGTAAGAATCTGACCGGTGCTTCGCAGGTGTGCTTTGCAACGAACTGCGTGACGCCCAAATCCGTTGCTGCCGAAAGCGTCGTTGCCGTTGCTCCCGAAGGGAACGGAACTGTCACCGTAAACTTGCTCGTTGGCGAAACGAGGTACAATGCGGGTCAGTTTACATACCTCGCAGCAAGCGATAATCCGGCAGAAATTGACTGGTGTCAGCTGACCTGGGTCGAATCTCCGATGAAGACTGGTGATGAGCTCAAAGCTTATGCACAGGTCTATGAAGAGGGCAAGACGGGATCGGCAAATTCCCACGATGGCATTATCGGACAGGTCGGATATGCCCTCATGGACGTCACTGATCTGCAGCAATTCGTCTGGAAGGAAGCCAAACGCAATGAAGCATTCAGCAGCGAGGCTTCCGGAAACAACGATGAATACATGGCCGATGGCATCAAGATGGCTGCGGAAGGTCAGTACCATGTTGCGTTCCGCTTTAGTTTGGATGGCGTGAACTGGAAGTATTGCGGCAAGAGCGGTTCCGATTTTGAATTCAGCATTTCGGATGCCGGCACGGTTATCGTCGCCAATGAACCTGAAAACGTAAAATCCGTGGGATGGTGCAGGATCGTCAATGCCAATACGAAGATCGAATCGAAGGTCGGCGTGGCTTCGGATGCCATTTATGCACAGGCATTCGTGGAAGGCTGCACGAATTATCAGAATCATTGTGCAGATTTGAAAGCCCAGGTCGGTTATGGATCGCCGTCACTGACGTCGACCGAAGCAATCGGAAGTGCTTACAACTGGACGGATGCCCAGATCAATTCGTCGTACGATGGCTCCGGCGGACAGGATCACGATGAGTTCATGGCATCGGTTCAGACGGATGCCAAGGGAACGTATTCGATTCTGTACCGAATGTCTGTCGATGATGGCAAGACATGGACGTATTGCGATACGACGGGTGATACAGGGTTCTCGGCTGCGGATGCCATCTCCTGGACGGTCAAGGATGACAGCGTGGAACCGCCCCCCGAACCGGTGATCGGCGGATGCCGTATTCAGGCCCCGGATAGCATCGACATTCGGGCCAACAATGAAACGCCGAATATCTATGGACGCGTCTATGTGGATGGCTGCACCGGAACTGCCGAAGGCTGCAGCAAAATCAAGGGTCAGGTCGGCTATGGTGACAAGAATGCTTCCGATGCCAAGGCGTTTGACTATGTCGATGCCACCCGAAACGCCCAGGCTCAGGATGCCGGCAAAAATGACGAATACATGGCAGCCCTGACACCGGCCAAAGCCGGCGAATATGCGGTTGTCTATCGCTTCAGCATCGATGACGGCAAGACCTGGATGTACTGCGATTACGACGATGATCCCGGTTTTGATATGAAAAAAGCCGTGCCCATGACCGTCCGCGAAGACAAGGATACGATCAAATGGTGTCGTCTCCAGAGCCCGGAATATGCAGAAGCAATGCCCGGAGAAAAAACCGAAGCCATTTATGGTCAGGTCTGGGTCGAAGGCTGCACTGAAGGTGACAAGAAATGCGACAAGATCAAGGCCGAAGTCGGATACGGAAAGCTCAACGGCGATCCGGACAAAGACAAGTTCACCTATACGGCTGCGACCTATAATGACAAGTATGTGACCGGCAATAACGACGAATACAGTGCCGTGATTTCGGTTCCTGCGAACCTGAATCCCGATGACTATTCCCTCATCTATCGCTTCAGCGTCGATGGCGGAAAAACATGGGAGTACTGCGATTTCGATGATAAGGAAGGATTCGATAAAACCAAGACAGCCGTACTCCACGTCCCCGAGGAAATCGAACCGGAAGTCACCTGGTGCCAGATTATGAACAATCCGCCGTCGATGACTTCCGAAACCGGTCAGATGAGCGACTTCGTCTACGCTCAGGTCTACGTCGAAGGCTGCACGGACAAAGCCAAGGAATGCGAGGTACTCAAAGCAGAAATCGGCTATGGCAACAATGCGGTCGATGAATCCGATCTGGATGAAAAATTCACCTGGAAGGAAGCCACGATCAACGACAATTTCACCGGCGAGAATGCTGCCAAGAATGACGAATACATGGCAGCGCTTAAAACTGCTGACGCCGGCGATTACAAGGTCGCATACCGCTTCAGCGTCGATGATGGACTGACCTGGAAATACTGTGACACCGTCGATTCCCAGACATTCTCGATGGATAAGATGATGTCCTGGACCGTCAAGGCTCCGGCTAAACCCAAGATCAGCTGGTGTCAGATGTTCCCCGAAAAACCACAGGAAATTAAGCTCGGTAATTCATTCGAGTATTATGGCCAGGCCTTCGTTTCGGGATGTACGGAACCTGAAGGTGTATGTGACAAGCTGGATGCCTGGGTCGGTTACGGCAAATCCACCGATAAACTGGAGGACTTCAAGTTCAGCAAAGCCTCTTACGATAAAGATGTCGGTTTCAACGATGAATTCGTTGGGTCGGTCAAGCCGACTGCCAAGGGTGATTACGAAGTCGTCTATGCTTTCAGCCTGAATGGCGGTGAGAAAGTCTATTGCAGTACGGCCGATGAAACCGTATTTGATCGCAAGAATATCGGTAAGCTCAAAGTGAGCGAGGATGTCGTCGTCAAACCCTTCACATGGGGCGATGGCGAGAACAAATACCAATGCGGTATCGAAAAATTCGAAGGCAATCACAGCTATACCAAAGCTGCTGGCGTCGAACACACGATTTACGGCTCCATTTATATTAATGGATGCACGACGACGAATTCGTGCTGCGCCAATGTCGTGGAATCATGGCTGTACCATACGACCAAGGACAAGGCCGGTGAGAGCTTGGACAGCAGAGCCTGGTACCACGAAAAAGCCATACCGAATCCGGAATTCGATGTCAGTATCTATCCCAATGATGAGTACATGGCCGGCATGAAACTCGCCAAAGGCGAACACCGCTACGTGTACAACTTCAAACTGAAACACAACCCGGCGGATGAAAAGGAAAAAGCTCAGGATGTGTTCTGCTACGTCGACTGGGTTGAACCCGATAAAGCCAAGATCGATGATATGGGCAAGGCCACGATCATCGACAAAGAGGTCTCTTGGTGCCGATTGTTCCCGACCGATGATCAGACCATTAAATCCGGCGATTCCATCGAATACCGCGGTCAGGCTTTCGTCCAGGGATGCAGCGAGGAAGATGGTGCATGCGACGGCCTGAAAGCCTGGGTCGGTTACGGCAAATCCACGGATGATCTCGATAAGTTCAAATTCGTCGAAGCCGAGTACGACAAGAACGTCGGTTTCAATGATGAATTCAAGGCTTCCATCAAGCCGGATGCCGGTGATTACGAGGTCGTCTATGCCTTCAGCGTGGATGACGGCAAAAAGGTCTATTGCGGTACTGCCGACAAGACGACATTCGATCGCGCGGATGCCGGCAAACTCAAGGTCGCAGCGACTGTCGAGAACAAACCCTTCGAATGGGGCGACGGCGTCAATATGTATACATGTGGTATGGAAAAATTCGATGGCAACGATACCTATACGGCTAAGACGACCGAAGAACATACCATCTACGGACAGATATATATTAATGGATGCACGACGCTCAATGCTTCATGCGCCAATGTCGTGGGTTCGAGTTTCGTTTATGCCAAAGCAGCCAATGCATCCGATCCTTTCAGCAGCAAGGCATGGACATCGAGCAAGGGTAAGGCAAATCCAGAATTTGGCCTCGAAGCTTCGAACGATGAACATATGTGGACTGGCAAGATCAGTACGGAAGGTGAATATCGATATGTATTCAGCTTCGATTTGAAACACGATCCTGCGGATTCAAAGGAAGATCCCCAGACCGTCTATTGTTACGTAGGTTGGGTTGAACCCGATAAAGCCAAGCCCGAGAACATGGGTAAAGCCAAGATCAGTAATTAATAGTTGCCAGGGACGTTCCATGGAACGTCTGTTCTGGTTGGTCTTTGGGTGGGCCGCCTATGAGGGCCGCAGCAGCGGTCCTCATACGGCTGGCCGGGGCCGCGCTATGGATGCTCCATACGCGCGGCCATTTTTTTTGCGGTTTCACGAACCCAGTCACAATCATGGGTTTCGGCAATATTCCCCAAAAGGGATGCATGCGCCAGATCGTGTGTATTGGCAATGACGATGCAGGCATTGCGCTGGAGCATGTAGGGATGGGCATCCGCAATACATGAACCTGACAGACGCTTTCTGAGCTGACGTGCGCTCAGCGTGAGGATTTCCGGGATCGTGAGCTTATGGAGCGGATGGGCATCGGGCATCTTCCGTATGGGCTGTTTGTGTGTATTGCGTGGGCATGCATTCTGGCATCGGTCGCATCCCCACAGACAATTGCCGATGGCACGATCAATGGGGGCGGGAATCATGCCTTTGTGCTGCGTCGTCCAGTAGGCAATGCAGCGGTTAAAATCGTACCCAGCCTGAGATAGTGCACCCGTCGGACATGCGGCAATACACCGGCGCTCAGACTCGAAACAACATCCGCATGAACCGGGAATATACGCAGAATCCGGTATGTCATGACAAACATTGATTTCGATATTGTTTCGCCAAATCGTCAGATCATGATCGATAAAAAGCTCGCCCAATGCAATGAATGACCCAAAATGCGGATGAATGACCATACGATTGAATCCGATGGTTCCCAGACCTGCGCGAACTGCCAGTTCGCGCTCCAGGACCGGGGCTGTGTCGACGCATATCCGGCTGTTCTTAATCGGGAAATGCTTTCTGAGGATGATGTCGAGCTTCGACAATTGTTCGCGAATGACCTGATGGTAATCGCCGATCGCACAAAATCTGGCGTAATGACATGGCGTATCATCGCGGAACAAAGGGAGTTCGATGGCACAGCACAGGATGGATTGAGTGCCGGGCATGATATCATCGAAGCCGGAACGGCACGCTGCATTTCTGCGCAGATACTCAAGCTGCGGAGGTACCGGGTTTGCGATGGCCTGCATGTATGCAGGCCACGTTTTTGAAGGATTCGCACTGGCAACGCCAAGCGCATCGAATTCCAGTTCCAGAATTTCCTGGCGTAATGAACTGTCAGCGATAATTACCATTTTCACACCGCACAGATTCAGCGTGGTCCCGGCGGGCTGTCATACATGATTACCCGTCGATGCATATTGGCATATCATACTGGATTTTGCGAGGAATATGGCAAGTTCGTCTTTGCATATATCATAAACCTGTTGGAACGGATCGCGGAAGAAGAGGCAAACGCATAGGTACGGCAGGCTTTATGCCTGGCATTGCCGTGGGCTGCGCTTCATTTATCCCACCACCCAGCGATCTATCGTCCGTTTATCCTTCTCAAAATTCACGCCGACTTTGACGATCTTCTTGTCTCCGGCTTCGTATTGAATCGCATAGCCTTTAACATTGATTTGCTTGAGTGCTTCTTCGGCAGAGCCTTCGAGTTTGAATTCGAATA
>JAEEGL016060193.1_pt1 | contig 13899 bp, 10 predicted proteins | sample 9134231 | NCBI WGS metagenome assembly JAEEGL01 (sample SAMN16246548, study PRJNA631951) | gut metagenome | biome: gut microbiome; feature: rumen; material: fiber-attached | host: Bos | place: Iran: Karaj | collected 2018-10
AGTACAACTAGTTCATTAATATATCAAATGATTAAAGATAATGGCTATAAAGTACTTCTAGCTGGTAATATTGGTACTGCTGTATTTGAATATATAGATGAACTTGAAAGTCTTGACTATTTAGTATTAGAACTTGGATGTCATCAATTAGAATTTGTGACACATTCACCAAACTATTCAATACTATTAAATATATTTGAAGAACATCTAGATCATTATAGAAGTTATGATGGTTATATAGAAGCAAAATGTAATATATTTACTCATCAAAATAAAAATGATTATTTTATATATAATTATGATAATGAAATAATAGTAAATAAAGTAAATAAATATAAACCAGTATCTAATATGTATTCTATTTCATTTAATGGAAATGAGGATGCAACAACATATTTAAAAGATGAAAAAATATATTATAACAACGAAGAAATATATGACATAAATGATAAAAGAAAACTACTTGGTATGCATAATGTAAATAATATAATGTTTGTTTTAACACTTGCTGAAATATTAAAATTAGATATGAAAAAAACAGTAAAAACAATTAATACATTTAATTCACTTCCTCATAGAATAGAATATGTTGGTGAATTTAATGGAATTACATATTATAATGATTCAATATCAACTATTCCAGAAGCTTGTATGAATGCATTAAAATCTTTAAAAGTAAATACACTTATACTTGGAGGATTAAATAGAGGAATAGATTATAGTGAATTAATTAGCTTTATCAATAATTATAATTTAGATAATCTAATATGTATTCCAGATACAGGCAGTATAATTGCTGAATGTATAACTAATAAAAATACAAAAGTATATTTAGAAAATGATTTATTAAATGCTATTAATAGAGCAAAAGAAGTAACTAAAAAAGGTGGGATTTGTTTATTATCACCAGCTGCTGCTTCATATAATACATTTAAAAATTTTGAAGAACGTGGAGACTTCTTTAAAGAACATGTAAAAAGCAACAATTAAAGTTGCTTTTTTTGTTTAAATTTCATACTACTTCTTAATAATAATAAAGAAACATTTCTTTCATCTTCACTTAATTCTAATCCTTCTTTAATTCTTTCATCCAAAGAAATATTATCATCTATTTGTAATCTATTATACTCTTTCATCATACCTAATTTTTGATATGTATGTTTTAATGTTCCACCCCTATTATCTTTGTATCCTTGCATTAAAAATGCATTTCTTGTAGATATCAAATATGATAATGCTTCTCTATCATGGCAAGCATCTGCTACTAGTGATGCTAAGTTATAACCTGCTATAGATGCATTTCTTTCTAAAATAAAATTATATTCATCTATTCTATATTTAGTTAGTCTAAGTGCATCTTTAAATGATGCTATTGGTTTTAAAGTTTTATATTCTTTTGGCATAATAACACCATAAAGATCACTATATGCTTGCTTTTTATATGCATAATTTGGTTTCTTTACTCCATCAGCAATTAATTTTTGATTTGAATGTTCTACTTCATGTGCCATCATACAAACAGTTAAATATGCTTTTATTAACTCTGGATTATATAAATTAAAGTATTCTTTAGAACTATCTAGCATTGATTCTGCCCATATAATACTTCTATTCAAATTAACACTTATATTCATAAAACATGGATTAAAAGAAGCAGGACTAAGAGCATTACTATCAAATTTAAGGGGAATTCTTTTATTTCCAAGTAAACTATATAATTTAACAATATGATTTGCTTGTAATCCTTTTAATTTAATATCTTCTATTATTTTTCTAATTTCTAATAATTCTGATTTATCCATAACCAATCACCACATGGTTCTATATGATAACACAATTATTTTTATAAAACAATTAAAAAAGCTAACTAATGTTAGCTTTTATGCAAAATCAAATCGAGTTCCGTAATAGTATGATGTTCCAACTTTGTATTTTACTCCGTCATATACTATATAGAAGAAATAACAAGTTTTATCATCAATCCATGTAGAACTATTAAATCTAAATGCTATTGTTTGCTCACTATTAGCATTTATAACAACTTTGCTTATTTTATTACCAGTATTTAAGTCAGCAAGAGACATTTTTCTATTAAAACTACTATAATCATTATCTATAGAATATGCTCCACTAGATAATATAGTTAGTTTTTTAGAACCATAATTTCTAAATCCTTTAACAGAGAATAATGTATCACTATATTGAGTACTTAAATTTGTAATACTAAACTCTGGTAAAATAGGACTTCTCATATAAACTTCATCAGAATAATTACTAAAGTATTTCTTTCCACTTACTGTTTTATAAGATTTAACTTTATAATATGTACCAGAATAAGAAGCATCTTTATCAATAAATGACGTACTTATAGTTTGTCCTATATAGCTATAATTTGCGCCATCATAACTAGTATAAACATAATATCCAGTTACATTACTTGCTTTAGACCAAGTAATCTTATTCATATAAGCAGATTGTTTATATCTAGTAACCTTTAAATTCTTAACAGCGGCTGGCCTTGGTGAATAAGTAAATACTTCTGAATAATTAGAATAATACTTTTTACCATTAATTGTTTTGTATGTTCTAACTTTATAATAATATTTTACACTTGGCTTTAATGATTTATGAACATATGAAGTTGATGTTATAGTAGTTAATTTTTTATAACCAGATTTTTCTTTAGTACTAAAGTATAATTCATATCCACTAATATCATTTACTTTAGACCAACTTATTTTTTGTGAATTATAAGTTACATCAGTTTTATTTATCATATTTGTTGTATATGGTATAGCCTTAAATGTAACTATATTACTATCACTTGCATAATATTCTTCATCATTATATAAAGAAACAGCAACAACTTTTAAGTAATATGTTTTTCCTGGTTCAACACTTACATTACTAAACCTATTAGTATTAGTAACAGCCATATCTTTAAATTCACTATTTAATGAATTTGTATATAATAATTTATAATATGCTACATTTCCTTTTACTTTATCAAAATCAATAGTTAATATATTTAAATTAGAATTGATTGTAGTAATAAATGAATCTATTTTATCAAATAAACATCTAACAGAAACTTCTTTATAATTTGAATATATCTTTTCTTCATTAATAATAATATAACTTCTTAATTTATATGTATATTCTTTTCCAGTAACTAAATTTTCTTGTTCTAAAGAAGTAAGATTTCCATCATATATTTTATTGTTTTGTAAATATACTTCATAGAATACATTATCACCAATAGAATCCCAATTTAATGTTGCTTTATTATTACTATTTATAACATAATTAACATTTGGAGTTAAAGCATTTAATCTATGAGATTTTAATTCTCCATCTCCATTTACTCCATTAACTTTTTGCATTACTTTAAAGTAATATGTATTCATTGAATCTAAATTTGATATTGTAATAGTATTTCCATTAACTAATACACCACTAGTTAAACTATTTTCACTAATACCATAATTTATAACATATGTATTAGTACTAGATCCATCAATATCTATTCTTACAGATGTAAAGCTTAAAGATGTTATTGTATATTTTGGAATAGGACTATTTACTTCTATACTTTTTGCTTCTCCATATGCACTTGTTATTTTCTTACCATCAACTTTCATATAACTTCTTACTTTATAATAAGCTGTACTATGATAAGTTAATGAATTATGAATATAACTATTAGTCTTTAAAGTAGCTATTTTAGTATAATTTTCACCATCACTACTATAATATAAATAATAACCACTAGCATTATTTACTTTATCAAATGTAATTTTAACTGAATTATTTGTATTATTTGTTAACTCAATACTATTAATTTTATTTAATACTTGTTTATATGTAACAACTTCTGAATAAGAAGCATATACTTTTTTATTACTATAAACTTTATAAGGTCTTATTTTAAAATAATATGTATTATTTATAATTGTTTTATTATATTTAAATTCTATATTTTTAGAATCAACTACTTTTTTAAATCCAGTTTTTTTATTTTGTGAAGCATATAATTCATATCCATCAAAATTATTATTTGTATTAACATTTATTGTTACTTCATTACTATTTGAAGCAACAGCATTAAATGATTCAATATTATATTTAGATATATTACTTACTATATTAGATTTATAACTTAAATAATCATTATTATAAGCTACTACATAATATGCATACATTCCATTATTATTAATTTGTTCACTTGTATAAGTTAAATTAGTAGTATTAACAATTAATTCGCAATCCACTTCACACTTATAAATATTATATCCTGTTGCATTTTTTACACCATCTATACTTATTGTATTAGTATTTGTATCTAATTTAATAACAGGACTTCTTAATGTAACGTCATATTCTATAACACTCTCATTACCTTTTGTTTTATCTTTATAACTTACTACTTTAATAAATACTTTTTCACCTAAAACTAGATTCTTAATAGTATATTCAAGTTTAGATGTAGTAGTTAATAATGAATAATCACTATCAGATTTTTTAATATATATTTTATAACTATTAGCATAACTATCAGAACTATATTTTAATTTAATAATTCCATTATCTTCTTGACTAATAGTCACTTTTGGAGATCTAGTTAATGGTTTAGCATTTAAAATAGCAGTAAAGTTTGAATAAACATTTTTATCATCAACTACTCTATAACTTCTTACTTTATAATAATATGATTTTTTAAACTTTAATTTCTTATGTGTATAAGTTGTAGATGTTGTAGTAATCAATTTCTTAAATTTAACATTATCTTCTGAATAATATATTTCATAACCATCTGCATTTTGTATTGCTTCATAGCTAATTAATATACTTTCATAACCATTACTCTTAACTTCAAAATTTTGAGGAGTAATTTGATTTGCTACTACCTTATATGAATTTGATCTATATCCTTCGTATGTATTATCTAATATTGCACTTACTTTATAATAATATGTTTTACCAAATTCAATTCCCTCATGAGTATATCCTAATCCTTTATTATCTTCTTTTAATAATTCAAAATCTTTATTATTATTACTTACATAAATATTATATCCTGTTGCATTTTCTTTTGCATTATAAGTTATTCTAATTTCATCAAGAGAAATTAATTGTCCATTAGTAATCTTTGTTGCTTCAATTAATTTTTCTCTTGTATTAACAATAACAACATCTGAATATTCTGCTTCATATGGATTAGAATTAGTAACATTATAAGCACCAACTTTAACATAATAGTTTTTAGCTACTTCTAAATCAGTAAATGTATATGTTGTAGTATTAACACTTGTAAGCTTTTCAAATGGTCCGATAGGATTATCACTTACATAAATGTTATATCCATCAGCATCAACATCTTTAAATGTAATTGTTGCACTATTAATTGTATTTGCATTATTAGTATTTATAACAGTTTTACTAGGTAGATAATCTAATGTATTAACAGTTGCTATTTTATCAGTATTATAATCTGTTCCATTATATCTAAATCCAACTTTATAATAATATGTATTACCAAAGTCAAAATTAGTATCATAATATGTTGTTTCGGTAGTTTCATCTATTAGTGTAAAATTAACACCATCATTACTTCTATATATTAAATATGCTTCAGGTTCATAACCAAGTAAATTATAAGTTAATTTAATTCTTTCTGCATTATTGATACTAGCAGTAATACTATCAATCTTAGCAGGTAATACTTCTACACTTGAATAATATGTTTTACCATTAATACTAACATTTATTGTTGTTTGACCAGGTGCAACTAAGGTTACATAACAAGAAGAGTCAACTGTAGCAATACTACTATCACTTGAAGTACAAGTTGCATTATATACAGTACTTACATAAACTGGACTTACATTATATGTATCACCTACAGTACCTATATATGAATCATTTTCTAAATAAGCAACATCTCCATTTAAGAAGATACTAAATTTGATTTTATTTGTTTCTGATATTTGTACATTTTTTATGACAACTCTTGTATTAGTTCCATTTTCAAGAGTAAATGCACCACTTGTAACATTACTATTAACATTACTATTTCCTCTAACATTTGAACAACTTGCATTCTTAGGACATGGGCTAATAGCAGCTAAATCTATATCACCCTCTCCATCACCATATTCACCCTGATAATTTGTTTCATTTGGACGATAAATATAATACTCATCTTCTGTATCATATCCATTTCCTTCGTTTCCAGTATAGTTCGTATTAATTCTAGAAACTATAAGTCCATTATAAGGTAAATTATAGTCATAAATATCTCCACTTGTTCCTCTATATTCAAGTTGTAAGAATTGCTTTGAATCAGAAGTATTTATTCTATAAGATCTAATTCCACTATTAGTAGATGCTAAATTAAGCTCATATTTTCCACTCTTACTAATAACAGTAGGTTCACTACTCCATTTTTCACCTGATGTTTTAGTATAACCATATCTATTTCTAATTTGTGTTGTAACATAACTTCCTTCTTGATCTATATTCATCATATCCCAGAATCCTACAGGATCACCATCATAACTATATCTATATAAATCAGGAAGTCCTAAACTATGCATAGTTTCATGACAAAATACAGATTCTTTACCACTTAAATCACCACTGTCAGCAAATTGTAAGTTATATGTATCTACTAATGCATTTGAATACATAAGTGAACTTCCAAATGCTCTTAAATTCCATTTATGTGGCCATAATGGATCTGACCAATCATCAGAATATCCACTTACTATGAATATAAAATTATCAACTTTTCCATCCCCATTAGCATCTACATTTTCTTTTGCTGTTTCAGGAAGTGAACTTACAGCATCTAGTAATATTTCTATTAATCTTCTATCTCCTTCATCACTTGATGTAAAACCATATGTGTTTTTAGAAGAATATGCTTGTAAATATCCTCTTGGATGTGTAGATAAATAAGAATAATATTTATTTTTATTATTTATTTGTAATACATTACTATTAGTATTAACATGACCTTCAGTCACTTTATTAACATAACTTTTAAGACCTGTTTCATCATTATTAGTACTACCAAGTACTCCTTGCAAAGAAGATATAAAAGAATCATTAACAAATTCATTTTCACCACTAAATCTTATAAATACAATTGTAGTATTAAAGTTTAATACATTTTCAATACTACCTTCTTTTTGGCTTCTCTTCTTACTACTAGTAAATGATTCCTTTTTGATATTATTGTTTTCAAAATTATGAACTAGTTCTTGATTTTTACTTAAATCAATATCGCTAACTTTAATTGTATTAGATGGAATATTTTTATTATCATAAATAATATTTGTACTTACAACTTTACCATCTTTTAAAGTAGCATACGTATAATATCCTAAATCATTTTTTATAAGTACATTCTTTTTCTTATCATGAGCATATCTAAAATACTCATCTCCTGTAATATAAATTGTAATTTCTTTTCCATCAGGATTTGTATATTTTGAAACATAACTATTTAGATAAGCTGCGTTTATTTTTACAATTCCAATAAAAAATAGTATTACTATAAAAATAATTTTTCTCTTTTTCATAACTCTCCTCTTCCTATTTTAATTTTATCAAATTATTGATTATTTTTGAAGTATTTTATTACATATAAAAAGATAATTAAAACTATTATTTTTTTATTATCTTTTTTACTATTATTCCTATAAATAATCCAATTATTGAAATAACTAAATACCATATAGAATGAATTAAAGCAGACTCATTATAATAAATGAATACAGATGGTATAAATAATATTGAAATAATTATAGGATATAAATATTTTATTTTTTCTTTTGATATTATTCCTAATATAATTGATAAAATAAATGTAGCAAGTATAATGAGTACTACAAGTCCCATACCATCAGTTGGTCCAGCAGACAAAGGTAATATATAAAATACTAATAATTGAATAAATAATATTATCAATTCTTTAATATACTTTTTCATTTTTACCTCCTCAATTATTATTAGTATAATATTAATAATTATATTTGTCCATTATACCTATATAGTTTTTTAACTATTGGAGAATATTCAACATTAGATAAATCTTTTTTCTTCTTAGAAGCAATATATTTTGTTAAATACATACATTGTATTAACATTTGATAATCATCTAATATTTGATCTTTAAACATAGAATTAATAATAATTATATTATTGCTATATTTTTTTAATTCTTCTAACATCATCTTATCAAATTCAGTATTTCTATTAAAATAAATAATATTAGTTTTATAATTCATTTCAAGTGTACTTCTACCATGACAATAATCATATTTATCATGAACAATAGGAATACCAATACCACTTTCCATCATAGTACTTTCTAAATAAGTTGAAGCACTACTAGTATCATATCCACTAAATATTTCATATATTTCACTTTCACTTTCAAAATTAAACTTAGATTCACTTATTAAATCTAACTCTTTCTCACTCCTACCATCCAAATAATAATTTAACATTATACTAACTGGTATTAACGTAGCAGCAAGAGAAATAAAACTTCTTTCCTTCTCTATAGTTGTTGTATATTTTAAGTATGTTACATCTTCTTCATCAAATGAATTATTTGATAATAGATACTTTTTCAATTCATTTAAAAAAGATAATTTTACTCCATAATTATTTCCACCATAACTACAAGATACTATATTTTTAAAACCATTATTATTTCTATATATAAAATCTCTTGGTTCACTATTAATAGTAATAATACCATTTTTTAAATTTACTACTTTAGAAGAAAATTCACTTGCAACTCTACTTCCTCCTACTCCACTAAAAATAGTTGGATCATTTAATTTAGACAATTCCCTTCTAATGAATTCTAAATCACTATTTGCTAGTGCATCACTAACTCTTTCTCTTAAAATACCAAAATTATTTTGCATATTTTTTTCCATAAAAAATTCCTCCTATTTTCAAGTTTATTTGATAATTCATGAATACTATACTTTCTACCACTTGACAGTAATTCCATCATAGTTATAGCATTTGATGTTTTTAATATAAAATACCCCTAATATTAAATATTCGTGTATATTTTTTTCTACTTATAATAACTATCATATAATATTTTTCTTTTCCTTAAAGTTGACATATTGCTTTCTGACAATTTAAATATTAAATCTAAGTCCATATTTAACATAAAAAATTCATTGATTGATTCTAAATATGATCTAAATTTTCCATTATCATTTAAGAATAATAAGAAATCCATTATTTCACCCTTAGAACAATTTGACTTCTTAGCATTTAATAAAAATATATGTAAATTTGAATCTATTGAATCAGTTCTTTTCTTTATTATAGCGTCTATATAATCTCCATCTGCTTTTTCAATCTCGAACTTTGCTCCAGTTACAAATTCTGTTAAAGAATCTCTAAGTGATCTAGTAGATAAAAATAAAACTTGATTTTCACTATTTACACCATTTTTATTAAATGTGTCTGCTAAAGTTTTACTATCATTAAAAAATAAATGCTTTTTACTTCTAGTAAAGTCACTTCTTTCTAATGCACTAGCATTTACTTTTAAATACCTACTTCCCATAAGATCCTCCAATTAATCTTCAAGTATTTCCAAAGCTTTCTTGTATTTTTCACATCTTTCTAAATCTTTACTACTTATTTTACTTAATCTAGTTAAATCAGAATTATTATGTAAATCTGCTATTTTAACTTTTTTTGCAATTTTATTGTTTTTAATTTTCTTTATATATTTAAAATAATCAGTACTCTTGTCATGAGTCAATAATTTAATAGCTTCTATTATATCACTTGAAAATTCTTTTTCAAGTTCTTCAATTGTAACACTTGTATCTTCTACTACATCATGTAATAATGCAACAATACACTCTTCTTCACTATCCATACATTCTGCAAGATGAAATGGATGAAAAATATAAGGCAATCCATTTTTATCTAATTGTCCCATATGAGCATTATATGCAAGAATAATTGCTTTTTTAGTATTATTAGTATAAATCATATTAATTCCTTAAAACACCTCATTATTATAGCATATTAAAACAGTCTTTTGGACTGTTTTATCTTTTTTTATATATTATTATTTCTGGATTGTTTCCATTTTCTTCATATTCACAAACTAATAAGAAATTCATATTACATACTAAACCATAACATTTTTTAATTTCATCATCATTAAATTTACATTCAATTTGATTACCAAGATATATTTCATTATCATTTAATAGTTTTACTTTTTTATCGTTTGGTAAAGTATATTCTAAATTAACAAATTCTCCACGTAATGGATATAAATCATTTATTTTATCTATACCATCAATATTTAATGAAGTAAACTCTTTAATTAGTTCTCTTTTTAGTAAATCAAATGATTTCTTACCACCTATTTCTATATAAGAAGAAATCCAACATTTTTTTCCAAATGGGCAACCAGATGTTTCAATACATCCTTTGCATTTTTTGTTCTTTAAATAATCACATTCTTCACAATTCGCGCCACAAATTCCAATCATTTCACACCTCTATATATTTAATACAATATTATTTGTATTAATTCAAGTATTGAAAATTTTGAGAAAATGTGTATTATTTTAACAAAGTACCATTAACATATAATTTATATCCATTTAAATTAATATTACTATTAGTTGTATCTTCATTAGAAAGTGATTTAACATAAGTATCTTTAGTTAGTGTAATTGAACTAGTTTTGTCTAGATTTAATGTTACACTTCCTTCATTACTATTATTAATACTTCCTTTAAATGAAGAAGAATTTTTTAAATTTATAGTTAATGATGATATTGAATCAACTACAATATTTCCATCAGCTTTTTGATTAGTTAAATTTAATGTAACAGACCCACCATTACTTCCAGTTTTTCCCCAAGAATCTTTTTGAATTCTTAAGAAATTGCCAGTAGAATCATTATTAACTATTGTATTGTTCTCTAAATTTATAGTTGCTGTTGTATTTGTTACATAAAAACTATCACCCTTATTTGTTGTAATTTTAGAATTTTTAGATGTAAACACAGATCCTCCATTTGCTGCATCTCCACTCATTGATTGATATAAGAAAATATTTTTATATGTAGTAGACTGTCCATTTAATGTATTATTTGTATCAGTTAATTCTACATTTTCAAGTGTTACACTATTTTTTCCTTCAATAACTATTCCTTCAGAAGATTCAGATATTAAAGTAGCATTTTTAACTGTTATATCTGCTGTTGAATAAACTGCAGGTGATCCTTTTCCTGTTGTTTTATATGTTCCTTTATTAACTACTACTGTTCCTCCACCTCTATCACTTCTGATAGCTGCACTACTTGTTCCAGATGTTGTAATAGTTAAATTTGTAGCATTCATAGTTCCTCCACCAGTTGTCATTATGCCACCTGAATTATCTTTACTTGTGGTAATAGTAGAGTCACTAATATTTACTGTTGTACCATCACTACTTGAATTATTAGTTGTAGCACTTCCACCATAACTAAATACTCCATTAGCTCCAGTAGCATTAGTAGTAATATTAACATTTTTTATAGTAAGATTTGCTCCATCTTTTGCTATTATAGCTGAATTTGTTCCATAGAAACTTGTATTGTCTCCACCATCAGAATCTCCAGTTTTAGTAACAGTTATGTTAGATAGTGTTGAATTAATACTTCCAGAAACAGAAATTGCATTTTCATCTTTGCTTGTAGAAGAATATTCTCCACTAGTAATATTTTCATCAGTTGTAATTTCTTTTTGTGAACTATAAGTTGCATTTGATTTATTATTGCCCATTCCACCACCCATAGAACCTGGACCTAAATTCTCACTATTTGAATTATTAATAATCAAAAACCATAGACCTCCAAGAACTAACACTAAAACAGCAATTATAACTATATATATTGTATTATTATTTTCTTTCATACTTTTCTCCTTTCACATTTATTATTATTTTCGATTTTTTATTATATATATTGTTACAAAAATACCTAATAAAATAATCTCTATAATTAATACTTTTAGAATAAAGCTACTATTATCATTCATCTTAAAATCCATTTGTCTATTAGCTTCATTAAATTGTATTTCTTCACCATTTGTATAGCTATTTATTTTTGTATATAAACCATTACTTTCTTCACCATCAATGCTACCACCAGTATATATTTTATAAGAAGTATAATTTAATTCTGAACTACTATATAATAAATTTTGAATACTTCTTTGAGTATTAAAAGCAGTAATTATATTATCATCTTGATCTTTAATTACTATTAGAGTATCTGATTCTATTTTATTAAAACTAGCATATAAAAATTTTTGCTTTGATTCATTTGATACTGCATCAGCTATATTACCTGTTGCTATTACTGTTCCACCATTAATATAGATTCCATTCCCTGAATCAAGCCCAGCATCAGGACTACTTGGATGAGCAAATGCATATATTGTTCCACCATTAATTATTAATTTACCATTTGAATCAATTGCATCCCCTTCATCACTTTCACTATCTACAACTGCAAGTAAAGAGTTAACATCAATTGTTAAATCATTTCTAACATTATCTTTAGTTGCAGTAGTAGTATTTAAGCAATCATCTTGAGCATGTATTTCATAATCACCAGTTCCTCCACTAAAAGTTAAATTACCTTTAGTTTCAATACCTTCTTTATTTTTACTAGTTACTTTTAAATAACCATACCCTTCAAAATATAAATCAATATCAGAACTTATTGCCCCACTAGCTTTATAAAAATAATATGGATCTCCATCTTGTAAATCTTCATTATCAGCTTCAACTGTTGCAAATAATATATTCTTTACTTCATCACTTGTATAAATACCATAATAAGAAGTATATTTATTGTAATTTGTTAAACTATTATTTGAATAATAACTACTATATTTACTTAATTCATCAGAACCAATTAAACTAACTTTTTTTAGTTTTCCACCTTCAATATAGTTTTTTGTTCCTAATAATGTTTTTATAGTCACAATACAATCAGTATAGTTTTTATCCATATTATAAACATATATTGCAGGTGCTTTTTTTGAATCTGTATCTATACTAGCATTATTTAATACTATATTTATATTTCCTTTAACATTATTAGTATTTACACCTATCATATACCCAGTTATTTTTCCACTAAATTCTATATTACCAGTAGTATTAATATTAATTACTTTTATATCTAATGTTTTAATTTTAGTATCATTAGAATCACTTTCAATAAAATCATCTAAATCTGGTGTTTTAACAGATGATACTCCATCAAATAGAAAATTAGTAATATAAATACTTGGTAAACTATTAGAATTATAATCCTTTAAGAACTCTTCTAATGTATCATATACTGTAATACTCTTATAATTACTTTTATCTGTTGAATATTTTAAATTATTTAAATTTACATATATACTCTTACTTGAAGCACTAACATTAATAGAAAGACTAACTACTAACAATAGTAAAATACTAAAATACTTTATTATTCTACTCATTTTCTTCTCCATTAATTATTTGTTGATTCATTATTATTTTGCATATCAGGTCTTTGGCCATTTGGCATCTCAGGTCTTTCTCCACTAGGCATTTCAGGTCTTTCTCCATTAGGCATTTCTGGTGGAGTTCCTCCAGGCATTTGCATAGTTTGATTATTATTACTTAATTTAGTATAAGCATAAAAACCTCCAGTTGCTAAAATAGCTCCCACTAGTACCCCAATTATAAAAATTAATATTTTATTATTCATATAAACATCTCCTTTCAAAAATGACTTTTGTTCATTTTTATATAACGAGGTTTTCTCGTTACAAATAAGATAATAAATAATAAACATTAAA
>JAEEGL016916627.1_pt1 | contig 13899 bp, 13 predicted proteins | sample 9134231 | NCBI WGS metagenome assembly JAEEGL01 (sample SAMN16246548, study PRJNA631951) | gut metagenome | biome: gut microbiome; feature: rumen; material: fiber-attached | host: Bos | place: Iran: Karaj | collected 2018-10
AGAGACTGTGGAAGGGAGTTTTCCGAATGAACGAGAATACTATGCCGGTTGAATCCGGAGAGATCGAGATCAATGTTCTGTCATTGATAAAAGAGCTGATTCGGAAGTGGTACATCATCGCAGCTGTTGCGGTCTGCTGTGCGATTCTGATGATCGTTTACACGTTCATTAGCGCTGACCGTAGATATACCTCGACTGCGTCTGCGTATCTGCTCAGTAAGACGGACCGCAGTACCGCTATTACGACGGCAGAGCTTTCTGCAAGTGCTACCCTGGCAGCGGATTTTGTACAGATCCTTGGCAGTACGGACACGGTGCAGGAGACAATTAATAGATTGAATCTGCATATACCAGCTAGTACGCTCAAGAGTGCTGTAACTGTTTCTAACACTTCCGGTAATCGTGTTGTTACGCTTAAAGTGAAGGATAAGGATGCTGCCCAGGCACAAAAGATCGCAGAGACCATGCTTACCGTTGCAGGAGAGAAAGCAGCTTCAATTTCTCAAACATTGTATATCGAAGTTGTCGATCAGCCAAGCCTTCCCACTAGTATTGCGAAACCAGGCATAAAAAGTGCAGCTATTAAAGGATTCCTGTTAGGTTTTGTAATTGCTTGTGCCTATATAGTTGTTCGTTGGTTTATTCGGAAGCCGATCTGGGATGAAGCCGATATGGAAGACTATTTCAAAGCTCCTTCTTTAGGCAGTATCACTGCTGAAAAGCGATAAACGTGAATAGAGAAAGGAGACAAGAGATGAATACGATTCAGTTATCCGGTATTGGCATTGGAGATAAACATATAAAAGAATATGATGTAATCAAGACCAATCTTCTCCTGAACCTGAGAGAAAAAAAGGTCATTTCTGTTTTGTCAACAGTTCATGATCCTGAGGTTGCTGCTCTTGCTGCAGATCTGACAGGATCTCTCGCGAGAGGACAGCGCAAAGTTTTATTTGTTACCGCTGATACGAAGAGTCAGAGCGAGCTTGGAATTGCTTCAGGTGCAAAAGGATTGTTTCATATCCTGACGGACCAGGAGAGTCTTGATAGTTGTATTTGCGAAACGGATATTGCCGGTCTTACCGTGCTTCCTGTTGGTGATCAGCCAACATTTGCAGCGGAATTACTCAGTGGTGTTAAGTTTACGGAACTGCTGGAGTCTTTGAAGGGACAGTATGATCTTGTATTTATTCTACTGCCGGCTTTATCGGATTCTATCGACGGAATCGCGGTAGCCAGCAAGACAGACGGATGCGTAGTGATTACATTTACGAATACCGCGTTCAGCAAATTTGGAAACTCCATCTCGATGCTACGAAAAGGAACAGATCTGATCGGAACAATCCTGATCAAGAAGAGTTCTCCATGGAAACAGAAGCTGTTTGGTCGTAAGCCATGAATCATTTAGAGTAGATAGTGTTTTAGCAGTGCAGTTTTATGCTTATTAGTGTATCCTGTGATAAGAAAAGAGGGGTTGAGTATGGAAAAACGGTCAATTAGCTTTAGTCCCCCAGATATCAGTGAACTTGAGATTGCGGAGGTTGCTGAAGCATTAAGGAGCGGTTGGATCACAACAGGACCGAGGACTAAGTTGCTTGAGAGACGGTTAGCTGCCTATATTGAGACAGGAAAAACAGATATTGACTGCAACTCGGAAGACAATATCCAAAAGTACAGTAATCGTGTTGTTTGTCTGAATTCCGCTACAGCTGCTGAAGAATTGAACCTTCGTGTTCTTGGAATCAGAGAGGGAGACGAGGTTATTGTACCCGCCTATACCTATACTGCCAGTGCAAGTGCAGCTATACATTGTGGAGCAACAGTTAAGTTTGTTGATATCCAGAAGGATGGCGATCCGGTCACACATATGCCGGAGATGGACTACGAAAAGCTGGAAGCTGCCATAGGACCTAAAACAAAGGCTATTATAACAGTTGATCTTGCGGGTATAGTATGTGATTATGATAAGGTTTTTGAGATAGTTGAAAAAAAGAAAGCGTTATTTACCCCGCTTGATGATCATAGTGATCCGCTTGTAGATCTTGGCAGCCGGATTCAAAAAGCGATTGGCCGAGTAGCAGTAGTTGCTGACTGTGCACATTCTTTAGGTGCATCTAGAATCGTCTCTACTAATGGAAGCGGTAAACAAGAAAAAGCACGTAGATTGTATTGCGGAGCGATTGCGGATTGGAGCAGTTTTAGCTTCCATGCAGTCAAGAACTTTACGACTGCAGAGGGCGGTGCCAGTACTTGGCTGCCACTGGAAGGAATCGATGATGCCGAGATCTATAAGATGTTCCAGCTGTTATCTCTTCATGGACAGAATAAGGATGCATTGGCCAAAACCAAGATGGGTTCCTGGGAGTACGACATCATTGGGCCTTGGTATAAGTGCAATATGACGGATATCATGGCTGCGATTGGGCTGCGTCAATTGGATAGATATCTTGGATTGCTTAAGAGAAGAGAGGCTATTATTAAGCGATATGATGAAGCGTGTGATGGGTTAGGGATTAGCCATTTGATACATCATACTGATAAGATGGATAGTTCGAATCATCTGTATTTGATTCGGATTCCTGGGATAAATGAAGAACAAAGAAATAGGTTTATTCAGCTGATGGCAGAACAAGGGGTTGCGACAAATGTTCACTATAAACCATTACCATTGATGACTGCGTATGGTAAAGATTGTTCAAACTATCCTTGTGCATACGATTATTATCATAATCTTATTTCTCTTCCTCTCCATACATTACTTACGGATGAAGATGCAGAGTATATATGTAAATGTTTAACAACAGTATATAAGAGAATTAGAGGATAAAATGATAAAGCAATGGGAAGAATTGCCTGAATTCATGAGAATTCCAGAAGTAAGGCCATATTGGGAAACATTGAATAAGAAGAAAGGGCAGCTTCTTCTTAAGCGTATATTTGACGTAGTGACGGCACTTGTTTTGTTGATCTTTTTAGCGATACCAATGCTCGTTATAGCTTTGATGATAAAGCTAGATAGTCCTGGACCTGTTTTTTACCGGCAGGAACGAGTTACTACTTATGGTAAGCACTATAGAATTCACAAATTCAGGACAATGGTTAATAATGCTGACAAGATAGGATCTACTGTAACGGTGAGCGGAGATTCTCGTATTACTAGAGTAGGTTCGAAATTACGTCATTTAAGATTGGATGAACTTCCTCAGTTATTCGATATACTTGAAGGGACGATGTCTTTTGTCGGCACCAGACCGGAGGCAGTTAAGTATGTAGATTCATATGAACCAGAGTATTACGCTACATTATTATTGCCTGCGGGGATAACCAGTGAAGCCAGTATTAGATATAAAGATGAAGATAGGCTATTAAAAGACGCGGATAATGTAGATAGTGTTTATCTGAAAACTGTTTTACCGGCAAAGATGAAATGGAATCTTGAGAGTATCAGAGATTATAGTTTTATCAGAGATGTTTTAACAATGTTTAGAACTGTCTTTGCGGTATTGGGAAAGGATTATCAGTAAGGGGTTGGGTGAATCTATTAGCATCATTCATAAATTTATGCTAGCTGCTGATCATCAGAGATTATTAAGAGGAGACGATGTATGACTGCTGATTTTTCCGTGTTAATGTCGTTATATTATAAAGAGAAACCAGAGTATGTGGAAGCTTGTTTTCAGAGTCTGTTAAATCAGTCGGTAAAAGCAGCAGAATGGGTTGTTGTGGAAGATGGACCGTTAACAGATGAAATGTATGCGTTATTAGATCAATATCAGCAATTATATCCTAAATTGATTAAACGTGTAAAACTAAGTGAAAATCAAGGCTTAGGATTAGCATTAAGAGAGGGTATTCCTAATTGCAAATTTGAATTAATTGCAAGGATGGATACAGATGATATAGCGCAGAAGAATAGATTTGAAAAGCAGTTACAGGCATTTGAGAAGAATCCAAACCTTGATATTTGTGGCACTCAGATACTCGAATTTGAGGATACTCCAGATAGAATAGTAGCAAAAAGATCAGTTCCAACAAAACATGACGATATTGTCCAATACCAGAAAAAAAGGGATGCTTTTAATCATATGTCAGTAATGTATAAGAAGGCCGCTGTCCTAAAAGCAGGAAATTATTGTTCATGTCCTTTGATGGAAGACACGTATTTATGGGTGCGAATGATTCAATCAGGTGCTGTATGTATGAATCTACAAGAAGACTTGGTTTATGTACGAATTGGTCATGATATGTATGAACGACGAGGAGGTTGGAGTTATTTTCTAAAATATTGTGCAGGTAGGAGAAAGGTGCTTGAGACCGGATACATAACGTATTTTGATTATTTGTATACAATTCTTATTCAACTCATAGTGGCACTTGTACCATCTAAAATACGAGGATGGATTTATAAAAAAAAGCTGCATAAATAATGCTTGTTGCTTAAGATTATTAATAGAGTTAAAAAGAAAGGTTTTTTACATTTCTTGAATCAATGATCGATCATGATGTTATTGATGAAACTGTAGACTTTTTGTATATTTGTTTAGCATACTTTTCTACCTGCATAATAAGCAAGGGATAGATGTTTAATAACGTGTAAAAGCATTAATGTGATAAAATTCATGCTTTTAGGTGCTATTTCAACCAGCGTTATAAATGTCCATTAATAGGAAGAAAAGGATCTGTATTTCTTCGTTAACAGTATGCTTTTGTATCAGAGTTGTAAAGAATCAAAAAAAACGAAAGGTAAAAGATGTAGTTTGCTTTAATTGCATCACATAGCAAAATGGCAGTATTATCTTCTGATGATTTGAATAGATTACATTTGTTAACTCTAAATATGGCTAGTGAATTTGTTGAGTTCTGTAACGAAAATGGTTTATGTTGTTATTTGTGTGGTGGTGGATGTATAGGCGCAATACGGCATAAAGGATGGATACCTTGGGATGATGATTTGGATTTCTTTATGCCTAGAGAGGATTACGAAAAAGCAATTGTTCTGTGGAAACAAAAAAAGATGGATTCCAGATATAAGCTAGAGGTAGCGGATAGAGATCACGTGGATGGTAATTTGTTTTTTGTGATTAGAGATTCTCAAACAACCTATATTAAACCATATCAGTCAGAAATGGATATAACGCATGGGATAGTACTTGATGTCTTGCCATTAGATGGATTTCCCGACAGCAAGATAAAACGAAGTTTTCAATGCTTTTGGGCATTGCTGTATTCCTTATTTAGAGCACAAATTGTTCCAACTAATCATGGATCTGCTATTAGTTTTATAGGAAAAATGATGTTGACAATAGTTAGTAATAAACGAATCCGTTATTATATATATAAATTTGCAGAAAAAAGAATGACAAAATATAAGATAGATGATTGTAAAGGAATAACAGAACTTTGTTCGGGACCGGGATATATGAAAAACTGGTATCCGAAAAACGCCTTTTCTAAAGCTATCTTTTTACCTTTTGAGGATAGATTAATGCCGGTGCCTATAGGATATGACGAATACTTAAAAATAGCATTTGGAGATTATATGAAAATGCCGCCTATAGAAAAAAGAGTATCATCACATGACGCGATTTATATGGATTTATATACACCATATACGGCTTATAAAGGAATCTATTATTTGCGGGGTAAAAAGAATGAATAAACCTATCATTTCAATTATTGTACCGGTATATAATGTTGAGATATATCTTGAGAAATGCGTGGATTCAATCATAAAACAAACTTTTGATAAAATTGAGATTATCCTTGTAGATGATGGATCTACTGACAATAGTGGAAACATATGTGATACGATTGCTTTGAAAGATGAACGAATCAGAGTGATTCACAAAGAAAATGGCGGGTTAAGTTCGGCTAGAAATATAGGAATAAAAAATGCTCAAGGGTTGTATTATGGTTTTATTGATAGTGATGACTATATTGAACCAGATATGTATGAGGTTTTATATAGAAATATAATAGATTCAGATGCTGATTTATCAATATGTGGTATTTTAGATGTTTTCGAGGGTAGAGACAATAGACACTCAAAAAAAGTTACACGGATTATAGATAATAAGGAGGCAATTAAACACGTTTTTGAAGGTAAAGAGTTTAGTGTTAACGCAGTAAACAAGTTGTATAAAAAGGAATTATTTGATGGGGTTTCATATCCAGAAGGTAAGTATACGGAGGATGCATTTGTAATAATTGAAATATTGCTGAAATGTAAGAGAGTTGTTTATACTACTGAACAAAAGTATTATTATTATCATAGAGAGAATAGTATAACAACACAAAGATTTACTCCTAAACAGTTTCATGTTATAGAAGCATATGAAAAGAATTATAGCATTATATGCAATAAATATCCTGAATTAAAGCCGTATGCGATGGGAAGGCTGTGTTGGGCTAATTTTATAGCACTTGACAGGATGATAGCTTCTGGTTCTACAGAGGAATATCCTAAGGAGCGTGTAGTTATTATACAGTTCTTAAGAAAGCATTTTCTGGATATTATGAGATGTGACTTTTTAACATCTGCTCGTAAGATTTCTATGATTGCATTGTTAATCAGTTTCAATATGTACAAAAGACTATCATTAATAAATACAAATAGCAATATTAAGCCTAAAAAAGCATAAATAGGTAGAAAGAGGAAGACTTAATGAATAGTTTAATGATCGTTATACTATCATTGTTTAACCCAGTATTGTCTTTCCCTATATCAATTATATGTTTAAGTCGTTCTCTTAAGGACTGGAAAGCACATGCATTTTCTTTAAGCATGTTATGGGCATCGATGTCGTATTGTTACAATCCATTAACAGCAACTGATTTGACAAGGTATTTTGAATATACAAGCACGTTGAAGAATATGTCCTTTATAGAAGCCGTAAAAAACGTTTATGAAGGACAAAGTTTTTTGTATTTATTTAATGCAGCTGGATGGGTAAGTGAAAGACTAAATAACCCGCATATATTGCCGGCTTTATCTACGTTCTTTGTGTATTATATTGTTTTGTATATAACGCTTTCTGTTTGTGAAAGAGAGTCTATAGAGCCTAAATATGCACTTATGTATGTTTTGTTTTCATTCTGTACAATAGATTGGTATGCTATTACTAATAATGTTAGAAATATACTTGCTTTTGCGATTGTATCTTTTGCTGCGTATAGAGAGTTGTATTTGCGCAAAAAAAACGCATTTACATATGTGTTGTATATTCTTCCTGTAAGCATACATCCAACTGCGATACTTCTTATAGCTATCAGAATAGCAATAGCTGTAGTTAACAAGTTCAAGTATATATTACCGGTGTTGGTTTTACTGGTTAATCCATTAATTAGTTTTCTTTACACAATTGGACGAAAGTACATTTCAAATTATTATTTTAATTATATCGTGTCTAAGATGTATAATTATTTCTTTGACACTGGTTCTGCTTGGGGAATAGAAGTTAGTAACAGCCTGTATTATCAAGTGAATAGAATTCTTTATATTAGTATGATGATAATGATGGTAATCTTAATACTAATGTATGAAAAAAGAAATAGAAGAATTATTATACCTGGAGAGAAAAAGGAGAGTCTTGTAAGTGTTAGTTTAATTAGGTTCCAGAAGTACCTTCTTATGTTGTGTCTGATGAGCATTTCTTGTATGAAAATGCTTCGTCCTGAGTATTGGAGGTTTTCTGCAACTTCTATTATATGTGGAAGTGCAGTATTAATACCTAGCGTCAAAAAAAGCACAAAATCACTTATAGAAAAGATTTCTTTAGGTTGGATACTGTTAATAACTCCAATGTGCTTAGTAGTATGGTTATATAGACTTCAATATATTAATCTTCAAGATTTTATTGTTACAACATTGACGAATAGTCCGTTTTTTGCTTTAGTTAAGAATGTTTTCATGCTGATAATAGAGTAAGTGGAGGTTGTATTATGAAGATCAAGTATTTGATATACACGTTGCTGTTTTATGTATTTAGGATTTTTCCTGTTAAAAAGAATAAAATAGTTGTATCTAGTTATGCAGGACAAGGATACGGAGATAATGGTAAGTATATTTGCAATGAATTATTAAAGAGAAACGAAAAACTCGATATAGTATGGCTGACTAATAATGCTCTAGACTCTTTGCCTTTTGGGCTCAGAGGTGTTAAGTATCGATCGTTGCGTGCAATTTATGAGCAGGTAACTGCTAAAATATGGATAGATAACCGTCGTAAGCGCGAATATGTTAGGAAACGTAGAAATCAGTATTATATTATGACTTGGCATGGAGGAATTGGCCCTAAAAAAGTTGAAAAAGATGCAGAAAGTCAATTGCCTGAAGAATACATTAGAGCTGCTAAAAATGATTCTTCAATGGCAGATTTGTTTGTTGCAGAATCCCGGTGGACTTTTAATCTATACCAAAGAGCATTTTGGTATGATGGAGAAATATTACAATGTGGGGTGCCAAGAGAAGATATTTTATTTAAGAATGATTATGAATTGAAAAAAAGAATAAAGACACAACTTGGAGTGCCTGAAGATGTCAGTATTCTATTGTATGCACCGACGTTTAGAAGTTCTATTGATAAGTGCATTGCAAATTATGCTTTGAAATGGGATGAATTATTAAAATGTCTTGAAGATAGATTTTGCGGAAAGTGGGTTGGTTTTATTAGGCTGCATCCGAATATTGCAGAGTATAAAAAACTATTCAGTGTTCCATCAAATGTAATCGATGTTACTGATTATCCGGATATGCAAGAATTGTTATTAATTGCTTCTTGTGTCATTACAGATTATTCTAGCTCACTTTTTGAATATGGTATAACAGAACGACCAGCGTTCATATTTGCAAGTGATTATGATGACTATATCAAAGAAAGAGACTTAGCTCTTGATTATTCTAATCTCCCTTTTTCTGTATCAACAACCAATAATGAATTGATGAATTGGATTAGGAATTTTGATGAAATAGCTTATAAAAAAAGAGTTAAAGAGTTCTATTATGATTATTGTGGCCTTTATCCAGGAGGAAATGCTTCTAGTATTATCGCGGATAGGATATTGAGTATAATAAATAAAAAAATACGTTGACGTAGCTTCTGGAATGACTTATATTATATAAGAGAGATGGTTGAATATGCTTAAAGTCAAAGATGACAAATCTCAAAGTGCTATGGGAAAAGCAGCTATATGGTATTTTGTATGTGTACTAGTACAGAAAAGCATATCTGTGTTAACAACTCCTGTTTTTACTAGATTATTAAGCAAGGCAGAATTTGGAGAGTACAATATTTATTTATCTTGGTATGATACTTTAGGAATCTTTATTACATTAACACTTGCATCTTCTGTATATCAAAGAAATGTTGTAATTAATGAAAGACAGAAAGATGAGATAACCTCGTCCATGCTAGGGTTAGCTACAACTTCAACTGTTATTACTTTTGTATTGTATCTATTGTTCCGCAGGATAATTGAGAATGCGTTAGGACTATCTTCATTTTTAATGGTAGCAATTTGGGTAACATGTTTATCGACGGTTACATTTGAACTTTGGGCACAAAAGTTGAGATTGGATTATAAGTATCAATTATTGGTTGTTATTACTGTATTAATGAGTGTATTAAAGCCAATAATAGGTGTTTTTCTTATACTGTCAAACCTTACTAACCATGTCGAATCAAGAGTTATAGGAAATCTATGTGTTGATGTTACAGTGGCTTGTATACTTTATATTTCCTTGATGAGAAAAGGAAAGTTTTATAATGCAACAGTTTGGAAAGCGTCGTTGGTTTATGTGCTTCCGTTACTTCCGCATTATTTGTCGCAACGAGTTTTAAGCCAGTCAGATCGTATAATGATAGAAAGAATGATTGGTAAATCAGAAGCAGGGGTTTATAGTCTTGCGTATTCTGTAGGTATGTTGTTGATGATGCTTAATACAGTTACCGATAGTACAATTGCGCCATGGACATATAGAAATATTAGGGACAAAAAGTATATGGAAATAGAAAAACTAACCAAGAGATTATTACTTCTATTCGCTCTGGTTTTATTCTGTTTTTTATTAGTTGTTCCAGAACTTGTCAAGATATTTGCTACAGATGAGTACTATCCAGCTATTTGGTGCATTCCACCTATCGGTATTAGTGCATATATTATGATACTGTATATTCAGCTGATTTATTTTGAATACTATATTGGAAAAACTTCCTATACTACAGGAGCTACTGTTGCAGCAGCAATTCTAAATTTAATACTTAATTTTATTTGTTTGCCAATATTTGGATATGCTGTTGCTGCTTATACGACTCTTATTTGTTATGTAGCTTATGCTGTTTTTCATTATTGTGTGATAAGGAGACTGTTTGTTAAAGAATTAAATGCGAAGTGTATTTATTCCGTAAAATGGTTTGCTTTTGCGATTATCGCACCGACGGTAATAGGTTTATCTATAATGTCCATATATAAACTAAGCATCTTTATTAGAGGGGGAATTATGGTAGTGTTGGCTATATATACCTTGAGAGAAGGAATTCGTTTTTTGAAAGAATCTAATATCAATGTAAAAAAGGAGAGGGTGTAATATGAGTACTATTGCTATTATAATTGCTGGCGGATCAGGAAGCAGGATGGGACAAGATATTCCAAAACAGTTTATTAATGTATATGATAAACCAATTCTAATCTATACACTGGAGGGATTCCAAAAGCATCCGCAGATTGATGCTATTGAAGTAGTCTGTATAGATGGGTGGCATGATATGGTTTGGGCATATGCTAAACAGTTTAATATTACGAAGCTGAAATGGATTGTATCAGGAGGAAAGACAGGACAAGAATCCATTAGAAATGGAGTATATAATTTAAAAGGTAAAGTTGAAAACGAAGACATCATCATTATTCACGATGGGATTCGGCCGTTAGTTGATGAAACGGTACTAACAGATGTCATAAATAAAGCTCAGCAATATGGGAATGCTGTAACATCATTGCCGTATAATGAGCAGATCTTTGTCGTAGATGATGATATTAGTACAATTAAATATATACCACGGGAGACTCTTCGAAGAGTTTCAACACCACAAGCATATTCATTTGGTTTGTTGTATGAGAAGTATCATGAAGCTTTTGAAAAAGAAATCGGCATATATGGCTCTCATTATACGAATACGATGATGGTTGAGTTGGGTGTACGACTTTATTTTGCGGCAGGATCCGATAGAAATATAAAACTTACAACTAAGGATGATTTGGAGATGTTTAAAGCATATCTCAAATCTGATGAAGATAATTGGTTAAAGTGATGTATATAGGAGGTAATTGATTGTATCTTCGACTCTCTTATTCAAAACAAGGGCAATCGGTTAGTCAAAATAAGGATATTTTAAGGAGTGAAACCATATGAAACTATATGATAATGAATTGTATATGGAGGATGTTCGTCTTATAGCCGGTTTAGATCTTCCTTGGCATTTGTTACAAGGAAAGAGTATAATGATTTCTGGTGCTACTGGATTGATTGGGAGCTTTTTAATAGATGTTGTAATGGAAAAGAATATTGGATGCACAGTATTTGCATTGGGTCGTAACGAGGATAAAGCGCGTATTAGATTTTCGAAGCATTTTAATAGTCCATTTTTTGAATTTATCCCTTATGATGTGAAAAAGGTTTTCAAGAGAGATGACATTGGTGACGTTGATTATGTGTTGCATCTAGCTTCAAATACACATCCGGTACAGTATGCTACAGACCCTATAGGTACTATTACAACTAATATTATAGGCTTACAAAACATGTTGGATTTTGCTGTAACACACAATACACGTCGCTTTGCTTTCGCTTCTTCTAATGAGATTTATGGCGAAAACAGAGGAGACGTCGAATTGTTTGATGAAAAGTATTGCGGCTATATAGATTCTAATACGATGCGTGCAGGTTATCCTGAAAGCAAGAGATGTGGTGAAGCGCTTTGTCAAGCATATTTAGCACAAAAGGGACTTGATGTCGTGATTCCTAGGCTTACTCGTTCTTATGGTCCTACTATGTTAATGTCAGATACTAAAGCAATTAGTCAATTCATTAAAAAAGGCGTTGCAGAAGAAGATATTGTTTTAAAATCGGCAGGCACGCAATACTATTCCTATCAATATGTCGCAGATTCGGTATCTGGTTTGTTAACCATTCTTCTTTGTGGAAAAAAAGGAGAAGCTTATAATATTGCAGAAGAACACTCTGATATTATGCTAAAGGATCTAGCAAATATAATAGCTCAGATGAATGGAAAAAGAGTTGTATTTGAAATTCCTGACGAGGTTGAATCTGCTGGATACAGTAAAGCTACAAAAGCTAGATTAGATGGTAAAAAGTTAGCTGAACTCGGATGGAAACCAAATTATGATATAGAAAAGGGAATAGAACGTACTATACGTATCTTAAGGACATTATGAGTTATCATTTATAACAGTATAGGACTTTTTTGATAGAAATTTTTATACTGGGTGAATTCATATGAATAGTAGTCTTTCAAGCCATTTGTCATCTGAAACAACTGTTTCAAGAGTTGCATTGTGGGATAATGCTAAATTTTTAATGATTGTATTGATGACTATAGGCCATTTTGCAGATGTATTTACAGGTATATCGGATTCATGTAAAAGTATTTATTTGTGTATTTATGCTTTTCACATGCCTTTGCTCATTTTTATCTCTGGCCTCTTTTATAGTAATAAAGATAGCGTTCGTAAAATGGTTTATTATATTTCTTGTGGATTTGCATTGAAATTTGCATTATTCATTGCTTATTATATAATGTACAAGTCTAAAAGCTTTAGTCTGTTAAGCGATGGTAGTATTCCATGGTTTATGTTTTCACTTGCTGCATTCCAATTTTTTATGTTGTTATTTAAAAGAATAAATAAGATATATTTGCTTTTTTTTAGCATATTCTTAGCGTGTTTTGTTGGATATGATAAGACTATAGGAGATTATCTCTATCTTTCAAGAACGATTATCTTTTTTCCGTTCTTTCTTTTAGGTACTATGATTAATCAGGAAGATATTGTTGCGTTTATAAAAAGAGTATATAAATGTTTGCTTCCTATTTCTATTATTGTTCTTGTTCTTTGGATATATGTGTGTTTTTTCCAACTAGAACACATTTATTACTTTAGGCATCTGTTTACGGGAAGGAATCCTTTTTCGGATCAAGTTGTTGAATATGGCTTTTTTGCAAGATTGTTGTGTTATTGCATCTCTTTCTTAACTGGTTGGAGTTTGTTGGTTATTATCCCTAAGTATTCTATTTCATGTATTACAGCTTTTGGAAGACGGACTCTAAATGTATACTTTTGGCATTGGCCTCTTTATCTTATAATGGATAAATATTTGAAGATAAGTACTTTGTTTGCTTTATCGGTTTGGGGAAAGGTTTTATTTCTATTAATAGCGATACTCTTATCTATGTTTCTTATGTATGTAAGAGTATTTGACTATCCGTTAGTTTTAGTCAAAATGAATTGCTTTGAGAAGAATTGAGCATTGCAGTTTTTCTAGACATGTAATTGGGCTTAGAATCACTACATTTCTTTAATCTTGAAGGCCTGCGTGGATTCAAGCAAGATGGTTTTAATACTATTAATATGTTTTGTGAACGTCGTATAGTGATTTCAGAGAGTAATAACCATGCAAATGTCGTTAGTTGATAGGTATTCCAATATGCTTTTAAGAAATATAGGGACTTGTTGCAAGCTCTCAGCTGATTATTCCGGCCCAAACTGAGCCACCTGTCCGGAGAATGAGAGCCACCATTCCGGAGAATGAGAGCCACTGATTCCGGTGTTTCAGAGCCACTTTACTGCTCTAATTCATAGATTCCTTTATACTGTACGTGCACGCTA
>JAEEGL011661464.1_pt1 | contig 13898 bp, 14 predicted proteins | sample 9134231 | NCBI WGS metagenome assembly JAEEGL01 (sample SAMN16246548, study PRJNA631951) | gut metagenome | biome: gut microbiome; feature: rumen; material: fiber-attached | host: Bos | place: Iran: Karaj | collected 2018-10
TCTTTTAAAATTATTTCTCTTATAGATTTAACGTAATCTAATAAACTCCATGGATATTTAGGTTCTTCACTATTACCAAATCCTGGTAAATCAATTATCAATATTTGATAATCATCAGATAAATAATTACCTAGCGGTTTCATCATATCTATGTTTTGACCCCAACCATGTAATAATACTATGGTTTCTTTTTTATTATTACCATATAATTCATAATTTATGTTTATATCACCTGCTAGTATTTCCATATTATCACCTATTTAATTATACCACTTTATTTATCAAATTAAAAGGAAATGTAGTTTTTTATTAGTATAAAAGAAAAAATCCCTATTGGGATTTCGTTTGATCTATAAAGTATTTTATGATTTTGTTTTCATCTTCATCAAAATCTATCATCTTTTCAGGATGCCATTGTAGACCTAATATGAATTTTTTATTAGGATATTCTATGGCTTCTATAGTGCCATCATCTGAAGTAGCTATGATATTACACTTATCTACTTTAACTATCTTATATCTATGCATACTATTAACATTTAATCTTGTCTTATTTAGTATTTTATTTAAGATACTACCTTCTTTAATATTAATATAATGAACGTAATCTTCTTTTGATACATGTCCTTCTACTGGTACTCTTTCACCTTGACAATCTATATAATCAAGTAGTTGCATACTCATGCATATCATCAATGCAGGAATATCATTTTCTATAATGTATTTCATTATGAATTCATCATATTCATACCATCTATTACCACCTTGAAATAATATACCATCACATAATTTAATTTGGTTAATTATATCTTCTTTTTCTTGTTCTGTTAATTTATGAATATCTTCACCTTTAGTATCATAATAATCTATATCTTGTGTTGGTAATATCCCGATTGGTATACCGCCATTTTTAATAATTGATCTTCTAGACATATTATTAACCGCGTCTAATCTTACTTCATTATCTCTTAATACTGGTCTTGTTACTATTCCTATTACTGGTTTCATAAATCCTCCTACACTTCTAAGTATTTATATTCGTTTATACTTACTATTTTATATTTAATTTTATTATTCTTATATAATAAATTAATTATATCTTCACCTTTCGCGTATACTTCAATTTCTAGTATTTTTATACCATCTATATTTATATAATTTAAATCTTCTAAATATCCTGTTTCTTTAATTGTATCTTTATAATATTTTATAAAATTACGAATATTTTTATTTCTTGATATATTTGGTGAAAATCTATATTTTAAATCACCTAATGTCTTTTTATATATTGGATTAACATATGGTATTAAACTTATTATATCTATATCACTATTAAGAATCTTAGATATATTTAATGTGGTTATATCATCTTCACTTAAATCAAGATAAAATACATTGTAATCTTCCATATTAAATACTTTATACGTTGTTAAACTAACTGGTTTTACTCTTATAAAATTAATTTTATAAATTATATACAAACATAAAATGGACATGATTATAACTATTACTTTTTTCATCAAGAATCACCATTTATAGTTTATACATAATATTATTTTTTAATCATTTAAATTATATCATATTATAATTATTTTTAATATAACATAAAGAAAAAATGTAGTTTAATCTACACTTTTCCTTTAACTGCTTTAAACATCTTTTTCCATAAACCTTTAGATGAATAATTTAATATACCAACTTTATATATTCTTATACCATATTTAATTAGTATGTATACAACTCCTACTGATAATAATATTGAAATTATTACATCTATTATACCTACATCACCTAATATAAATAATGATGGTGATAATATCGCAGATATAAATGGTACATATGATAATATTCTAATGAATAATGATCCTTTAAACATACCTGCTAACATTGCAAGATAATAACCTATTAATGATATTATTACTATTGGAGTTTGTAATTGTTGGAAATCTTCATTATTAGTTGTCATTGATGCAAGTACACCTGCGAGTAATGAATACGCTAATAAAGTTACGATTAATAATATTACTAATAGTGGTATTACTACTGCTAAACTAGAAATAAACTCTGTTGAAGCAATACTATTTATTACACCTTCAATATATGCACCTACACCATTTGTTATACTAGCTGCTCCTAATGCTTTACGTGCAAATATACCTAATGCTGAATAGGCTAATAAAAGGATTATTTGAATAATTACAAATAAGTTACCAGCAGCTACTTTAGATGCTAAATGTACTTCTGGACTTACATTTGAAATAATGATTTCCATACTTTTAGTTGTCTTTTCATCATTTACTTCTGCACCTATCATTTGTACTAATATAATTGTTAACATGAAGAATGGTAATATGATTACTGGGAATACAGTTGACATTATTACTTCCATATTCTCATTTGTATCATTCTTTTCTTCATCTATAAATACTCTATTAACTGTAATATTTTCAGATAGTTTAGCTAATACTTCTGGATTAACATCATACGCTTTCATTGAATACGCAAATTTAGTATTATTTAATGCTGTATTCAATATAACCATATCTTTTAAATCCATATATTCTTTTGTTAATAAAGTTACATCAATTACTTCTTTTTCATTTTTATTGAATTCTAAAACTATAATATCTTTATCTTCTTCTACTTCTTTTCTAGCGTCTTCTAATGTTTTATCATATTTTACAACTTCATATGCATTATCATTACCTTGTGTTAATAATGTAGTTGATGAATTTAATTGACTATTTAATGTATCATAAACATTTCCATCTACTTTATCAATTACGTATAATTTGATTTGTTTATCGAAATCCCCACCAAAGAAACTAATTATACTATCAATATTTAATACACCTACTATGATAATACATAGTATTACGTTTACTATTTTAAACCATTTTGTATTTACTTTTCTTGATAAACTTGTCTTAGTTAAAAACATAAATTTATTTTTCATAAGACTCACCTACCTTAGCTACAAATATTTCATTTAATGATGCATCTTCTAATTCAAATTTAGTGATATTTTTATATTTCTTAACTTTATCAAATACTTTTTCTGTGACACTATCATCTTCTATTTTTACCATGTAAGAATCGCCATATTCTTCTACTGATACTACACCTTTGATTTTAGATAATTCTTTTTCATCAATATCTCCTTTAATGAAGATATTTTTTCTTTTATATTTCTTTTTGATATCTTTTAAATCTCCTTCAATTACAGATTTACCTGCTAGAAGAATAACTATTTTTTTACAGAATAATTCTACATGTTCCATTCTATGTGATGAGAATATTATTATACTTCCTTGTTTAGCTAATCTTACGATTGCTTTTTTAAACATTTCTACGTTAAATGGATCTAATCCACTGAATGGTTCATCCAAAATAAGTAATTTAGGGTCATTTATAATGGCAGTTATAAATTGGATTTTTTGTTGATTACCTTTTGATAATTCTTTGATTAACTTATCTTTATATTCTGATACTTCAAATTCTTTTAGTAATTCATCTAATTTCTTTAAAATATCTTCTTCCTTCATACCTTTTAAGGTACCATAATAAATTGCTTGTTCTTTAACTGTTAATTTAGTTAATAAACTTCTTTCTTCTGTTAAGAATCCTATCTTATTAGTTTGATTATAATCTATCTTTTTACCATCTAATGTGATAGTACCTGCTGTTGGTTCTAATAATCCCATAATCATTCTAAATGTTGTTGTTTTACCAGCACCATTTACACCTAATAAACCAAATATTTCACCTGGTTTAACACTGAAAGATAGGTTATCTACGGCTTTAAAATCACCATAATATTTTGTTACATTTTTAACCTCTAACATATGTCCTCCTTATAATAAATGTAATATATCATTGAATGTTACATAAAGCATTAATGCCATCAATAATATAAATCCAATTGTATTAATTCTATCTTCTACTTTTTCACTTAATTTTTTACCTGTTATTTTTTGTATTAGCAATAGGAATATTCTTCCACCATCAAACGCTGGAAAAGGTAATATATTAATTATACCTACATTCAAACTTAAATATGCCATTAAGTATAGTAAGTTTAATATTCCTTGTTTTGCTACTGTACCTACTAATACATATATACCTACTGGACCTGATAAATTATTTAAAGATAGTTTACCACTAAATAAATATATCAGGATGAATACCATTTGTTCAACTAAACTTGCAAATTTAGTAAATGCATATTTAATTGCACTTACAAATCCTTTTTCGTTAGTATCATCTAATGTGAATCCCATCTTATATGATACTGTACCATCTTCTTCTACTTTAGTAGCGTTTAATGAGATTTCTTTAATATCGTTTTTTCTCTTTACTGTTAATGTTATATTATCATCTTTTATTATTGATAGTTCTAATAATAGTTTATCGGTATTATTAATACTACGATTATTTAATTTGATAATTCTATCGCCAACTTCTAATCCAGCTATATATGCAGGACTTTCTTCTTTTACTGTGGATATTATTGGCTTTTGATTAGTATATCCTGTGGATAAACCAATTATAAAAAGTAAGAATAATGCGAGTAAGAAGTTATTAAATACTCCTGCTCCCATTATTAATACATTTTGTAGTGTATTTTTATCTTGAAGACGCACACCTTTTGGAATTTTCTTATCAGGTGTTCCTTCTTCTCCTGCTAATTGTACATAACCACCTATTGGTAATACTCTGATGGAATACTCTGTTTCATCATTTTTTCTTTTCCATTTGAATAAACGAGGTCCCATACCTATTGAAAATTCATACACATATACGCCAGCTTTTTTAGCCATCAAATAATGACCAAATTCATGTATCATTATTGTTATACCTAATATCAATATAAAGTATATTAATGTCATATTCCCCTCCATGTTAATTATATTATATATACATATTAAATTATATCATAAAAATAAAAATAGTCCTATAGACTATTTAGATAATTTATTGTTTATTAATTGAATTGTTCTTTTTGGGTCTTTTATTAACGCGAAGTACAAAGATTTATGTTTCTTTAATTCGTTTAATAATTGTAAATCTTCTTTAGGTAGTTTCATTTTTAGAGTGTGATCTTCTGATACGATATTAACATCTTGACCAAGTATATATCCTATTTCTAGATTTAATACTTCGGCTATTTTAGATATTGTTTCTAATTTTGGTGTTCTTATATTTTTTTCATAATTACAGATAGCTACTTTACTAACACCTATTTGTTCAGCTAATTCTTCTTGTGTCATCTTAAGTTCTATTCTGCGATTTTTAATTCTATCGCCAAGGATCATCATGTTAACACCTCCACTACCTATTGAAATTATAGCAAGGATTATTTTAGAAAAATCATAATTAACATACTGTTAACTTGTTGCAAAAAAATAAAAGGTATTTGTTAATACCTTTCTAATACTTTATTCTTTTTATGTGTTATTACTAATTCAAAATCATCTACATCAATATCTATATTATCAAACTGTTCTTGTAACCTATAGAATATACTCGCGAATACTTTTGTCTTTGATTTTGATATCATATTTTCCCTATCAACATAATTATCATATATTTTATTAATAGAAGAATCATTTTTTAAATAAGATTCTTTAATGTTTTTACTACATAATACATGATAATCATAATTTAGTACTTCCAATAAAGGTACACGTATAGAATTTATATTATTATTTTTTAATATATCAATAAAAGTTTTCATCGCTAAGACGAAACTTGGATGGATACTTGGGTTTTCAACTCCTTTATTTAACTGATATAAAGATCTAGCTATCTTCTTATCTTGATTACCTACAGCCATATTTTGTATACCATATATATAACATGTTTTCTTACCGCCTTTTTCTATTACGCCATAATGTATACTTGGTAGTTCATAAAATATACTTTTATCTTCTTTATCACATACATCAAGACACATTCTGCTATATGTTTCAAACATGTCATTTCTATTATACTCATTGCTACATTTAATTAGATATTTGTCATATTCAACATCATCAAGATTTGTTAAATAATTATTACTGATTGCCCCATAAAGTAATTCATATTGTCTTTCTAGAAAGCTTTCTACATTCAAGAAATCTTGAGGTGTCATTCTAATCCATAATGCATCTGAGAAAAAGTTATTCCCGCATGTTTGATGGTTAGTATAATAACTATGCGGATAATACATGTTTGCAATTATGGATAGTTGTTTAAAAAAACTATATGCATCAGGTACATCTATAACTATATCCTCATCTTTTATATGTTTAGTTCCTAATTTTATTGCTTCTATTTGTTCTTGATTAATACGTTCTACTATTTCACCAGAATATGGATGACGAACTGGAAATTTTTTAATGTTTCAAATATCATATATCCATCTTCATTAAATCTAAACTTTATAGGTGGTATTTTTTCACCACTTATAAGTTTACCGTAATTATGTATAACGAAGTTCTGTGCGACTTCAAATTCCGTTGTGTGCGTTAATGTGTTTTCCATTGTTGTTCCCCATTTCACAAAAAGTATACATATTATAGCACAAAAAATCAGAAATGTTATATACTAATTCAAAATAAAAGCAGATTACTCTGCCTCTTGTACTTCTTTTGGTTTACTTGATAAAAACGAAACTTTATCCGCAATGATTTCCATTATTTGGTTCTTGGCTTCATCATCTATAATACGCATCTGAATGCGTCCTTTGATGCCTACCAAATCCCCGCGTTTTACGTATTCAGCAACATTTTCTGCTATACCACGCCATATCACACATTTAATGAAATCAGTTTCATATTCACCATCTGGATTTTTATACGCACGAGGGACAGCTAAGGTTATGGTTGTTACCTTAAGTCCAGATTCAGTTTCATGTAGTTCAGGATCATATACAATTCTTCCTACTAATACTACCTGATTCATCATATACCTACCTCCTTTCATATACATAATATTTTATTTCGACATATTTTTCAAAAGTGTAATTTTTAATTTTAGTTGTGATTTTATACTTTTTTAATCAGTTTTTTATATTGTTTATGCAAAAAATAAGAAGAGATTTTTTAATTATCTCTTCTATTATTTAAAATTATATAATTTTTAATTTAATCCTATAGCTGCAGATGATCCATATTCATTATTACTATATACTAATGCATATAAGAAATCACTATCTAAAACTTCTGAAGTATAAACAACACTTAAATCACCTGAAACTTGATACCAAACATTTGGTAATATGCTTGTTATTCTTTTCTCAGTACAATTTGTTGGCAATACATCTGTTCCACAATAAGACGTTACTTGTTGTAATGTTACTCCTGCAGTTGTACTTTTAATGTAATAAGTTAAATTCTTTTTCTTACTACCATTAAATGTAATATTTACTATTTTTCCGCTTTCTTTTGTTTCCATTGTTAATGTTGGTAATTTAATATCTTTTATTAAACTATTTCCTTCAGCACATCCGGTATTACCAACCATATCAGTCGCGCAGACTTGATAATAATATGTCTTATCTTTTAATTTGAAATTTATACTACATTTAGATAGTTTACCATTCCTATTATGCATTGATTCAGTTGTATATTTATTTTCTTCAGTACCATATTTACATACTGAACTTGCTATATCTGTTTCAGAATCTTTAATATCAATTATTTTAACTGATATAGAATTTGTTGTTGATACTGGTGTATCTAATACTACAACTGGTTTTGTTCTATCTATTTTAGTAATTTCGCCTTCTACTATATTTGAATATAATACATGATCTGTAGTTAATACTTTTATGATACCTGGATTATCATTTTGTTCATCATATAATATATCAATATCACCAGCTACTCTATACCATTTACCTGCCTCTATATTTCTTGTTGTTGGAATATTGATACAATTTGCTGGTTTACTATCTTTACCACACATGAAGTATACATTCATATCTGCTACACCATCTACTGATGATTTAATATAGTATTCTAATCCAACTATATTAGAAAAATCTACTTTTACTTTTTGTTCATATACATATCCATTATATGCTTCTTCTGGTACTGTTTCATATGTGATAAAACTATTACCACATTCTTTACCATCATCATATTTATATAGATAATTATTGTCTTCTTTTATAACACAGAAAGATAAATCTTCACTAAATACTTTTTTAGTTAATGGATTTTTAATGTTTTTTTCTACATAATTACCATCTAATAATTCTTTTAATGTTACTTTTGTAATAATTGCTTTATCTGATTCAGATATGTTATCGTTTTTCCATTTTTCTACACCATCTAAATACTTTTCAATTATCTTGTTATATTCTTTTTGATTTTTAATTGCGATTCTGTATGATACTATTTTGTATACTGAGAATATAGTAATAATTAAAACAGCAATCATTAATATAAGTTTCATGCTTTTTTTCATACAAAGTCCTCCAGACACACATATTATAACATATATTTTAAAAAACCGTTATAAAAACTTAATTAAAGGCTAATTCTACATTTAAATCTTTATCTTTAACTGCGATATATAGAAATATTAATCCACTTATAAATATAAGTATTGATGCGATTAATGATAGATATAATAATTCATTTGATTTATTTTTTATATAACTATTATATGCATCTACCATAAAATAAAAATATACTACTATTAGTATTGAAAATATGATTACCATTATACTTCTATATTTATCTTTACTTATTTGATTATTATTTAATAAGTAATCTTTTTCTAATGAATTTGAATAATAACTAAGTATTATTATTCCTATATATATTACCCATATATAGTCTTCTATTTTAATATCTTTTAATCTATCTAAAGTATCTTCATAATTCATAATTAATTATATGTATTAATTAATATGATATTAAAAAAACTCAAGAATCTTGAGTTTTATTGTCCTTTAAGTTGGGCAGTTTTTTCAACTACTCTTTTAACGTCTCTTTCATTAAATGGTTTAGTTAACACATCTACTATAGGATATCCGTAGGCTCTTTCAACTGTGTTTCTTGCGTCATCACCAGTAATAATTGATACAGGTACTTTTTTAAATAAATCATTTTGTTTAAAATATTCTAATACTTGGAATCCGTTAACTTTAGGCATATTTAAATCTAATAACATACCTACTATTTTATCTGGATTACTATTTATAATATTAATAGCCGCTAAACCATCTGTTGCTTCTATTACTTCATATTCTTCATCAAAGATTTTTTGAATAAATCCTCTAATTAAATTAGAATCATCTACTACTAAGATTGCTTTATCTTTATGTTTTATTTCTTCTTTTTGTTCTATTATAGGACTTTGTACTCCTTTGTATGTACTTGCAACATTGATTATTCTATTTGCTTCATCTACTAATTCATCATAATGTTCCATTACGAAAGCTAAATTATTTTCTTTTCCTTTCATTTCATGGTCTAAGGCAATTTCCGCTAATTTAGTGAATCCTAAGTATCTAGCATCACTTTTAATTGAATGTGCGTATACTGAATAGTTAGTCATATCACATGCTTCTTTGTATGTTTTTAAATTTTTTAATTTTTCTCCTATACCCGCTAAGAAATCATCAATTGTTTCATCATACATAGCCATATCGCCAAGAACTTCTAAAGCGCCTGCTACATCTACCCCATTGTTTGTTAAAACGTTTACATCTTTCATATTATCACCTATGTTAATTATAGCATAATATTTTAATATTTAAAACAAAAAACTAGTCATGATTTAATTGCTAAAAAAACAATTCAGTTATATAATATATTTTATAGTATAGAGAGGTTTAAAACTATGAAAAAAGGAAAAAATGGATTTACATTAATAGAATTATTAGCTGTCATAATAATTCTTTCAATAATAGCTTTAATAATTACTCCAATGATTACGGAAATTATTAAAAGTGTTAGACTGGAAGCTAATAAACGAAGTGTAGAAGGACACATAAGTAATATAGAATACGCGATTATGGCAGATGTATTAAATGTTAAAGATATTGGTTATTTAGATGGTACTAAGACTTATGACGAACTAAATTTAACTTTACCTGGTAATGATAATATTATGTGTAAATCATATATCATTAAAAACGGTAATGTTCTTAATGCATTTGATTGCAACACTAAAAATCGTGAATGGGCTTTAGATGTTGACTATTCTACCGATAAAGATGTGATTGCTGATTTAAAAGTTCAAAAAGATATTTCATATGTTGATAGTCTAAATTCATTTTCAAATCCTGATCGTGGTATATACGATCCGGTTTATGCAACACTAGACATGTATACAAAAAAATTTAGATATTTAGATGAAATAGAAAGAGTTTCAGCAAGTGCATATTCAAGTGATATGTTAATACATTTGCGTATAGATATTGCAGAATTATCTGGCAATGCAAATCTTGATGGTATAGATAAACCATTTACTCAAGAACAACTTGATGATTTAAATAATGTATTTAATTCTATCAGAAGATATGGCAGAAAAGTTATTGTTAGATTTGCGTATGATTATGCAGGAACTGGTGGTAAGCAACCTAAATCATTTGATACTGTTCTAAATCATATAAGGCAACTAAAAGATATATTTGAAGAAAACAAAGATATGATAACATGTGTAGAAGCAGGTTTCTTAGGATACTGGGGAGAGATGCATAATGCTGAACAATATCAAAGTGATGAATACTATAAAGCATTAATTGAAGAATTAATTCTTAACACTCCTTCTACTATGACTATAAATGTAAGAACACCACATCATTATAAAATAGTTTTTGATAGTTTTGATAATGATAATCAAAACAAATATAGAGTTGGTATTTTTAATGATGGATATTTAGGAAATGCTTGGGATATGGCTACATTTGATTCTGAAACAACTAGAGATGATTTTATTGATTGGATGAAGGTTCAAGGTACTCATACTTTCTACGGAGGTGAAGTTACTAAGTTTAATACTACTGATGAAGCATATAATCCTGATGACGAGGTATGGAGTGACGGCGAGTATGCTGCATATGAAATGCCTCTTACACATACTTCATATATTAGTAGTAGATTCAATTTAAAAATACTAGATGACAAATGGAAAGTTCAAACTTATACAAATGAATCTGATGAATATAACAACCAAAATTACTATAAATATATAATTGATCATTTAGGATATAGATTTGTACTTAGAAATTCTTTATTATCAGAAACTGTTAAGCAAGGTGAAGTTTCATACGCTGAAATAGTTTTAGAAAATGTTGGATTTGCAAATGTTATTAATCCTCAAGATACATATCTAATACTTAAAAAAGATAATACCTATTATGAAACTAAATTAGATATCAATGTAAATGATATTAACAGTGATTCTAAAAAGTATATTAAATTTGCTTTCACTATTCCAAGTAATTGTGAAACTGGTGAATGGGATGTATACTTTAAAATTGCGAATAAATTCAATTCATCATACGCGATTAGATTTGCTAATCCTGAAATATACGATGAAAATATTATGGCTAATAAAATTGGAAAAATCAATGTTGAAAGCGGTTCGATAACTGGAGTTGCTTTTAGACAAGCTAATAGTTCTAATGCTTCTGATGGAGTTAAAAAAGAAGTAACTACTAACGTAGTTTATATACCTGCTAAAGTAACATATTATATTATGAGCAATGGTGACCAAATAAGTCAACAACAAGTAAATATTCTTAGAGGTAGTAATATAGATTTTACTAATCAAAATCAGTTAGAGCAATTAGGAATTATTATACCTACTGGATACACAAATCCAAGAGTATCTAGTGTGTTAAATAATTGGGATGTAACATATAATATTGATATTCCAAATCAGAAAGAAGATACAATATACTGGCTAAATGTATATGTAGATGCTGAATAATAAATATTTAAAAACTACACTTTTTAAATTGTGTAGTTTTATTATACTCTAAACAAAAAACTAGATTAATCTAGTTTCTAGTCCAATTTGTTTTATATTGTTTTTTAAAAATATATATTTATTAATAAAATATATGATATAATATTACTCAATTAATTATGGAGGACAATATGGAAAAACTGGATGAAATAAGAAAAACTTTAAAATTTTATGTTCGTTCAAACGAATTAAAGAACAAGATTATTGATGAGCAAAATAATTATAGTGTGGCTGATCATTTATTTGGTAGCATGATATTAGCGACTGCGATTGATTCTGAATTTAAGGAAACAGATGATTTAGCAAAGATATATAGAATGTTATTCCTTTCTGAATTTAGCAACGCTAATCCTAATTATAATTTTGATAATTTAAAATCAGGTGCAGAATATGCTAAAGAAATATTAGAAGCAAGAGATATGTGTACTAAAAATGGTAGATTAGTATTTAATTATAAAACATTAGATGTTTTATTAACTAAATTAATTAAGGAAAAAGAAAGTATTCTTTCACAATCAGAATTAATTAAAGAAGGAAGTTTAATTATATCTTCATTATGTGGTAAGGATCCTTCTGAATGCGAAGAGATATTTAAATTCTATCACTTAAACTTTAGATTAAAAGATAAGAAAAGATCTGGATGGGATAGTACACATTGGAATATTAAATCTGATAGAATTGAATCTATAGCTGAACACGTTATTGGAACTGTAAGTTTAGCGTTGGCATTAAACTCTGAATTTGAATATAATTTCGATACTGATAAAGAGTTAAAGATGTTAGTTATACATGAAACAGGTGAAACATTAATTGGTGATATTACACCATTTGATGGAATAACTCCTGAACAAAAAAAAGAGATGGAACATAAAGCTATGCGTGATGCATTAGGTAATCTAAAAGCAAAGGAAAGTTTATTAAGTTTATTATTTGAATTTGATGACAAAAAAACTATCGAAGCTATATGTGGGCATTATGAAGATAAAATTGAAGCTGATGAACAATCAAAGCTTTATCAGGATAAAGGAATGCATCGTTCATTAAATGATCAAGCAAATAATGTTGTATTCAATAGTAAGAAAGTTCAACAAATGTTAAAAGATGGTGCGAAAGAAGCATGGGATATATGGTACGAATGGGATAAAACTATATACGCTGGTGATGAACAATTCCCTGAATTTTCAAATATGTTAGAAGTTACTAGGGCAAATAATTTGCTATATCTAGATAAAGTTGTTAAGACAAGAATAAATCTTACTGATGAAGAACATGCATTTTTATCAGAAAGATTAACTGATATTATTGAAGGTTTATATGAAGACGATAATATAAATTCTGTTTATTTAACAAATTATCAAAGTCCAGAATATAGTAATGGAGTATTAAATATAACAGTTTTATTAAAACCAGGTGTAGACTATTATTCTTATGATAGGATAATGGAAGAATTAAACTCTATAATAGCTGAAAGTAATAAAACAGGTGTTTATGTTGCATTTGAAATTGGGTATGAAGATAAGTATTCAGTAATCGCGATGAATCCGAGTGAGGTACATTGTGTTGAAGAACTTGTAGAATCTACAATTCTATTCGATAAATCAGGAAATTTAAGTGAAGTTAAAGAAGCAATGAAAAAATATGGTCATTTATATAAATTCTATTTAGTTGATTATGTTCCACCAGTTGATGAAACTATTTCACATAGATTAGCTAAAATATAATAAAAATGATTGGAGGTTATATTAATATAATCTCTTTTTTTAACAAAAAAACCAGTCATAAGACTAGTTAAAATTCAAATGGAGCAAGTGAGCAGAATCGAACTGCCGTCTCAGCCTTGGCAAGGCCGCATACTAACCGCTGTACTACACCTGCATATGTAAGTTAAATCAACTTACATATAAGAGTATACCCTATTTTTTTAA
>JAEEGL012520170.1_pt1 | contig 13898 bp, 11 predicted proteins | sample 9134231 | NCBI WGS metagenome assembly JAEEGL01 (sample SAMN16246548, study PRJNA631951) | gut metagenome | biome: gut microbiome; feature: rumen; material: fiber-attached | host: Bos | place: Iran: Karaj | collected 2018-10
GGAAAAGTAACAGTTAGATGTAAATATGAATATGCTAAAAATAAAGGTAAAGAACAAATAGTTATAACAGAAATACCATTTGAAGTAAATAAAGCTTTAATGGTTCAAAAAATAGATGCTATTAGAATAGATAAGAAGATAGACGGTATTGTAGAAGTAAGAGATGAAACTGATAGAGAAGGTATCAGAATAGTTATTGATTTAAAGCAAGGTGCAGATAAAGAATTAATAACAAATTATTTACTTAAAAATACTGATATGCAAGTATCTTATAACTATAATATGGTATCTATTGTTAATAGAAGACCTATGACTCTTGGTATTATTCCTCTTTTAGATGCATTTATTGCTCATAGAAGAGAAGTAGTACTTGCAAGAACTAAGTTTGATCTAGAAGTAGACGAAAAAAGATGTCATATATTAGAAGGATTTATAAGAGCATTATCTATATTAGATGATGTTATTAGAGTAATTCGCGCTAGTAAGAATAAACTAGATGCTATAGAGAATTTAATTAAAGAATTTGAATTTACTCGTGAACAAGCAGATGCTATTGTTATGATGCAATTATATAAATTAACTAATACTGATGTAGTTGAATTAAATGAAGAACATGATAGATTATTAGAAGAGATAAAATATTTTAAATCAATTCTAAGTGATGAAAATGTTTTAGTAAAACTAATTAAAGATGAGTTAAGAGAAGTTAAGAAAGAATATGCAGTTCCAAGAAAAACAGTTATTACAACTGATTCTGGTGATATAAAAATAGAAGAAACAGATTTAGTAAGTAAAGAAGACTTTGTAGTATGTATTAGTGCTGCTGGATATGTTAAAAAGTATTCATTAAAAGTATTTAGTTCTAATGATAAAGAATATCCTCCTGTTAAAGAAGGAGATTATATAGAAGGTCTTTATAAAGTAAATAACTTAGATACAATATTATTATTTACTAATTTAGGCAATTATTTATATTTACCAGTTAGAGAAATAAATGAATGTAAATTTAAAGATTTAGGAACACATGTATCAAATATTATTAAAATATCTGATGGTGAAAAAGTAGTTAAATCAGTAGCAGTTAATAAATTTGATAAATCTATAATTACTGCATTTACTAAACAAGGTATGGTTAAGAGAATGGTACTTAGTGATTTTGAAGTAACAAGATATTCTAAACCAATTACAATGTTTAAGCTAAAAGATAATGATGAAGTTATTTCTATTAGTAGATGTGATGGAGATAATGTAGTAGTTATAACAAAAGACAATTTTGCTTTAAGATATAATACATCTGAAATAGCAGTAGTAGGTTTAAGAGCAAGTGGTGTTAAATCTATTAAATTAAATGCTAATTCAGAAGTAGTAAATGCTTTCGTAGCAAGTGAATTTAAAGAATATATAACTATATTTACAAATAGAAATACTGCTAAGAGATTTAAAGTTTTAGATATTCCATTACTTGCTAGAGCTAAGAGAGGATCTCAAATTATTAAGAGTCCTAAATCAAAACAATACTTAATTATTAAAGCATTTAATACAAGTAGTAAAAATATATTTGGTATTATGGATGGAGATATAGGATATCTTAAATCTAGTGATATAAATATAATGGATTTAGCAAGCACAGGAAGTGGATTTGCTAAAAAGACACCAGAAGAAATATTTGTTGTAGCTAGATATACAGATATAACTACTCAAGAAAAAGAAACGGAAGAAACTGAAGAAGAACCAAAGAAACAAGAAATAGTTAAAGAAGAAATAACTGAAGCTCCAAAAGAAGAACAATTAACAATGAGTGATTTCTTCGAAGAATTTAAAATATAAAAAGTGTTTAAAAAACACTTTTTTTGTTGTATATTATATGTAGGTGAACAATATGGCAGGAATGAATTTAAATCCATATAATTTAAATAATAATGAAGGCCCAGTAAATAAAAAATTATATAGTAATCATTATTCAGGTGATAAAAATTATAATAATGAAGAAGAAAAAACTGAAGTTCCGAAAGAAGTAAATCCATATCTAAAAACATATGGATTTAAAACAACTAATCCTAAGGACATGGATTTAAATAAAACGGTAGCTATGCCACAAAAGCCAAATTATTCATTGTTTATTGGTTTAGGAGTAGGATTAATAATACTACTAATACTATTAGCTTTATTATAAAATAATTGACTATTTCCTTGTTTTATGCTAATATTATCCAAGTAAATCACATGGCGTAATTGGTGAAGTGGTTAACACGGCGGATTGTGGTCCCGTTATGCGTGGGTTCGATTCCCACATTACGCCCCACTTAAAAAATAAGTTGCTTAGGCAACTTTTTTTATGGGGCGAATATGTTATAATATTTTTGGTGATATTATAAGTAATGAATTAGATGTTTTATATGAAGAAATAGTTAAAAGAGATAGAAAAGATGCTGAAAACTTTATTGAATATTATATCGATTTATTAAAAGAAAAAAATATTTTTGATTATAATGCTGAAAAAGAGTTATTATTAAAATATATTAAAGAAGAAGACCATTTAACTATATTAAGTATATGGTTTTATATAGATAAACAACACGGTAATAATGATATAGGTATACCTTTTAAATTTAAACTTAAAGGTGATTATAAAAAGATTGAAGATGAACTAACTATAAAAGCTGAATCTATTTTAGAAGAATATAAAGTTTATTATAAAAAATCTAAATTTTATAACAGTTTAAAAGAGATTATACTCAAGATTTTGAAAGAAAATGATAATAAAATGGGTTTGACAGAAGATGAATTAATAAATAAGTATAATCTATCGAGATATAAAGATGATGTTGAAAGAATAATAGTAACATTATTAGATAATAATGAAATAACAACATTAGAAGGCAAGAATCCAACATATTATTATTTCGAATAATGAATTGAACCACTTTGACTTTTTTATAAAAGGTGATATATTGTTTTTGAAAAATGATAATAATTGTATTTTTTTAGGGTATGAGTTTAGAACTAGTTAAATAGATGCCCCATTGTAAAAAATAGTTGATTTCAGAGCGATTTTGACGCTCGTGTCAACTTTTTTTATTGCTTTAGAACAGCTATTTAATAATATGTTATAATAATTATGAAAATATCAAAAAAAGGAATTATGTATCTATGAAAGATAATTTAATTAAATTTTATAATAAATTAGTAAAAAAATATAAAGATAATAATCCAGCTGAATTAAAAACATATACAATAGATGAATTTTATGCTAGTGAAGACTATAAGATAGAAAGAAACCTTTATACTAATTCAGAAGAGGTACTTAAATCTATAGTTAATTCTACTCCTGCATATTATTCTTCATTAAGTAAAAAAATATATGTTTTTTTTGATTGCTTTGATCAAGAAAAATATAAAGATTTATACGTTAATAAATTATCAAAAGAATTGGTTTATTCTTTTATATTAGCTCATGAATTTAGACATAATATGCAAAGAAAATATGATAATTCATTTTTATCAAATGTTATTTTGATGGAAAAAAAGATAAATAATTATAATGATGATATACATGATGAGTTATTTGAAGAAATTGATGCCAATTTATTTGCGGCTCGAGAATTAAATCTATTAAAAGATAAATATAAAGGTTTAGATTTAGATTATATTGAATGCTTAAATTTAGTATATTCTGCTGACTATGATTACTATGATTATGATTCATTAATAAACAATTATATTAAAGCTATAAAAGCAGATAGTAATTTATTAACTGATAGATTTAAACAAATATTTGATGAACATAGTAATTTTAAAAATATAAAAGAACTAATTAACAATTCTATAGATAATGATTTTCTTAATATAATAGTTACAAGCAACGCATTTTTAAAACATATTAAAAAAGAAGAGTTATCAGAAAATGATAAAAGATTTATAAATAATCAAATTAATAAAAGAAAAGAAAAATTAAATGAAGTAAATGTTAATATTGATAGAATTAATTATTTAACTAAAAAAATAGGCATTAATATGATTAGAAATTATAGTTATGAATTAATTAAAAACAAAATTAAAGAACTTGATTATTATTTATGATTTTGACTTTTTCATAATATGTGATATGTTGTTTTTGAAAAACGATAATAATTGTATTTTTTTAGGGTATGAGTTTAGAACTAGTTAAATAGATGCCCCAGATTAAAAAAAAGTTGCTTTATGCAACTTTTTTTTATTATAATAGTATTAGGTGAAATAGATATGGGAAAATTTTTTATTAATGCAAATGATTTTAAAAGAATAGGTGAAGAAATAAAACAAGCTGCTGGGCACTTTGATGTTTTATCTGAAAATATTCAATGGCAAAATAACTTAAAACCTTATGAAACAGCTATGCTTAGTGATGTTAAAAAAGATTTTATGTTAAAAGAATTTAACGGAAATGTGGATGAATTAAATCGTATTTCAAAATTAAGTTTAGGATACTCTGAGCTTGTAGACTATTATGAACATAATTCTGAAAGAGATAGGATGTTGCAAAGTTCTGGATCTATAGTTGAATCAAAGTATGATTGTAATCTTACTTTAGCAGAAGCTGTTCCTCAATATTTAGGTTGTTCTTATGAAGAAGCTGTTAGTGCATATAGTATAATGAATGAAGCAAATAAAAAATATGATTATTATGTAGCATCTATTAGAAATAATTATAAAGGTTCTTTAGGTGCTGTAGTTGGCAAGAGTGATGAAGAATATAAAAGTGCTTATCCAGAGAAAGATTCATCATTTGATCCTGAAGCTGTAGCTAATTTTAAGGATTCATTAAATAAGTTTAAACCTAGTGCAGAAGCAATGTCAAAACTACAAGGTTTTGCTGATTATGCTAATAATGTTTCAAATGATGGTCCAAAACTATAGAGTTTGAATAATAAGTTGCTTAATGCAACTTTTTTTTATGCATAATGTAAATGTTTGTTGTAAACAAGTCTTATTTTAAAATTTATGTAATTAAAATGTGATAACATTATTTTGGAGGATATATATGAGTAAAAAACAATCTAGTAAAAGAAAAAATAATAAGAAAGGTAAAAAAATTTTTAAGATTATAATATCTGTACTAATAATAGCTGGTATAGTTTATGCAATGATAGTTGTGAGAAATAGCAATAAAGAACAACCATCAGAACCAATAGATATTTATCAACCTGAAATTATTAGTGATGAGAAAGTATATGATAACTGTGAATATGGTTATGCAAATCTATTATTTCCAAAGAATAAAGATTTTGAATATAAGTATATTGATACAAAAGAAGGTAAAGATAATACAAGAATTTCAACTTATGAATATAAAGATTTTAAAATTCAAACAATAGCAAAAGGTAGTCTTGTTGCTAAAACTTTAAAAGTATTTAAAAATGATAAAGAAGTATATTCTAATAATGAAATATATCCACAATTTGGTAGTTTATATTGTGTTAAAGATAATCAGAATAATATAATATATAAAGTTGATAGATATTATGAAACAAATCCAATTGTATATAATAACAAGTTATACTTTTTAGATAGAACTGGTGATAGATTTTCTGTTAGATATGAAAGAGGAATAACAACAGGATATTATTATGCAATTAAATATATTGATCTAAATGATAAAAAATATGAAGAACATGTTTTTTATGAATATCCAGGATACTAATTATTTGTAAAAAGAGGTTGCTTAATGCAACCTTTTTTATGTATATCTGGCTTCGAAATTAACTTTTTGGGCATTTTATTGTATAATATGATCGGAAAAATAAAAGAGAGTAATTTAAAAAAGTATTGACACTAATATTTTGATATGTTAATATATAACTACAACTGAAGAAAATATAGATTTATCTATAGAAATCTTCAGTTGTATTTTTTTGCTCTAAAAAACTTATTTGTGTATAAATAATCGTAAAAGAATAATGGCTGAATTGACTTATTTTTAAGAAAATATTACAATTTAGTTAATAAGGAGTGTATATGAAAAAGAAATTATTATTTGTTTTATTGCTAGTGCCAATATGTGTGTTACTTCTTTCCGCTTGTAAGAAAAAAGAAGAAAAAATTGATGTTTTAGAATATATTAAGACTATGGAAGAAGTACAAACTAAAAGTGAATTTTCTTCATTATTAGAAGAGAAAGGATATACTAAAGAAGAAATTGATAAGGCAATTGCCAATTCTAAATATAATTGGAAAGAACTTGCTAAAAACTATTTAATAGAAATAGCTGATACAGAAGATGAAGAAATATATTATAGCAAGGGATCATTAGAAGATGAAGTTAAGAATGCGGGATTTAATGATGATGAAGTTAAATATGCATTTGATAATGCAAATATAGAAATTGACTATAATAAAAATGCATTAAATATTGCTAAAGGATATGAAACAGAAAGTAAACAAGAAATTATTAATGTTTTAAAAGAAGGAAAGTTTACTGATAGTGAGATTGATTATGCTATTACTAATGCAAAATTCAATTATAATAAACATGCATTAGCAAGAATAAGTTTTGAAGAATTTGATTTATATAGTAAATCAGCATTAATGGATGAATTAAAGAATGATTTATTTACTTCTAGTGAAATAGATTATGCTATTAAAAATTATAAAGCTAATTATTATGATAGAGCAGTTGATTTAGCTAAATTAGTTCATTTAACTGTTAAAAAATCTGATATTAAAAATTATTTATTAAATAAAGGATTTACTGAAAAAGAAGCAAGTATTAATCTTGATTGGATTTATCAAGTAAATTATGGAATTTATTATGAAATGTCATCAAATAAATATAATTTTGCTGTTGGAGATTTATTAAATATTGGTGGAGAAAAGTTTTATGTTATTTCTTCAAATGATAGTGAAACAGCATTATTTGCTGAAAATTCATTAATGATTGATGATAAATATAAAGATGATTTAGATTATTGTACTCAATCTATAAGTCCTTCTTCTGAAGGTTATGAAGATCCAGGACAAATTAAATTTGCTGATAAGAGTTATTGGATTGATTCAAAAGAAAAATTATTAAGTAAGTATGGAACTAGTTATCCTGCATATGTATATGACTCTAATAGTAATGCATATAAATATGTTGAAAAATATGTTTCATTATTAAATAATTTAGAATTATTCACAAGTATTAAAGGTAAATTAATTTCTTATGAAGAACTAGTTAAAGTTGGATGTAAAGAGAATGCTGATGGCTTTACTTATTGCCCATATTTCTTAAGACATGGTGGAGAAGGAAATGCATATTATTTAACTGGAAGTGCTAATTATAAATATGGAGTTTACTATATATGGCAAGAAGAATTAAGAGAAGCATCTAATATATCTGCCACTGACAAACAAGTTAATAGTGGTTCAGTAAGACCATTAATAGTAGTTAAAACTAGTGAATTAAAAAATTTCTATACTAAATATAAAATTACAGGAACTTACAGATAAAAAAAGTCGCATTAGCGACTTTTTATTTGGTATTATTTTGTTAATAAATTACAATGATATTCATGAAGTAGATTATTTATTTCAAAAATATCATATATTTTTTCTATAAAACAAAATCTAATTATTAAATCAAATTTATTATTTTTAGGTAATGAATAAGATGCACTATCTAATAATTCTTCTAATTCTTTAATAGATAATTCTAAACTACTAGCAAGAGCAATTATTGTTTCTTTACTAGGGTGATAATTCTCATCACTTCTTATTTTAGAAAATAATCTTCTGTCTATATTAGCTTTATTATAAACATCACTATCTTTTAAACCTCTATCATCTATATGTTTAAATAATAACTTTTGAAATTTATTTTCATCTAATTCATTATCTATGAAATTATTAATATTATTTCCAAGAGGCATTAAGCACATTTCTTCTTCATAAGATACTGCTCTTGCAGCAAATTTAGCACCTCTATAATTATTATTATCTTGTTCTAAATTCTCTTTTAAATATAATTTTAATTTTTTTCTAATGTCCATAAATGTCTCCTTTCAAGCGACCAAAAGGTTTCATAAATATAATATCATTATATCAGAAAGAAGGGAAGAATATGAAAAAGAAAGAAAAAGTTGAAATAGTATTTATATTAGACAGAAGTGGATCAATGGGAGGTTTAGAAGAAGATACTATCGGAGGATATAATAGTTTTATTAAGAGTAAAAAGAATTTAGATGCTAAATTAACAACAGTTTTATTTGATAATAAAATTGAAATATTACATGATAGAGTAGATATTAAAGAAGTTAAGAATCTTACTAATAAAGATTATTATGTAAGAGGATCAACAGCTCTTATGGATGCAATTGGATTTACAATAAATAAAATATCTAAAGAATCTAAAGATAGAAAAGTTATCTTTGTAATAACAACAGATGGTTTAGAAAATGCAAGTGTTGAATATTCTAAATCTAAAATAAAGAGAATGATTCAAAAAAGAAAAGATTGGGAATTCTTATATTTAGGAGCTAATATTGATTCATATGGTGAAGCAAATAGTATTGGTATAAGAAGAGAAAGAGTATCTAATTATATTGCTAGTAAAAAAGAAACTAGAAAAATGTTTGAAGTACTTGAATGTGCAGTTGGATGCATAGCAAACAATCAAGAACTTTCAGATAATTGGCAAGAAGAACTAGAAGACTAGTTCTTTTTTTATTTTAAGTATTAAAAATAATAAAAGTATGTTATAATAAGCAGCAAATGGGGTGATGATATGAGATTTTATAATAAAAGGAGTAGAGATTATAATTTCTTTAAAATATTTTTAGCAGTGTTTTCAGCTATTGTATGTAGTATTATTGTTTTCTTTCTATTTTCTAAAATAGGAATTATAGCAAAAGCATTAAATAAAATATTAAAAATTTTATCACCTATTTTTATTGGTATAATATTTGCATATTTATTTAATCCAATAGTTTCTAAACTTGAAAAATATTTTAACGGAAAAGAAAAAATAAAGAAAATGAACAAAACTAAATTAGGTAGAGTATTAGGTATAATTGTTACTTATTTGGTATTTATAATTCTTATGGTTTTATTTGTTAGATTCTTTATCCCAAGTTTATTAGATAGTTTAAATTTAATGTTTAAAAACATACCTAAATATTTTGAAAATGTATTTTCTTTCTTAAAAGAAATATGCGAAAAATATAATATTAATTCTAAATTTATTGATAACTATAGAGCAAATATTAATACTGTAATTAAAGATAGTGTAGTACCTAATATAGATATTCTTATTAATAATTTAGCTAATGGTATTACTAGTGTTATTAAATGGGTAATAAATATTATTGTAAGTTTTATTATTTCAATATATTTATTATATGATAAAGAATTATTTTCAGAAGGAATAGATAGATTATTAAAAGTTTATTGTTCACCTAAATTATATGAAGAAATAATTGATAGTGCGAAATATATTTATAAAGTATTAGGTGGATTTATGATAGCAAGACTAATAGATTCACTAATAATTGGAATTATTACATTCGTTATATTAGTTATATTTAAAATACCATATGCATTTTTAATAGCATTAATTGTTGGTGTTACAAATATTATTCCATTCTTTGGACCTTTTATTGGTGCTATACCATCTATACTTTTACTATTAGTTATTAAACCAGCAAAAGCTTTAGAATTTGGAATTATAATACTTGTTATTCAACAATTTGATGGAAATGTTTTAGGCCCTAAACTAATAGGAGATAAGATAGGATTAAAGAGCTTTTGGGTATTATTTGCAATCATATTGTTTGGAGGATTATTTGGATTCTGGGGAATGTTATTTGCAGTACCAATATTTGCATGTATATATGAATTTTGTAAGCATAGAGTAGAAAAAAGAATAGAAGAAAATAAAAGACTTGAAGAAGAAGAGGAAGAAAATAGTAAAAAACTATTAAGACCTAGAAGAAAATTATTAAAAAAATAGTCGCTTATGCGACTTTTTTATATGGTATAATTAACATATGAAGAATGATATAAGAGAAGAATATAAAAATATAAGAAAAAATGTTATTGATAAGGATAATAAATCTAAAATAATAACTAATAAAATAATAGATTTAAAAGAATATAAAGATTCTAAAATAATAGCTTTATATAAAAACTTAAATAGTGAAGTAAATACAGAATATTTAATAGATTATTCATTAAAGAATAATAAAATAGTTTATTTACCAAAAGTAATTGGTAATGATTTGGTGTTCTATAAAACAAACAATTTAGATTTTGAAAAAAGTGATTTTGGTATAGAAGAACCTATATCAAATGAAATAATTGAATCAGACAAAATAGATCTATTTATTATTCCTGGCATTTGTTTTGATAAATATAAAAACAGAATAGGTTTTGGAAAAGGTTATTATGATAGAGTTAAATATAACAAAAAAGCTATTAAAATAGGAATATGTTTTGATGAACAGTTATACCAAAATAGAATAAAAACTGATGAATTTGATATTAAAATGGATAAAGTAATAACTAACAAAAAAATTATATAAAAAAGCATTTTTTTCCATTGAAAAAATTGAACAATTAGTATATAATGTATATATACAAAATAGGTTAGAAAGAGGACGCTAATGAAAAAAATACTTAAATTATTAATTGTTTTTATCCTATCGTTTGTAATTGTACATGCGGAATCAATAGATTTTAGTATTAAGGATGCTAAGATAGTAGAAAAAAGTGGAGCAATTGAAGTAATTGATCCTGTTTTTACATCTAAGGAACTAGATTCAAGCATTACATTTAAAGAGTTTGGTGACTATGTTGTTTATAAATTACTCTTAGTAAATAACGATTCAAAAAAATATAAATTAGTAAATGTAGAAGATAGTAACAATAATGATAATATTACTGTTACTTATGAATATGATAAGCAAGAAGTACAAGCTAATGAAGAAGTATCATTAAAAATTAAGATTAAATATGATAAAATAGTTAAAAATGTAGAAAAGAAACAATTGCAAGATTTTGATATAACTTTAATATTAGAAGATGAAAAAGGTAATAAAGGAGAAGTAGATTTCTTACCTAAAACATCTGATGATATTTGGATTTATATTATATTATTAGCTATATCACTTATTGGAATTATACTTGTAGTTAGAAAAGTTAAAAAAGGAAAAATATTAGTAATATTACCATTATTACTTGCACCACTAATTATTTTTGGAGCAGTTAAATTCAAAATAAATATTACTATTAAAGATATAGAAATAGTTGGAACATTTGATATATTCGAAGTAGATATTGATAGTGGAACTGGGGATGCAAATGAAACTAGAAATATTAGATATGGTGATACAATAGGTTCTTTACCAACTCCAAGTGTAGCAGGATATACATTTAGTGGATGGGTTGATCAAGATGGAAACCCAGTAGATGAAAATACTGTTATTACTGAAGAAACATCAGTTAAAGCAAGTTATGATGCTATTGATTATGCAATTACATACAATTTAGATGGTGGAAGTGCAGATAATCCTAGTAGTTATACTGTTGAAGATGAAATAACATTAGTTAATCCTACTAAAGCAGGCTATACTTTTGCAGGATGGACTGAAGGAAATGAAACAGAATTAAGAACAAGAGTAACAATAGATAAAGGAAGTATGGGTGATAAAACATTCACTGCTCACTTCTCGGTTAATCAAAATACAAAATATACAGTTATTCATAAAAAGATGAATACAAGTGGTGAATATGTATTAGAACAAACAGAATTACTAGAAGGTGCTACTGATACAACTGTTACACCACAAGTAAATCAATATCAAGGATTTACAAGTCCTGAAGAACAAACAGTTACTATTAAAGGCGATGGAAGCACAACAGTAACATACTTATATGTAAGAAACAAATACACTTTAAATCTTATTAATACAGAATATATAGATACTGAGGCTACTAGTGGAAATTATTATTATGAAACAAGTTTCACACTAACAGCTAAGAATAGACCAGGATATACATTTACTAATTGGACAAATGGAAGTACTAGTCAAACATTGACATTTAATCTAGAAGGAAATATGACTATTGGTCCAGAGTATACAGCAAATACTAATACAAAATATAAAGTAATTCATAATATAATGAGTGTAACTGGTCAAGGTTATGAATTATATGAAGAAATAAATGCAACAGGTACTACAGATACAAGTGTTACACCAGCTGTTAAAGAAATAGAAGGATTTAATAGTCCACAACCTCAAACAGTAAATATTAATGGTGATGGTAGTACAGTAGTAACTTATGAGTATACAAGACAACAAAGAACTTTAACAATTTCTGATAGTCAGTATGTAACAACAAGTACACCTAGTGGAAGTTATTACTACGGTACAAGTATTACATTAACTGCTGTTAATAGACCGGGATATACATTTAGTAAATGGTCTAATAATAATACAAATCAATCTATAACATTTAATTTAGAATCAAATACAACAATAAGTCCAGAATATACAGCTAATACAAATACAAAATATAAAGTATTACATAAGACTAGAGATTTAAATAGTACTAATTATTCAGTATATTCTGAAGTTAATGGAACTGGAACAACAGATACAAGTGTTACACCAGAAGTATTAACAATAACAGGATTTGATAGTCCACAACCTCAAACAGTTAATATTGAGGGTGATGGAAGTACAGTAATCACATATTTATATGAAAGACAAAATAGAACACTAACAATTACAAATAGTGAGTATGTAGAAACTACAACTCCTAGTGGAACATATGAATATGGAACAAGTATTACATTAACAGCAAAAGAAAAAGAAGGATATGCATTTACTAATTGGACTAATAATAATACAAGTCAAACTATTACATTTAGTTTAGAAACTAATATTACAATTGGCCCAGAATACTCTGCTGATGCAGCAAGATATAAAGTATTACATAAGACACAAGATCTTGATGGAACAAATTACACATTATATCTAGAAGTTAATGCAACAGGAGAAACAGAATCTAATGTAACACCTGAAGTTCTAGATATAACTGGATTTACTAGTCCAGCAAGTCAAACAGCAACTGTTAAAGCTGATGGAAGCACAGTAATCACTTACTTATATCAAAGACAAAATAGAACTTTAACAATTAATAATAGTGAATATGTAGAAACTACTACACCAAGTGGAAGTTACTACTATGAAACAAGTATTACACTAACAGCTAAAGATAAAGTTGGTTATACATTTAGTAAATGGTCTAATAATGAAACAAGTAATACAATTACATTCACATTATTATCAAATACTACAATAGAACCAATTTATACAGCAAATACAAATACAAAATATAAAGTGTTACATAAAACACAAGATTTAGATCAAACAAATTACACATTGTATTCAGAAGTTAATGGAACTGGAACTACTGATACATCAGTAACTCCAGAAGTACTTGAAATAACAGGATTTAATAGTCCAGAAACTCAAACAGTAAATATTGAGGCTGATGGAAGTACAGTTGTAACATACTTGTATACAAGACAAAATAGAACTTTAACAATTTCTGATAGTCAGTATGTAACAACAAGTACACCTAGTGGTGAATACTTATATGGAACAAGTATCACATTAACTGCTGTTGATAGACCAGGATATACATTTAGTAAGTGGTCTAATAATAATACAAATCAATCTATAACATTTAATTTAGAATCAAATATAACAATAAGTCCAGAATATACAGCAAATACTAATACAAAGTATAAAGTATTACATAAGACTAGAGATTTAAATAGTTCTAATTATTCAGTATATTCTGAAGTTAATGGAACTGGAACAACAGATACAAGTGTTACACCAGAAGTATTAACAATAACAGGATTTGATAGTCCA
>JAEEGL012825151.1_pt1 | contig 13898 bp, 12 predicted proteins | sample 9134231 | NCBI WGS metagenome assembly JAEEGL01 (sample SAMN16246548, study PRJNA631951) | gut metagenome | biome: gut microbiome; feature: rumen; material: fiber-attached | host: Bos | place: Iran: Karaj | collected 2018-10
GTAGCGGCCCATGTCCTCTACCTTGCGGTAGTCCAGCTGGTAGCGGTAGCGCAGCTGCGGGTTTTTGACGAACCTGCTGCTGAAGCATCCGCCCCTTACGAGCTGCCAGCCCTGCTCGGACTCGCGGTCCAGATCCAGAGCCTCCTGCTGATAGTTCCAGGCAGTGTATGCCTTATGAAGTGTTTTATATTCAGCTGCCATTTCTATACCCCCTCTGCGTTCTCCAGCATGCGCCTGAGCCTTGCGATCTCCGCGCTGAGCGCCTCAAAGCCGCTGTCCGTAAGCTGGTAGAGCCTCCTGCGCTCGAGCCCCGGCTCGTTGCTGATGATCTCTGTGATCCAGCCCTTCTTTATCATGTTGCTCGTAGCTCCGTACATGGTGCCCGAGCCTATCGTTACCTCTCCTCCCGAGATCTTTTCCGCCATCTGCATGATGCCGTAGCCATGGTTTGCGCCTTTTGCCAGGCAAAGCAGTATGTAGAAGTAGCTCTCGGACATAGGTTCGCTGTATTTCATATATGTCACCTCCCGATATGTCGTCTTGCGACTGTATCGTAACACGATATATGTCGGCTGTCAACATATTTTTTAAACTTTTTTGAAATAAAAAAGCAGCTCCCGTTAAGGAACTGCAATTATCTGCCTTTATACCTCGGATCATTTTGCGGGAATGTCGTCGTCCGTTATCCACTTCGCTGAAACGACAAGGTCTTCAAAGCCGGCGAACTTCACGTCCCCGTTGCCCAGCCTTCTGAGGAAAGCCCTCCCGTCCTCGAGGCTCATGTTGAAGAGCGCCGTGGAAAGAGCGTCCGCTATCCCTGAATCTTCTGTCATGACCGTCACCGACAGGAAGCGGTCCTCGGGGCGGAGAGTATCAGGATCTATGATATGGTGCCAGCGCTTTCCCTCCGCTGTGAAGTAGCGCTGGTTGACGCCGCTGGTGACCACGGACAGCTCCGAGACCTTGACCGTCTCTATATAATCGTCCTCGCCGGCGCCTTCGGAGGGGTCCTGGATGGCTATGTTCCATGGCTGCCCGTCCCCGCGGGTCCCGAGCACGCGCACGTTTCCGCCCGCGCTGATTGCTATGGAGGTCCGGCCTTCCGCCTTGAGCATCTGAGCTATCCTTTCGGTAGCCCAGCCTTTGGCCACAGCGCCCAGATCTATGCTCATCTGAGGGTCTTTAAGCAGCACGGTCGATGCCTCCGCGTCCACGACCATGTCGTCTATGCTGCAGTGGGCAGCGGCTGCCCTGAGGTCTTCATTCTTTGGAACGTAAGCGCTCTCCGGATGATCTGCCGCGTATTCTCTGGCCTCGTGCCAGAGCTTCAGCACCGCACCCATGGCAACGTTCACTCTGCCGTCCGTGACCCGGTAAACATCTTTTGAGAACACCAGAAGATCCGTGAGCTCCTGCGGTACCTTCACCGGAGCCCCCGAGCCGGCCGCCTTGTTGACCGTTGCCGCGTTGACCAGCCCCTCGTACTCGCTGTAGATGTCGAATATCCTGTGATAGCGCACGAACTCCTTGTGCACCCTTGCGGAAAGTTCCCTGAACTCAGCCTCGTTCTTGCAGTATGCGATAACAGAGATCGGAGTGTCGAAGGCGTCGTAGTAAATATCCGTAAAGCGCTTCGGCTGCCCTATGGCGCAGGAAGAAAGCCCTGCGGCAAGCATCAGGACGCAGAAAAACAGAGCCGCGGTCCTCGTAAGCGCGCGCTTTGAGCCGGCTTTGCTTCCTTCACCAAGATTTCGCTTGAAAATATCTCTCATAACTAATATATTTTACATTAAGAAAGCCGCGAATGCAAACCCCGCAGACACCCTGCGGAAAAACAGCTGCGGCGGAAGGAAGTCATGCTCAGCAGACCAAAAGTCAAAAAGGTAATAGACGCTCTCATCGCGGAGTACCCGGACGCAGGCTGCGCCCTGGACTACGGCACTAAGTACCAGCTGCTCGTCAGCGTGATGCTCTCCGCCCAGACCACGGACGCCTCGGTAAACAAGGTAACGCCCACGCTGTTCGCAAAGGCGCCCGACGCTGCCTCCATGGTGAAACTTTCCGAAGAGGAGCTTCAGGACATCATCCGCAGCATAGGTCTTTACAAGAACAAAGCGAAGAACCTGCTGGCAATGTCGCGCAGGCTGCTGGCTGAATTCGGCGGCGAGGTCCCGGGAGACAGAGCCTCGCTGGAGTCCCTTCCCGGAGTGGGCCGCAAGACCGCTAACGTTGTCCTTGCCGAAGGCTTCGGTGAGCAGCAAATCGCCGTTGACACGCACGTTTTCCGCCTCGCCAATAGAATTGGCCTTACTGCCGCAAAAAACGTGTCAGAGACCGAATCAGGGCTTCAGAAGGCCATTCCAGAGGCTCAGTGGACCCTGATGCATCACTGTCTGATCTTCCACGGCCGCAGATGCTGCCACGCAAGGTCTCCCGAGTGCGGCCGCTGCCCCGTAAACACCGTCTGCGAAAAGAACGGCCTTCAGCCATAATACGCCCCGGCCGGAGCATAAAACACCATGTTCAAAAGATTCAGGAATTTCAAAATAAAACCGCTTCTGATCCACCTGATCATCACGATAGCCTACCCCGCCGCCAGAGCCCTGACAGCGGAAAACAACAGGCTGACCCGTTTTTCGGACGCCCTGACTATAATCGGCGGCCTGCTGATCCTGGTCGGCCTGTTCTACAGCTTCTACCTGCACGGGGACTTCGACCGCACCGCCTACGTCTTCACCCGCGGCGTGTCGAGCAAAGTGCAGAAGCCTTTCGACGCGTACATAGAAGACAAAAACAAAGACAGAGAGGATGCTTTCAACTATCCTCTCTGCCTGGGAATCGTTTATATCCTTGTTTCCTTACTGATCAGCTACATCTGGTTCTGAGCCGCTAAAGCTTCCGCTTCGGCGGTCTTTTTTTCGTACTTCACCATTTCTGCTTCCGTGGCAAGAACGAAATGTCCCGGACGTATCTCGTGGAGCTCGCGCGGAGCGCCGGACTGATCCAGCTGCGAAGGATCGTAGACCTTGGCCCTTCTTGTCCTCTCAACTACGGGATCCGGCATGGGGACCGCGGACAGCAGGGATACGGTGTAGGGGTGCAGCGGATCCTGGAACAGGGTCTCTGAATCTGCTATCTCAACTATCTCTCCGAGATGTATTACCGCTATCCTGTCCGCTATGAACCTTACGACTGAAAGATCGTGGGCTATGAACAGGTAGGTCAGGTCCTTCTCGGCCTTGAGCTTGTTCATGAGGTTGAGCACCTGGGCGCGTATGGATACGTCAAGAGCGGAGATAGGCTCGTCCGCAACTATGAACTTCGGATCCATGATCATGGCCCTTGCGATGCCTACCCTCTGGCGCTGGCCGCCGGAGAACTCGTGGGGATATCTGGACTTGTGCTCCGGAAGAAGACCTACGTCCTGCAGAGCCTTGTCTACCTTTGCTATCCTTTCCTCCTCGTCCTTGTAGAGGTGGAAATTGTACAGACCCTCGGAGACGCAGTACTCTATGGTAGCTCTCTCGTTGAGGGACGCAGCCGGGTCCTGGAATATCATCTGGATGTTCCTGACCACGTTGCGGTCTTCCTCTTTGGAGATCTTGCCGGAGATGCGCTTTCCTTCGAAGAGTATCTCGCCTGCGCTGCAGGGATTGATCCTCAGGATGGCTCTTCCGAGAGTGGTCTTTCCGCTTCCGGACTCTCCTACCAGGGCAAAAGTCTCGCCCTTGTAGATATCGAAGTTGGCGTTCTTAACAGCCAGGAACTTCTGCTTTCTGCCGATATCGAAGGAGATGTCAACATGCTTTATGGACAGTATGACTTCCCTGTCTTTGTTGTCATTCGACATGGAACGCACCTCCCTTATCGGTCATCTTCTTGATCTTTTCGTGCAGCCCCTGGATGACTTCGGGCATTTCCAGCTTGGGAGCCCTGGGATCCAGCAGCCAGGTCTTTGCGAAGTGAGTATCGCTGACCTGGAAGAAAGGCGGCTCCTCCTCGAAGTCTATCTTAAGAGCGTGCGGGTTTCTGGGAGCGAAAGCATCTCCCTTGATCTTGTTGTACAACGAAGGCGGAGTGCCTGTGATGTAGAACAGATCCTGTCCCTTGATGCCCAGCTGCGGGAGGCTCGAGAGCAGCGCCCAGGTATACGGGTGCTTGGGCTCGAAGAATATCTCCTCGACTGTGCCGTACTCTATGATCTGACCTGCGTACATTACGCCTACTCGGTCCGCGACGTTGGCAACAACGCCCAGGTCGTGGGTGATGTAGACCGTCGTGAACTTGAGCTCCTTCTGAAGGTCCCTGATCAGGCCTATGATCTGGGCCTGGATGGTAACGTCCAGAGCTGTGGTGGGCTCGTCGCAGATGAGTATCTCCGGGTGGCAGGAGAGCGCTATAGCTATGACTATACGCTGGCGCATGCCGCCGGAATACTGGAACGGGTACTCGTTGAAACGGTTGGCGGCATCCTGTATGCCTACCCTCTCCATTATCTGTATCGCCTGAGCCCTGGCCTCGGATTTGGAGACCTTCTGGTGCTTTTCAATGACTTCCGTGATCTGGGAACCTATGGTCCTGATCGGGTTGAGGGAGGTCATCGGGTCCTGGAATATGGTGGAGATCTTAGCTCCTCTTATTCCTTCCCAGTCCCTGTCGGTCTTGAGCTTGGTAAGATCCTTGCCGTGGAACATTACGGAGCCGTTGGAGATCTGTCCGTTGGACTCCAGCATTCCCGTGAAGGTCTTGGTGAATACGGACTTTCCGGAACCGGACTCGCCTACGATTGCGAAAGTCTCGCCCTCGTAAAGGTCCAGGGAAACGCCCCTGATAGCGGTCAGGTAGTTGTCCCTGACCCTGAATCTAACTTCTATATCCTTTGCAGAAAGGACTATGTTTCTGTCTTCAGCCATAACACATCCTCCTTTCTACATATGCGTACGCGGATCTGCCGCGTCGGCAAGCCTCTGCCCTACTACGTAGAGCGAGACAGATATGATCGCAAGAACGGCGACCGGTATCCAGAACAGATGCGGGTAGCCCTTCATGAACGACGTGTACAGAGAAATAGTACGGCCGAGAGAAGCGCTGGTCATTCCAAGGCCCAGTCCCATGTAGGAAAGGAATACCTCGTAGGAAATGTACGCCGGGATCTGCCTGGAGATGTAGGTCATGATGACCGAGATCAGGTAAGGCAGTATGTTCTTGGTGATCATGGTGCCGGTGCTGGTGCCCAGGCACTTGGATGCCATGTTGTACTCGCGGTCTCTGATGATCATTACCTGGGTGCGGATGAAGTAAGCCACGAACACCCACTCCGTACAGGTCATGGTTATGATGAGGGACCTCATTCCCGCGCCGAGTATGTACGACAGTATCATCGCAAGCAGCAGGAACGGGACGTTGGCGATGACGTTGTAGACCTCTATCATCCACTTGTCCATCTTCTTGGAGAAGCCCCATACCGCGCCGACGGCTATGCCCACGACCATATTAATGCCTGTGCACACGAAGCTGATGATTATCGAGTTCTTCGCTCCTGCCCAAACTACGTCGAATACTTCGTCGCCGATGTTGTCGGTACCGAAGATATGCTCCGCGCTGGGCTTGAGGAACTTCATCTCAGGCTTGTTGATGTTGGGCGCGTTCGTGGGGCTGTAGCCCGAAATGGACGGCTGTATCAGGGAGAACGCGATGAGCAGGATCAGCAGTATAGCTATGGCTACAGTGAACTTGTTCTTGAAGAACGTCCTCCATACGGACTTCCAGTACGAATACCTGGGAGCCGCGATGTGTTCGGATTCGAGTTCGTCGAAGGAGGCGAAATCAAACAGATCGTTGATATTATCACGCATGACTATGACCTCCCTGCTTTCTCAGTAAGCGAGATACGCGGGTCTACCTTTGTGAGCACTATGTCTCCGGCGAGAACGGCGAGTACCGATACCGTGGAGAACATGAATGCAAGTGCAACTACCATTACGTTGTTGTACTGGTTGATCGCGTTGGGAAGCATTTTTCCCATACCGCCTACAGAGTAAATGGACTCTGTGATGATGGTTCCGGTGATGCATGCAGCAAGCGAGCTTGGAATGCCCTGAGCTATTGGAATTATTGCGTTCTTGAAGATGTGACCGTTGAAGATCTCCCTCCTGTTGAGCCCCTTTGCCTTGGCAAACTTGACGTAGTCCGAGTTCATCTGGTCGACTACGTATCTTCTTGTCCAGAGCATAAGGCCGGAAATGGAAGGAAGCGCCAGCGATATGATAGGCATTATCCAGGACCGTATGTCTTCCGCGCCGTAGACGGTGAAGACCGAAGGCAGTCCGAACAAGGTGGTGCCCAGCCACCTGAACAGGTAGATATATGCAAGCGAAGGTACGGCTATGATGAATATGATGTAGACCATACCTGCTTTATCTGCAAACTTATCTTTATTTCTTGCCATTAGGACGCCCAGAGGAAGTCCAAGGCCGTAGCCCAGCAGCATAGCGAATATTCCTATGATGAAGGATGTCCCTACCATGGACTGCTGGCTCTTCTGAGTCTGGAAAGTAGCATAATGATCCGTGAACTTCTGCGTGTCCATACGGTCCAGAGTGCTCTTGTATTCAAGTGTTCCGAAGATTATTCCGGAGTTGCCCTGCTGCCCTGTCGGGAAAGTCACAGGCCTCTTGACCTCGGTACCCTGAGACTGGAACAGTACAGTAATAACGTCCAGACCCTGATAGGAGGGATAGGACTTTCCGAAGTTCAGTGTTATTATGTTCTGGTGTATCCAGGGGAATCTGCTGTCCGTGTACAGCAGATACTTGTGTATGGAACCGCTCCCGATAAGAGCGACACCGCCAGTGGGAGTGCGTCCGAATGAAAGACTGCGCTCCAGATCCGGATTGTCCGCGTCTTTGACAGCCCACGGAGAATCGATGACTATAAGCCTCGAAAGCCATGTGCCTATACGCTTTATGGTCGGAATGTCCTTATGAGCGAATGTCCTGCCGTCAAGGAAAGACTCGAATGTGTACCCCTTTGACGCGTAAGTCTGCTCAAACTGCTTGTATTCCGGAGATCCGGGCTTGAGCGCCGCCTCTATCTGCGGCGATCCCGCCTCGTAGATAGTCTTGACGTAATCGTTTATCGTTACATAATCCAAATACCCGAGTCTTTCCCAGGTAGTGTACATGTAATCTGTCTTTTCGTCCGGTTTTCCTCCGAGCTTTCTGAAGGTGCTGTCTTCGAAGAAGATGTTTTCACGGGGAACCAGTGTGTATACCATCGTGAAAACGATCACCATGATCAGAAAGATCGATATGAGCGACCTTAAAAGCCGCTTCCATATGTACCCTTTTTTCATGAGTATCGTCCTTATCAGTAAAAGAGAGAGCCAGAGAACTGTGCCGTCTGGCTCTCTCTGTTTAATTGATCAGAGTTTCACTTTCAGATCTTTCTGAAACCTACTTTCCTGCAAGCCATGCTTCCTTGGCAGCCTCGTAATCCTTTGCGAGTACGGGGGTATCCTGGAGCTTCATGTACTTGAAGTACGGTACCTGGTTGAAGGATGCCTGTCCGTAGAGTCCGTATGCAGCGGAGAACGGAACGACTTTGCTTACACCAAGGGAAGCGCCGGAGGTCTCGAAGGGCCTGAGGATACCATTGGCAAGGAGCTGAGCCTCAGCCTGTGCGAAGAGCTCTATACGCTTGTCGCCGGTAGCAACTGTAGCAGCGTCGATGATCTTCTGGGTCTCGGCAAGTCCGATAGCAGCAAGAGCAGCCTTGTCGCCTTCTGTCTGAGTCTGGTCAGCAGTGTTGATTCCGGAGTAGTTCAGCATGTCGCCGTCGATGGTGTCGAAGCAGTGGAGATAGGTGAGAGGATCACCATAGTCCGGGCCCCAGCCAGCGCCGAAGGAGAGGTCTACAGCCTGATCGCTTCCTGTCGGCATGTTGTAGTATGCGGAGAGGAAGGAAGCTCTGTCATCGAGGTACTGAAGATCGATGACTACGTAATCACCGATAGCTTCCTCGATGGACTTCTTCATAGCCAGAGACATGTTCTTCTGGTTCTCAGAGGTGTTGTTTACAGGAACGTCGAGGTGGATAGGCCAGTCAACTCCGCCAAGAGCAGCCTTTGCCTTCTCGGCAAATGCCTTAGCCAGAGTCGGGTTGTGCCATGCATCGTGACCGTCGTTGAGGTCTATGCCCTTGAATTCGGGAACGAGCTCTTCGAGATACTTGGTAACGATGGAACCATAGCTCCTGCCGTCAGAGGTGGTAGCGAAGGTGTAGGGTACCAGAGTGTTTCTGATGACGAAGTCAGCGCCATCCTCACCGAGTGTGATGGCATTGTAAGCGTGAGAGTCGAATGCAGCGTAAACAGCAAGACGGAAGTCAGCATTCAGGATGGCAGCCTTGGTGTCAGCCTTCTGCTTGTCGGTCTTGTTGGTAGTTGTCTTGGACGGGTTGTTGTAGAGAGCATACTGATCTCTGTCCCAGTTGAAGGCGCCCCAGAAAGTGGTGGAGTCTGTCATGCTTCTGAACTGGTTGTCCTTGTACTTCTCGTTAGCTACCTTGACAACGTCAGGCAGGTTCGGGTTGATAGCAGCGGAAACGATCTCGCCGGCGTCGAACATGTTGAATGCCTGGGCAGGATCCTTGCCGTCTGTGTAGGTAACTACGACGTGGTCGATGAAGACGTTGGCCTTGTCATAGTAGTTGGGGTTCTTGTCGAACTTGACTTCCTGCTGGGAGATCAGGGATGTCAGGATGTAGCATCCGTTGTAGAGGATGGAGTCATTCTTGACAGCACCGAAGTCGGATCCCTTGGAAGCAAGGAACTCGGCGTTGATCGGGAACAGGATGGAGTAGGTGGTCATACCATCGAAGTATCCGCAAGGTCCGGTAAGGGTGTAAGTGAGCTTGTTTCCGTCAGCCTTGCAGCCTACGTCTTCCCACTTTCCGGTTCCGTCGCAGTACTCAGCAAGACCCTTGATGAGGCCTCTTACAAGACCGAGAGTCTCGGACTTGGAGTCAGCTGCGTGCTGAAGACCGGTAACGAAGTCCTGAGCAGTTACCTTTGCGTAAACTTCGCCTGCTGCTGTGGACCAGTTGGCGTCGTCACGGATGGTGAATACCCACTCGGAACCATCAGCATTGGGCTCCCACTTGGTAGCCATGCCGGCGATCAGTGTGCCGTGGCTGTCCTGGGTAAGGAGTCCTTCGATGAAGTTGTTGGTGAAGTCTCCGTTGGAGGACTTGTTATTGAAAACATAGTCCAGAGTTGTGATGTCGAAACCGTTGATCATGGAATAGGTAACTTCCTTGACCGGCTCAACGTTGTTGGCATTGTTGCTGCCGCCGCCGCAGGCTGCAAGTCCGAAGACCATGACTACTGCGAGGACAAGAGCAAGAGCCTTGCTTACTTTTCTCATTTTAAACCTCCTGAAAAGTATAATATCAGTTTTGATAATGCCTAATTATGCTCTAAAAATATGCATTTTGTCAAGTGGAATTAGGGTTTGGGTGTATTTTTTGTGTTGCTCACACATATTTCACTTTTTTCAGCAGTTTTTTTATTGCGAACCACCAAAAAACAGCCCGACCCGGGTGGATCGGACTGCATAAATGCATATTATAGAAGAACTTTGCCTGCGAAAAAGGCCTTAGAGTATCAAAAATACTGCGGCAGCGGCCGCAAAAACTGCGCCTGCAAGCACTGCGGGCAGAGCTTTCGGATGCTCTTCGGCAGCTTTGCGCTCCCGGTACTCGTGGTACTTCTCACCTTCATGCCCCTTGGCGGGCCTTGCCAGGAAGGGCCACTTGATGTTGTAGAACTTGCTGACTCCGAAACCCAGCAGGTCGAAAGTGCCGTTGGCCGCGCAGAAACGCAGGCCTCCGACGCCCATGGTCAGAGCTCCGCCGGTGAAAAGGCTGTTGCTTATCAGATGCTTTGCGGGCATGTCCTGGTCCCTCATCAGCAGGAAAGCTATGAGGCTCAGCACGGCGGCAACGCCAAGGAAAACATAGAAGCTTTTGTCTGAAAACAGTCGTTTCATCCGCTACTCTATGCCTGCCTCTTTGCGGTAGCGCGCGCACTCGCTCGCGCTGCACAGAACGAAGTGCCCCGGAAGGACTTCCGTGAACTCCGGCTGCTCTTCCCTGTAGTCGTGGTCCGCAACGGGATTGTAGGTTATGCGCTTGCGGTTCCTCTCGTAGTAGGGATCCGGCTGCGGTATGGCCGACAGCAGTGACCTTGTGTACGGGTGGAACGGGTGCCTGAACAACTCCTCGGAATCCGCCAGCTCCACCATCTTTCCGAAGTACATTACGCCTATGCGGTCGGAGAAATACTTTACGACGGAAAGATCGTGGGCTATGAACAGTATTGTTATCCCCAGGTTCTTCCTGAGGTCGTTGAGCAGGTTTATGACCTGCGCCCTTATGGATACGTCCAGAGCGGAGATAGGCTCGTCCGCTATGATAAGGCTGGGCTCCATAACGAGAGCTCTTGCTACGCCTATCCTCTGGCGCTGTCCGCCGGAGAACTCGTGGGGATAGCGGGAAGCGTGCTCGGCCACAAGACCTACGGTCTCCAGCATGCTGTGGACCTTGCGGTCTATTACTGCCTTGTCCTTTTCTCCCTGGATTATGAGGCCTTCCGCGATGATGTCGCGGACTGTCATTCTCGGGTCGAGCGAGGCTATGGGGTCCTGGAAGACCATCTGGATCTGGTTGACCAGCTTGCGGTCGGCGTTCTTGTGATCCTTTCTGGCCTGCTCCATGGCAGCCTTGTTCTCTTCTATTATCTGCTTGAGTCTGAGCTCCTGCTGCGCGTCCTTGCAGTTTTTGAGCTCTTCCTTTGCTTTCCTGATGGCGTCCTTGTAGTCCAGAACGCCTGCGGCTATGCGCTGTCCCTTGAAGTAGACGTTTCCGCCGGTGATGTCGTAGAGCCTGATTATGGAACGGCCCGTGGTGGTCTTTCCGCAGCCGGACTCTCCTACCAGACCGAAGACCTCGCCCTTCTTTATATCGAAGCTGACGTGGTCAACAGCCTTGTTCACCGCTCCGGGTCCCAGCTTGAAGTACTGGCTGAGGTTATCTACCCTGAGAACGACTTCTCTTTCTTCTGCCATTACTCTTCACCAGCCTTCCTGTGCATGCGCGCGATACGGTCTTTGACTATCTCCGGCATCTCGACCTTCGGAGCCGAGGGGTGGAGCAGCCAGGTGGCCGCGTAGTGCGTATCGGATATCCTGAACATAGGCGGCTGCTGCTCGAAGTCTATGTCCATGGCGTACTTGTTCCTTGCGGCGAAAGCGTCGCCAACAGGAGGATAGATCATGTTCGGCGGGGTCCCAGGGATAGCCTCCAGGGTCTTGCCCTTGCTGTCCAGATCCGGAACGGAAGCCAGCAGAGCCCAGGTATAGGGATGCGCCGGGCTGTAGAACACGTCTTCCGCCGTGCCGTACTCGACTATCTTGCCTGCGTACATTACCGCGATCCTGTCCGCCATGTTGGCTACGACGCCCAGATCGTGGGTAATGAATATGACTGAAAGATCTCTCTTCTTCTTGAGGTCGTTGATGAGCTCCAGTATCTGCGCCTGGATGGTAACGTCCAGAGCCGTGGTGGGCTCGTCGCAGATGAGTATGTCCGGGTTAGCCGTGAGCGAGATAGCGATAACTATACGCTGCCTCATGCCGCCGGAGAACTCGAACGGGTACTGGCGGAACCTGCGCCTTGCCTCGGGGATGCCTACCTGCTCCATGATCCTGATGGCGTCGTCCTTGGCGACGCTCTTGGTAAGCACGTGGTTCTCCGCCATGGCGGTGTCTCTCATCCACTCGAGGTAGCGCTCGGTGCGGTGGTCGAAATCGTAGTTCTTTACGGTCTCGATGCGCTCCGCGAACTGCTGCTGCATGCCCTTGAGGTGACTGACTACAGCATGGTGAGCCATGTCAAGATCCACCAGAGCCAGCGGGGCTACCTTGCCGTTAGGCGTCTTGCCTCTGGCGACGGCTGCCTCGTACTTGGCGGTCTGCTTGCTGAAGCGCTTTTCTTCCTTAGCGTTGTTCTTGATGCCGGAATAGTAGACGTCCAGGGCGCTCTGAAGGCTTACCCTGAATGTGTATGCGGCGCTGTCCTTTACGGTCTCGTAGGGATCGATCGCAGCCTCTACTGCCTTGGAGACTTCCGCGCAGATCTTCTTTGCCTCTGTCTCGGCGGGCATGGCGCCCGAGAAAGCACCGACTGCCTGATCCAGCACTATTATAGCGTTCTGCATCGCATCGACAGAACGGTCAGTGGAATACTGCAGCGCGCCTTTCAGCTGGCCGCGGAACTGGTTCATGACCTCGCAGCGGGAGGAATCCTTTGTGAGTTCGTTGAGCTCTGCGCTGCTTCCGTCGGGAAGGGTCTTTCCTTCCAGCACGGTGCTGCAGGCGTAGCTGAAGAAGTCCGGAGTCTCCTGCGCAAGAGCGCCGTCTATCATGGACTTGACACCCAGGACCGTTTCCTTAAGAGCAGAAGTATCTATAGGATCGCTGCTCTTTTTGGAGATCTTCTGCCTCCTGAGCCTTGCCAGGGACTTGAATTCTGACTTCATCTTCTGGCAGAGAGCCTTCATGGCCTCTCCATCCTTTACGACGAACCTGTCGATGGCGCCCTCAGCGTAATCTATGAGCTCTGCTCCGTCAGAAGCAAAGTCTATGTCGACTTCCTTCTCTATTGAAAGGAGCATGTCGTCGCAGGCCTTGGCTGCCGCGACTGCGCTTGCGTGAGCTGTGCTGTAGGGAAGCTCGTATCCGGACTGGGCCTTTACAAGCTGGCGGAAATCAAAATCTCCGGACTGCCCGGACAGACCTGCCGCCGGAATGTCGTGCTCAAGGTTTTTAAGGCTCTCGTCCAGCTTCTTCCTGGACTCCCTGCGGTTGGCCTTGTTCTTGAGGAGCATGGCCTCGGTGAGCTGCCTGCCTATCCTCATGATAGGATTGAGCGAAGACAGCGGGTCCTGGAAGACCATTGCTATCTTGTCTCCGCGTATTGCGTGGAAGTCCTCTTCCGTGATCTTGAGAAGGTCCTTGCCGTCGTAGAGTATCTCGCCGTTCTCCACTATCGCGTTGCCGGCGGAGATGCCCAGTATGGCCTTGCTCGTGACGGACTTTCCGGAACCGGACTCTCCTACTATTGCAAGGGTCTCGCCCTTATAAAGATCGAAGGAAATATCCCTTACGGCCTGCACCTTTCCGTTGATGGTGCGGAACGATATCGTCAGGTCTTTTACCTGAAGTTTCTTTTCGTCGCTTATCATTCGTCTGCACCTCTCAAGGACGGGTTGAACGCATCTCTGAGACCGTTTCCGAACAGGTTGAACGAGATCTCAAGAAGAGATATGAACAGGGCCGGGAAGAATATCATGTGCGGGTATGTGGAAAGGAATCCGCGGGAATTTGCCAGCATGGTGCCGACAGATGTCATCGTGGAGCTTTCCAGGTTGATGATGCCCAGGTAGGTAAGGCTGGATTCCGCGAAGATGACTCCGGGGATGACCAGTACCGAACCGGTGATTATGGTGCCCAGGGAGTTCGGGAATATGTGCTTGAACATCAGGCGCCAGTCGCTGGCTCCCAGAGTCCTTGCGGCAAGTACGTACTCCTGGCCTTTGAATCTGTAGAACTGCATCCTCACGCGGGCGGCCATGCCTATCCAGCCGGTCAGCACGAACGCGAACAGCAGGGCCGGAACGACGCCTACCTTGCGCGACAGGTGCAGCTGGAACAGTACCGCCACGACCGTGAACGGTATGCCGTTAAGAATATCGGAGATACGCTCCATTATCATGTCCACGGCTCCGCCGAAGTAGCCTTCGATGGCTCCGTAGATGGCTCCTATGAAGAGGTTGATAA
>JAEEGL013452146.1_pt1 | contig 13898 bp, 12 predicted proteins | sample 9134231 | NCBI WGS metagenome assembly JAEEGL01 (sample SAMN16246548, study PRJNA631951) | gut metagenome | biome: gut microbiome; feature: rumen; material: fiber-attached | host: Bos | place: Iran: Karaj | collected 2018-10
CGCCGTCCGCCCCGTCGAAGACATCACCGCCGAAATACTCTCGAAAATTGACGAACCGGAGGATAAATAAATGAAATGCGTAATACTTCTCGCCGAAGGCTTTGAAGAGGTCGAGGCTCTTTGCCCCGCCGATATGCTTCGCCGCGCGGGAGTCGAAACGCTCCTCGCGGGCGTGGACGCCGCCGAGGTCAAAGGCGCCCGCGGCATGACCGTAAAAGCCGACCTCTTGTTGAAAGACCTCGCCTTCACTCCCGACTGCGTCGTTTTACCGGGCGGCAACCCGGGCTTCAAAAACCTGCAAAAAAGCGCCGCCGTCAAGGAGCTCACCATAAAGACTTACGAAAAAGGCGGCCTCGTCGCCGCTATCTGCGCCGCCCCGACGGTCGTCTCCTCCTACGGACTTCTGAAAGGCAAAAAAGCCTGCGTCTATCCCGGCATGGAGGATATGCTCGACTGCGCCGACGTCTCCTTCGATAAAGTCGTCCGCGACGGCAGGATAATTACCTCCCGCGGCGCGGGAACCGCCATGGACTTCTCATTAGCCCTCGTCTCTGCCCTCGTCTCCGACGCCGCCTCGAAGACGCTCGCCTCGCAGGTCGTATATGAATAAAAAACTCCCCGAAGGGAGCAGAAAATGGTAGTAAGACGCAAAAACCCCGTAAACCTAATCACTCTCATAATATTCGTGATCTTAAACGCCGCCGGCCTTTTCCGCGCCGAACTCACGGCGTTTTTAGGCGTCTCCGACTACGCCTTTTATATAATCCTGAACGTCGTCTGCTTCGTCGTCCCAATAATCTTTCTTGTGATTTTCAACCGCCGCGAGATACGCCCGGGCGCCTACCTCAAGCTCAAAGGCTTCCGCCTTCGCCACCTGCCCGTCTCTGTTTCCGCGGCCATCGCCGCGACGCTTTTCTGCCTCTTGCTGAACGCCGCCTTCACGGCGATCTTCCGTCTTCCGCCCGAGGACGGCTTAAAAACTTCTATAGGCACCCTCGGCTTCGAAGGCTTCGTATCCGTCGCCTTCGCCGTCGTGCTTTTGCCCTCGATACTCGAAGAGTTTTATTTCAGAGGCGCCTATCAGTCGCAGTTTTCCGAGCGCCCGCGCATCGACGTAATAGTCGCCTCCGCGCTTTGCTTCACCATGCTCCACGGCTCGTGGCGAAACCTCATAACCCCCTTCGTCTGCTCGATAGTCTACGCCTTCCTCGTCTATATGACGGGCTCTATCTGGTCAGCCGTCGTCGCCCACGTCGTCAATAACGCCATAGCCGTCACGGCCGCCCTCTACGCCGACGTCCTCACGACCTCCGAACTCAAATGGGTCATCTACGTCGCATTCCTGCTCGTCTTCTTCATATTCCTCTATCTCACCCTCCGCTTTTTCGAAAAATACTATAACAAAAGCAAAAAGAAGCGCCGCCCGACCTTAAAGCAGTCCCGGCGCGACCGCAAAAACGCCGCCTCGCCCTTCTCGCCCGCCTTTTTCGTGCTCGCCGTCCTCTTCATAGCCAAGACGGTATTCGAAATAACGGGCTTCTGGAAATAAAAAAAGCCCTTCCCGAAGGAAAGGCTTTAAGTAAGGATGCCTCAGAAAAGCTTTTTGTTGCTTATCAGGAAAAGAATGAGAACAATGACGATAAGCAGATAAGCCCCGTCGGTTTTTCCGCAGGTTAACCCGTTCACTTTCATCACCTCGTTAAATGACCTGCCACATACTATGAAAAAGCCGCCCCGTCCGCCACAGGCGGCGGACCGCGCAAACGGAGAAAAAAGCCATGAAAGAGAAAAATCCAGCCGTTGCCGCCGAAAACAAGGCGAAAAAGAGCAAAAAACCGCTCGTCGCCTTAATAATCGTTTTTCTTGTTCTCGCCCTCGCGGCGGGAGGGGCTTACTGCGCTTATCGTTACTACGAAACCGAGATAAGCGGCGGCGACAGAGCCGACGGGCTTGCCTCCTTCACCGTCAAAAACGGCGAGGCCTACTCGACCGTCGGCAAGCGGCTCGAGGAAGAAGGCTTTATCGGCAGCGAACTCATTTTCAAAATATATCTCCGCTTGAATCCCCCGACCGTCGAACTCAAAGCGGGCGAATTCCATATAAGCCCCGCGATGAGCTATTACGATATTATAATGACGCTTTCTTCAAAACCCGTCCAATACGTCCACTCGGTGACCGTCCCCGACGGCAAGACCCAGAAAGAGATACTCGCGATCCTCTCCGAAAGCTCGGGACACACGCCCGCCGAGCTCCTCGCGGCCATAGACGCGGTGAAAAACGACTACCCGTTTTTGAAAAATTTGCCGGACAGACCCGAGATGTATGAAGGCTATCTCTACCCCGACACCTACGAGTTTTTCAACGACGAATCGGCCGAAGGGACAGTCCGCAAGATTTTGGATAATTTCGCCGCCAAGCTCGAGGCCTACGGCGTGCCGGCCCTCCTCGAACAAAGCAGCCTCAGCCTCGACGAGGCCGTCACCCTCGCCGCCGTCATACAGGGCGAGACGCCTCATCTCAACGAGGCCAAAACCGTCTCGGGCGTCCTCTGGAACAGACTCAAAACTCACATGAAACTCCAGTGCGACATCACCGTCTACTACGCCCTCGGCAAAAGCAAGGGGCAGGAGCTCTCTCTCAAAGACCTTCAGGTCGAAAGCCCCTATAACACCTATTACTGCGACGGCCTCCCCTTAGGCCCCATCTCCAACGTGAGAATAGAATATATCGTCGCCGCTCTTTCGCCCGAAGAGACCGATTATTTCTATTTCATCTACGCCGACGGCCGCACGATATACGCCAAAACGCTCGAGGAGCACAATAAAAACGTCGATAAGTATTTAAGACGCTGACGCCGCGATTGACAAAAGGCGGCACATACTGTATAATAATCAATTATGAATATTTATTCGGAGTGAAGCAAATGAATATCACCGAAAAACTCATTTCCTCCCATCTCGTCTCGGGCGAGATGAAGACGGGGAGCGAAATAGGTCTTAGAATCGACCAGACCTTAACGCAGGACGCGACCGGCACCATGGCCTACTTGCAGTTCGAGGCCATGGGCATAGACCGCGTAAAGACCGAACGGTCGGTCGCCTACATAGACCATAACACCTTACAGTCGGGTTTCATGAACGCCGACGACCATAACTATATCCGCACCGTCTGCAAAAAGCACGGTATCTACTATTCCCGCCCCGGCAACGGCATCTGCCATCAGGTGCATTTAGAGCGTTTCGGCAAACCCGGCAAGACCCTTCTCGGCTCCGACTCGCACACCCCGACGGGCGGCGGTATAGGAATGCTCGCGATGGGCGCGGGCGGCCTCGACGTCGCCGTCGCCATGGGAGGCGGCGCCTATAATATCACCATGCCGAAGGTCATCAAGGTCGAGCTTAAAGGCGCCCTTCGTCCCTTCGTCTCTGCCAAGGACGTCATCCTCGAGGTGCTTCGCATCCTCTCCGTCAAGGGCGGCGTCGGCGCCGTTATTGAATACGGCGGCGAGGGCGTAAAGTCGCTCTCCGTCCCCGAAAGAGCCACCATAACCAACATGGGCGCCGAACTCGGCGCCACCACCTCCGTCTTCCCGTCCGACAGGATAACCCGCGCCTTCTTAAAGGCCGAGGGCAGGGAAGAGGACTTCACCGAAATCAAAGCCGACCCCGACGCGAAATACGACAAAGAAATCACTATTGACCTTTCTGCGCTCTCGCCCCTCGCGGCAAAGCCGCACATGCCCGACAACGTCGAAAAGGTCGCCGACATAGGAAAAATCAAAATCGACCAGGTCTGCATCGGCTCCTGCACCAACTCCTCCTACCTCGATATGATGCGCGTCGCCGCCATTCTGAAAGGCCGCACCGTGAAGGAGGGCGTTTCCTTAACCGTCTCGCCCGGGTCGAAGCAGGTTCTCACAATGCTCGCCGAAAACGGCGCTCTCGCCGACATAATAGCGGCGGGCGCGAGAGTGCTCGAATGCGCCTGCGGACCCTGTATCGGCATGGGCCAGTCGCCCTGCTCGGGCGGCGTATCGCTCCGCACCTTCAACCGCAATTTCGAAGGACGAAGCGGCACAAAGGACGGAAAAATATATCTCGTTTCGCCCGAAACGGCGGCGGTCTCGGCCCTCACGGGCGTCCTCACCGACCCGACCTCGGCGGGATTTGATTTTCCGGTTATAAAAATGCCCTCCGAGTTTTTGGTAAACGACAATATGATAGACCCGCCCGCCGAAGACGGCTCTGTCGTCGAGGTGCTTCGCGGTCCCAATATAAAACCCTTCCCGCTAAACGAGCCGCTCCCCGAAAGGCTCGATAAAAAAGCCGTTCTAAAGGTCGGCGACAATATCACCACCGACCACATAATGCCCGCGGGAAGCAAGATACTCCCCTACCGAAGCAATATCCCCTATCTCTCGCAGTTTTGCTTTGAGGTCTGCGACCCCTCCTTCCCCGAACGCGCGAAAAAAGAGGGCGGCGGATTTATAATAGGCGGCTCCAATTACGGACAGGGCTCGTCCCGCGAGCACGCCGCGCTCGTCCCGCTTTACCTCGGCATAAAGGCCGTTATGGCGGTGTCTTTCGCCCGCATCCACGCGGCAAACCTCATAAACTCGGGCATAATGCCCCTCGTTTTCGAGGACGCCTCGGACTACGCGAAGATAGACGAGGGCGACGAGATAACGATCGAAAACGCCCCATCCCAACTCCTTTCCGGCGTAATAACGGCGACCGACAAAACCAAAGGCTTTACCTTCCGCCTCAAAGCCGATTTTTCCGAAAAACAGCAAAAGATGCTCCTCGCGGGCGGACTTATCAATATGATGAAAGGCAGTAATTAAAATGAACGAACAGGAAATCAAGGCGGCCTCGGCCAAATTCGAAGAGGTCATCCGTTCCCAGATGGAACGGAACGAAAAAATGAAGGCGACGAAGGATTTCGTCGACTACAAAAAGCTCGATAAAATAATCATAGGCGTCTGCGGCGGCGACGGCATCGGCCCGATGATAACCAAAGTGAGCGCCGACGTCCTCAAATACCTCCTTGCCGACGAGGTTAAGGCGGGCAAAGTCGAGTTTAAGAATATCGAAGGCCTCACCATCGAAAACCGCGTCAAAGTCATGAAGCCCATCCCCGACGACGTCCTCGAGGAGCTTAAATCCTGCCACGTCATCTTAAAGGGCCCGACCACCACCCCCGAGGCGGGCGGAAAGTACCCGAACATCGAGTCGGCAAACGTCGCCATGAGAAAGGCGCTTGACCTTTTCGCAAATGTCCGCCCCGTCAAGATACCCGAGCAGGGCATCGACTGGACCTTCTTCCGCGAAAACACCGAAGGCGAATACGCTTTAGGCTCCAAGGGCGTCGCCGTAAACGACGACATCTCGTTTGACTTCAAAGTGACCACCACCGAGGGCACCGAGAGAATAGCGCGCCTCGCCTACGAGTACGCGAGAAACAACAAAAAGGGAAGAGTCTCCATAATAACCAAGGCCAACGTCATAAAGACGACCGACGGCAAATTCCTTAATATCTGCAAAAAGATAGGCGAGGAATACCCCGAGATAGAGACCGACGCGTGGTATATCGACATCACCACCGCCAAACTCGTCGACGAGAAGAGGCGCAAGGATTTCCGCGTCTTCGTCCTCCCCAACCTCTACGGCGACATCATCACCGACGAGGCGGCCGAGTTCCAGGGCGGCGTCGGCACGGCGGGCAGCGCCAACATCGGCAAACGCTACGCCATGTTCGAGGCCATCCACGGCTCGGCTCCCCGCATGGTCGAGGAGGGGCGCGATATCTACGCCGACCCCTGCTCGATGCTTCGCGCCTCGGTGATGCTCCTTTCTCATATCGGGTATCAGGATAAGGCCGACAAGCTTGAAAAGGCGCTCGATATCTGTATGTTCACCGAGAAAAAACTCAAGGTGACGGGCCGCGACACCGGCGCCACCTGCGCCGATTTCGGCAAATACGTCATGGACACCGTCGCGGCGCTTTAAGTCCCCATTCATTTTAACGAACGGAGATGATCAAATGGCAAAAAAAGTCCCCATTGCCGTCGTCAGACGGCTCCCGCGGTATTTCCGCTACATAAGCGAGCTTTACCGTCAGAATATCATGAAGGTATCGTCTAAAGAGCTTTCCGAGAAGATGCAGGTGACCGCCTCGCAGATAAGGCAGGACTTCAACCATTTCGGCGGCTTCGGTCAGCAGGGCTACGGCTATAACGTGCCGACCCTGAATAACGAGATGTCGCAGATTCTCGGCGTTAACGAGAACTTCAGCGCCATAATAGTAGGTATAGGCAACCTCGGCCACGCTATCGCCAACAACGTAAACTTCACCAAGCGCGGCGTCCGTATTCTCGGCCTTTTCGATTCCGACCCCGAGAAGATAGGCAAGCCCTGCGGCGTCCACGTCATAGCCGACGTGGCCTCCCTCCCCGAATTCTGCAAAAAAAGCCGCCCCGACGTCGCCATCCTCACCCTCCCGAAAAACGCCGCCAAGGATATGTTTGACAGGCTGAAGGAGCTCGGCGTCAGAGGATTTTGGAACTTTTCCAACACCGAGATAAGGTCGGAGGACGGCGTCGCCGTCGAAAACGTCCATATCGGCGACAGCCTGATGCTTCTGACCTACCGCCTCCGCGAGATGTCCGACGACTCCGAAAACTGATTTTCAAAAAAATTGTAAGATTTCCCCGAGTTTTACGACTATATTATCAGTAACGGTCAAAGGGAGACTTATATGAAAAAGGTATTTTGTATTCTGCTTGCCGCCGCTTTACTGCTTTTGGCGGGGTGCGCTGCGGCGGAAAACGGGCTTATTTCCGATAATTCGAGCGGCGATGTCAGCGATATCAACGATATGCCGCTCACTATCAGCTTCGCGAGCAAGGACGAGCTTGCCGCATGGTTCAAAAACGGCGGCAAATGGGAAGAGGCGGAGGGTTATAACGGTGTTAAAACCGTTAAAAGCACGGTTTACGAGGGCGTGACCTCGCTCGGCGCTGCGCCGTGGGTCGAGGCGGCAAACGGCTTTGAGGTCGAATCGCGCTCTGTCAACTCCAACAACCCTTACGTCGTTTTCATCTTAAGAAAGACCGTCGAGGGCGAAAACGGACAGACGAAAAACTACGGCATAACCATAAGCGCGCTTCCGATCGCAAAAGAAGACGCCCGTCTTTCGCTTACGGAAAAAATAAAGAAATATTCGTTCACGTCGGCCGCGTCCGACCCAGACAGCTGGGCCGCGGGCGCCAAAGAGAGCGCGTTTTACGGCAAATACGGCGACTTTTTCGTAAAGGCGCCCGAGGAAGACGGCGGCCCCTCCATGGTGGTTTTCGCTTACGGCGGTTATCTTTTCAAGGCAAGAGTCGCGGTCGAGCCCGATCTCGACGCGGCCGAGGGTCTGCTTTTGTATACCGACGTAACGGAGTTTAGCTTGTAAGAAATTAATAATCCCCGCGAGAGCGGGGATTTTTTTGTAAGATTTTTCGTATTCGAACGAGTATATTAGTGAATCGATTCGCAAGAGGTGCCGTCATGGACGACAGAAAACTGCTTTCTTTAATTAAAAAAGACCCGGACGCGGGCATGGAAAAACTCTTAACGCTCTATTCCGGCTATGTCTTCGCCGTAGTCAAAAGCCGTCTCGACGGCGTTTGCGACAGCGCGGAAACGGAAGACTGCGTCTCCGACGTCTTCATATCCTTTTACGAGCGGCTTGGGTCATTCAATGAAAACGGCGCCTCTATTAAAAATTATCTGTGCGTTCTGGCGCGGAATATCGCGGTGGACTGCTACCGAAAAAAGCAAAAAACCGTTTTGCTTTCATATGAGGAGGCCGAAACGGAGGACGTTTCCGCCGCGGCGGTCGAGCGGGTGACGGCATCGGAGCTCGTAGCGAAAATCGAGGCGCTCGGCCGACCGGACAGCGAAATCATCATCAGAAAATACTGGTATGGCGAGACCTCCGAAAAAACCGCAAAGGCGCTCGGCATGACGCCTGCGGCTGTCGACACGCGCCGCCACCGCGCCGTTCTGAAACTTAAGGCCATGTTGGAGGAAGAATGATGAATACGAATTTAGATAAACTGTTTGACAAAGTGGACGAAAAGACCGCCTCGGCGTTTGCGGACGTTTTGCTCCCCGTCAGGCCCGACGCGGGGGAAAAGAAAAAGGTTGAAAGCCGCGTGTTATCAGCGGCGGGCGGCAAGAAAAGGCGCGCGTTAAGGCCTTGGCATGCGGTAATTGCCGCCTGCCTCGTCGTCGCCGTGACTCTCGGCGCCGTATTTGCGCCTTCGATATTCGGAAACGGAAGGCAAAGAGTGCTTGAAGGCGGCAACTTTTATAACCCCGACGGGAAAATCGTCGATAATATCAATAGCGAAGGCCTGACAGTATCGTTTGAAAAGAGTCTCGCAGAGCTTTTAGCCCTTAAACATCAAGCTGATGGCTCTATCTACCCTAACGGCGCGATTTTCAAAGCAAAACTTGCAGAAGGAGGCAGTTTTAATATCTATTGGTATATTGAAAAAATCAACTTATGGCGTTCTTCCGCTATGCTTACGCCGGTGGAAGTGACCGAGGTGTTTGAAAGTGGAGAAGAGGCGAATTTAAAAGTTGGAGATATTGTTTACGTTTTAGAGCCGTATATATTCATAAATGAAAAAGTTATGAATATAATTTCGAGAAGAAGCTATTATGATTCTTATAAATACGGCGATTATATAAGCAGCGGGAGTCGAAACACGACCCTTATTAAACCCGAACGCGAATATATTATTTTCGGTAGTAAAAAGACTTTGACCGATTATTTGTGGAACGGTAACAGCGCCTCAATAACCAACAGCGCAGAGGACGTTCCCGAAGGTATCAGCACCTTCTTTTCATACGAGTCTAAACTGATATTTGATACAACTGAACGGCCTTCGGGCTTCCACTATGAAAAAGGTTTTATTTCCTGCTACGACGAGGTCATCGCAAAATACTGCGGTTGATGGAAAAAAGTTATGATTTTGCCTTACGGCAAAAACTATGAGACGCGCCACGCTTTCGCGTGACGCGTCTCTTGCTTTATATTACCGCTTTTCCCCAAGGAAGAAAATCGCCAGCGTCCCGGGCCCCGAGTGCGCCCCTATCGTCGTGTCGACGTAGCTTATAATGACCTCTTTCGGCGAATAATCCCTTTTTATTATCTCGGCGGCGTATTCGGCGTCCTCGAGGCAGTCGCCGTGACTTATCATTATAGTCTGCTCCGAAGGATTAATCCCCCTCGCGCCGATCTTTGCGCAAAGCTTCTCGATAGACGCCTTCCGCCCCTTGGCTCTGCCTACGGCGATAAGATGTCCCTCGTCGTTGACGTGAAGCACGGGCTTTATCTGTAAAACCGACCCTATTATCGCCACGGCCTTCGAGATTCTGCCGCCGCGCCGTAAATAATCGAGGTCGTCGACGGTAAACCAGTGGCAGACCGAAAGCTTTATGCTCTCGGCGTAGTCCCTCGCCTCGTCAATGGTCGCCCCTTCCTCCCGCTTCCTCGCGGTAAGCAGGACTATAAGCCCTTCGCCCGCGCTCGCGGCAAGGGTGTCGACCGAATATACTTTCCTCTCGGGATATTTTTCCGAAAGCTTCAGAAGCGCCGCCGAGACCGACTCCACCGTACCGCTTAAGCCCGACGAAAACCCGATGTAAAGAATATCTTTTCCCTCTTTTAAAATGCTTTCAAACCTCGGCGCAAACTCTTCGCCGTTTGCCATCGACGTTGAGATCTCGTGCTTTCTCTCCCTCATCAGGTCGTAAAAGCGCTTCATCTCCTCGTCGTCGCCCGGCTTGGTGACGTATTCCTCGCCGTCGACGGTATAGGAAAGCGGCACCGCTTCGATGCCGTATTTCTCGCTTATTTCACGCGGCAGATCGGCCGACGTGTCGGTAATTATAACGTAGCTCATGGTATTTCTCCGTGTCTCCTTACATAGTTTTCAATACTATATTACACCGATACTGATATTTTGTCAAGCGATTTTTAAAAATATATTGCATTTTTCAGAAAACTATGATAGAATAATGAAAAACAGCAAAGAGGGGATAAGAATTGCCCGAGACGTCAAAAGAGTTTTTGAAATGGCAGTCCGAGGCCATGGAGAAAAAACTCCCCGCATGGAACGAAATACCCGACATCGGCCTCTACATGGACCAGGTCATGCGCCTGATGGAAGACTACCTGCGCTTTTTCGGCGAGGACGAAAAGGGCGGGGCGTCCATCACCCCGTCTATGATAAACAACTACGTCAAAATGGGCCTTGTCCCGCCGCCCGATAATAAAAAATACGACCGCTCGCAGATAGCCACCCTTATCCTCGTCTGCATTCTGAAGCAGGTTTTAAGCATATCCGACGTCGGCGCGCTCTTAAAAAGCAAACTTGCCGTGATGGATATGGAGGAGTGCTATAACGAATTTCGCGACGTCCTTAACACCGCCGCCTCCGAGCTTTCCGACCTCACGGGCGGATTTGACCGCTATATTGAAAGCGGCGACCTTGTAAACGTCGCCATGACCGTCGCCGTCTTCTCGAACGTCGGACGCGCCATCGCCAAAAAAATAATCGCCCTCGAGTCCGCGGCCGAAGCCGCCGCGGAGGCGAAAAAGAAGCCCTCCAAAAAGAAAAAGGGCGAAAAGGAAGAGGAGAAATGAGACCCTCCCGCAAACGGATAGCCGCCCGGATAATAACGACGGTCATAACCGTCGCCATAGCGGCCGTCATATTTTATCTCTCCACCCAACCCGCCGAAATATCCGCGGCCGAAAGCGGCGGCATCTGCGAAAAAATATTGGCGCTTTTCGACTTTTACAGGTCCGCCGCCCCCGAGGCCAAAGCCGAAATGCTCGAAAGCTTCAATAACCTCTTCAGAAGTCTCGCCCACTTCGGCGTCTTCTTCCTTCTTTCGCTTTCCTCGGCCTTCATGTGGAAAGCGTGGGACATCGGCTGGCCTTCTTCGGCGGCGCTCATCACCGCGGCCCTCTACGCCGTCACCGACGAGCTTCATCAGCTTTTCGTCCCGGGACGCGCCTTTCAGTTTACCGATATTCTCATAGATCTCGCGGGCGCCTTCCTCGCGGCCCTTATTTTCTTTCTCATCTTTTTCTTTCGCCGCGGACGCGACCGCCGGAAGCGTAACGCCCTCGCCAAAGAACTTTCCGAAGAATAAAAAAGTCTCCGACGTTGGGCGCCCTCACATAGGGAGAAGGCAGGTTTTGCGAGGCCCTTTTCCGCCCATACTGCGTCAAAAAGAAGCGGCAATACGTCAGTATTGCCGCTCCCTTTTTTCTTGTCTGAACGAAAAATTGCTCACGCAAAACTGCTTTGCACCGTAAGGCGAAGATTTTTGTGCGAGACGCGAAAAAGGCGGCGGAGCATACTGGCGTATGCCCGCCGCCTTTGACAAAGTATTCGCGCGAAAAGATTGCCTTACGGCTACCTCATCCCTGTGTGAGGGCGCCCTTGTCGGAGGCTTTTTCTTTTCGCTTATTTGATTATCTTCATTATATACCCGAACTCAAACGTCTTTTCTGTGAGCCGATATTCGTCCTTAAGCCTCGGCCCGCAAGACGCCGACCCCACGCCGCTCATCCTGTAGTCGATATGGAACTCGGTAAACGGCGCCTTCTTGAGCTCGTAGGCGTGCGCCGCCTCGAAAAGGTCTTTGTCGGCGTAGCGCGACGCCCTGAAGGAAAGGTCTTTCCCTTTTGCGAAAACCTCGAGCCCTATGCCGTCTCTGCCTTTGACCGAGACCTCCTTCACGCCGTAGTGACTCATATTTTCCTGCGGACGTAAGTAAGGCTCCAGACTCTTTTCGGCGTCCTCCGAAAACCGCGAGAACCACGACGCCAGCCGCTTGTCCTCATAGCTCTCATACGGCCCGTATCCCAGATACGACACGTCCGTCATATCTTTTCTTAAATAAAACACCGTCCCGAAACGCGGTAAGAAGGGAAGACCGCTTTCGACCTTGTAGGATACCTTTGCCGTCCCGTCCTCTCTTATCTCGAACCGCTCGTTAAAGACCGCAGCGGGCTCTCTCGAGACCGAAATGTGCGCCGCCACGCTCTCGAAGACGAAGACGCCGTTTTCAAGCGAATATTTCGTCCCGTAGCACTTTCTTTTCGTCTTGAAAAGCCCGTATTCCTTCAGCGCCGCGACCTCGTAACGGTCGTTGTCGATGGGCGCCCGCCACACCGTAATATCGCATGGCGCGTATAAAAGCTCTCTGCCGCCGCATTTAACGGACGAAAGCCTTCCCGTCGCGGTGTCGAAACGCCACTCCGACGTCCCCGAGGAGACCGTCACCGCCGTCTCGCTCTTAACGGCTTTCAGCTTGTATTCCTTCCCGCTCTCCGGCTTTAAGTCCGGCTTCGAGACGTGGAAAAAGCAAAATCCCGCCTCGTCGCCTTTTTTGCAAAGCGGCCCGTCGCAATTCCTGACGGCCGTCACCTTGACGGTGAAATTGCCGCTTTGCTTTGAAAGCTTCGTCTCGAAGACCGCTCTCTCCCTCGGAGCTATCTCGGGCGCCTTTATAACGGATTTTCCCGCGTCCGCGCCGTCCTTTCCGGAAACGCAGACGAAATCGAAGTCTTTAAGCGACGTAAAATACCTCTTGTTGAAGATGCTCAAAACGCCCGTCTCGGCGTCGTAATCCGCCTCGAACGGACGGTATGCCTGCTTGAGTTCTTCGATCCCCGAATGAAGTCTTCTGTCGGGATAAACGAGCCCGTCGCAGCAGAAATTCCCGTCGTTCGGCTCGTCGCCGAAATCGCCGCCGTAATAGTATTTGTCGCCCTCCTTCACGGCGTGGTCGCAGAACTCCCATACGCACCCGCCCGCGAAATTCGGGTATTTGTCAAAAAGCGCCTTGTAGTCGGCAAGATCGCCGGGGCCGTTCCCCATGGCGTGCGAATACTCGCATAAAAAGAGCGGCATATCGGGGTCTTTCCTTTGTAAAAACGCCTCGCACGCCTCGGGATCGGGATACATGACGCTTTCCACGTCCACCACTCCCGCGGGCCTGTCGGGCACCGCGTCGAGATTGCACCTTTCGTAGTGAACGGGCCTTCCGTCAAGCTCTCTTATGCGCTCGCTCATCGCGACGTGATTCCTACCGAAAAACGCCTCGTTCCCAAGCGACCACATTATGATATTGCAGTGATTTCTGTCCCTTACGACCATCCGCTCGGCGCGATCGATATAGGCCTCCCGCCAGTCGGGATCGTCCGAAAGGCCGTTATGGTTTTCGGCGTAATTCATGCCGTGACACTCTAAATCCGCCTCGTCGACGACGTAAAACCCGAACCTCTCGCAAAGCTCGTAAAACTTCGGCGCGTTCGGATAGTGCGACGTCCTTATGCAGTTGATATTGTGCGCCTTCATTATCTCGAGGTCGCGTCTTATGCTCGCCGCCGTCACGGCCGCCCCCGTCACGGGGTCGGACTCGTGCCTGTTCACGCCCTTTAATTTCACGGCCTTGCCGTTTATAAGGAAAAGCCCGCCCGAGACCTCGACGCGGCAGAAACCCACGTCAAACCGTAAGTATTCTCTCCCGATTTTTATAATGACGGTGTATAGCTCGGGACTCTCGTCCGACCAGAGCGACGGCTTTTCAACTTTAACGACGGCGTCCCCGCCGAAGTCCCCCTTCGACAAAACTTTTCCGTCCTTAATAAGCCGATACCCCGCGTAAAGCCCGCCCGTGTTTATCTCGATCTCGCCCTTCTCGAGCGACCCGTCAAGCCTCGCGCGGCACAAAACGTCCCCCGCGTGCTTTTTCTCGCGGTAAAGCAAATAGACGTCCCTTATGATTCCCGAGAGTCTGAACTTGTCCTGATCCTCGAGA
>JAEEGL013664236.1_pt1 | contig 13898 bp, 14 predicted proteins | sample 9134231 | NCBI WGS metagenome assembly JAEEGL01 (sample SAMN16246548, study PRJNA631951) | gut metagenome | biome: gut microbiome; feature: rumen; material: fiber-attached | host: Bos | place: Iran: Karaj | collected 2018-10
GACAAAGCTTGGCGAACGGCTTGAAGTTTAGCGTTCTTGCTGATCTTCTTGGTGAAGTTTTCTTCGCCAGTACGACCGAAGGCTACGCCACCGTGGCGCCAAATAGGGTTACGGGTGCTACCAAAGCGGGCGCGACCAGTACCTTTTTGCTTCCAAGGCTTCTTACCACCGCCGCGAACCTCACCACGTTTGAGAGTTTTAGCGTGAGAGCTGCGGGAGTTAGCAAGATAAGCATCGTAAGCTAACTTGACCAATTCGTGATTCTCTACAGAAAGGCCAAATACGTCTTTGTTTAATTTTACGTCTGCCATATTAGTCCTTTCCCTCCACCATTACGAGACCCTTGTTTGGACCAGGCACAGCGCCTTTAAGACCAATCAAGTTGTGCTCTGCGTCAATGTAAGAGACGACAAGGTTTTTGACGGTTACGCGATCGTGACCCATGCGGCCGGCCATTCTTTTACCTTTGAAGACCTTTTGTGGATACATGGAACCGATGGAACCAACCTTACGAATGTCGCCCTTAAAGCCGTGAGTGTTGCGAGACTCTTGGAAGTTGTGGCGCTTAACGGTACCGGCGAAGCCTTTACCTTTGGAAGTGCCAGTGACTTGAACCTTGTCGCCTAACGCAAACTCGCTGACGGTGAGTTCGCTACCGAGAGTAACTTCGGCAGGAATTTCGTCGACGCGGAATTCACGAATGTACTTTGGGTTGATATCTTTTCCGGATTTTTTGACGTGTCCGGACACGGCCTTGCTCAGATTCTTACCCTGACCAAATGCCAATTGCACAGCGCTATAGCCATCTTTTTCGACGGACTTAGTCTGAGTCACCGTGCACGGGCCGGCTTGAAGGATTGTAACAGGGGTTACAACACCGTCAGAACCGATGATCTGGGTCATACCAATCTTGGTGCCGAGGATGATTTTCATCTCTGGGGTCCTTTCCCATTAAAATCATTTGGCTTGTGAGTGGTATCCAGACTCTCAACTGGACCGTACCTCTTGCGCCAAAATGACGTTATTTGATAATATACCCCGGTATTTTATCACGAATTACCCCTAATTGTCAAACACTTTTTATCTTTAATAACGAAGAAACGCCCCCCTTTCGGGGAGCGCTTCGGATTGGTGGATGGATTTCTGGTTAATTGGCCATGATGTCGAGGTCTTCGATGGCGTACTGAACAGTTCTCTTTACCATACGAATGCTTCGCATATCATCTTCACGGTCGCGACGGTCCCCCATACGAATGCTGGACGGTAGGTCGCGCATCGCCATACGCGGGACGGCGAGTTCAAAGATGAAGGCAATGGCCTCTTTGATATGGGAATTCATTTCGCTCAGATGGCGCATCAGGTCTTTAGCATAGGGCCTGTCTTCGCCATTTTTGAAGAATTTGTCGATGCGTTCGGTGCCGCCTTTCAAGTGGGCGCCAAGGGTGATAACCCGGCCGCTGATCTCATACTCTTGAGCGGTATTATCCTCGAACGGTTCTTTCTTCTGAATCTTTTCCAGCGATTCGATAAGCTCCAGTGCACGCACAAAATGAGCTCTAACGACAGTAATATTCATCTCCCCCAACTCCTCTCAAAGAACAGTCCTTATTTAAGACAACATAATTACATTATAGCATAAGCTCGTTGTTTTGTCAATATGAAAAGGGGTGCCGTTTGATCAGCACCCCTGTTGTCATGTGAGTTATTACATGTTTACGTTAAAGAGATTGCGGAGCACGTTGACGATTCCTTCGACGTCCGCATTGATACAGCTGGCCTCATTGATTGTGGACAGTTTCTCCAGATCACCCTTGTTGCTGAGCTCGTAACCGATGGTGTACACCGGCACCTGCAGACCAGCCACGATTGGCGTGATACGGTCGAGCTTGTAGCCCGCGTTTGTCTCGCCGTCGGTCAAGACGAAGAGCATCGGCTTGGCGTCCGGAATATCCTTACTGGCATCCATCAGCATTTTTAGACCGACAAGCGTCGCGTTATAGGTAGCAGTATTGCCGCCGACCTGCAGGTCTTTGACGGCGCCGCTGAAATACGCGCGCTGCTTGTTGTCGAAGCGTCCGATTGGCAGGTTAATGTAGACATTCTCGTCGTAGCTAACCAGGCCAACATAGTTATCGCTGTCGATGTAGCGCATAGTGTTCTTCAGGGACTCGACCAACGCATTGATGCGCGTTCCGCCCATTGAACCAGAGATATCCGCGACAAAGACCGCAATTACGGGTCGTCCGCCGTTCTTATTCTTCTTCCAAACACGCTGCGCGGCCAGATAGCCATTGCCATCCATGCCGTTCGGCTGGGCGACATAATCATCGTGACGGTTGAAGCCCTTATCTGAAGCCAGTTTCTGATTTTCGGCGTTCAGGCAATAATCCTTAAACAGACGAATCGCTTCCTGCTTTTCGGCGTCGACATAATCAAAGGTGTAGACCGGATGATCGTGTCGAATGCCAGCCGGAGTAAATACATAGCCACGGAGTTCGCCAGTATTGATATAGGCCTGTTCTTCCATGACCATAGCATCGATGATGCCTTTGGCGGCAGAGTTCTTCAATACCGCAGTCGTATAAGCAGCAGTTGGCGCATTGCGCTGGTATTCTACCAGCTTGCTGACAGCCGTATCGGACAGCGGATTGTTGTTGTCGAAAGCGTAGAGCATACTCGACAGGATATTGAGTCCAGTTGAAGACGTGTAGGGGTTCGTGTAGGCGAATACGAGTTCGCCATCGATTGCAGCCTGAAGGATGTTTGCCATCGTAACTTCATTGTGCTTCTGCACGAATTCGTTATAGGTACTTTCCTTCATCAGCACGCCAGCAGTATTGCCAGCGATGCGCTTTTCGACCGTGATGGTCTTGAAGCCGCTCGCGTCTAGCATCTGTCCCCAGGCATCGTTCGACGGAATATAGCATTCGGGGCGATAGCCACCTTCAACCATATAAGTCACAACTTCACCAGAGGTAATCTTGCGGACAGTGACCGATACACTCTTGCCATTGATGGTCTGGTTGCTGCGATTGAAATGCTCGGCTACAACATTGAGCCAATCATCCGGCGCAGATGCAGACAGTTCCGTGGCGGCGGCGATTTCAAAGTTGATTTCGCCTCTGCCCTGTACGGTAATGGGGAACGTATCAATGCTCGCCAAGCCCGAGGCTGCGGAAGCGTCCGTCATATCGACATCCAGACGCGCATTGACGGTCTTGGGGTTGATATTTGAGTAGAACGTTTCCAGCTCCTTGATGGCGTCATCATGACTGAGCGCGTTGGAAACCGCGCTATTATTCGTCACGCTCACATCATCAGAGCATCCCGCGAGCAGAGTAACCAGCAGACAGAGTACCAGTGCCAATCCGGCATACTTCTTGAACTTCTTCATATTAGAAGACCTCCTCATTCATCGATTCGCGAATAGTTTCTTCGTAGACAGTCAAGTTGCGTACGGCGTCATCCCCATCGGATTGACTACCGCTCGCGTAGTTGGTTAGGCCCGTAAGGAACGACTTTACCTTTTCCAGGATTTCGCCATTCTTCTTATGGACCCTTTTAGCCGTTTCTTCGAATCCGGACTCGTCGCCAACAATGTATTTGTTGATAGCAACTTTACAATTGGCGCAGATGCCGTTTTCGATGTCCTGAAGCAACGTCTCGATATTCTGAGCCATCGAGATATCGTTGATTTCGCGCAGGTTGTTAAACCTGCTTTGACACTCATTCATTTCGTCTAGCTGACTTTTTATCATCTTCGCGATCTGGCAATGAGGTCTTTCGTTGCAGATTCGGATGAAGAACGTTCTCACGTCTTCGGGGTTGCGAAGCTTTTTTGACTCGTTGATCTCTGCTTCGCGCTGTTTTGCCAGCTTCTCCTCAGAACGCAATTCTCTTCTGTTCTGCATTGCTTTGTAGGCGAGAAACGCCAAATTGAGAACGAAGACGCTACCAGTAGCAATCAGAAGTACCGTTCCGACCGTACTCAGCGTACGCCATCCGGAATAATGATGCCTGATAACAATCCCGTCTCTGTTCGCAACCGTATAGAAGTAGAAGATTGCGCTGAGTAGCGTTGCGCCGGCTGTGACGAGCAGACTACGAGTTACTCTCTTCATGGACCCACCTCCTTCGTAAACGATTTAAAGATGCAAAAGCCCTCCAATTAGGGCTCCAGTTAGGAATTTTATCACATTTTTCTTCAAAAAGTCAATAGGAGACCGCGGGGGCCTCCTATTATGCGTGAATCTCAGTATCGCGTTGTTTTAACGCCAGTAGCATTTCGGCCAGGTTAGACAGCTGATTCTGCTCTAATGCCACCTTAATCGCAGCTCTAGCAGTTTTGACGCCTTCAATCTGGCTTTTCAGCGTTTCGCATTGATGTTCGATGAAAACAAGTTGCTGCTTGGTTTGAACTATACTGGTTGTCAGTGAAAACAGCCGGTCTGGCGCAACATCTTTTGGTGCTGTCTGGATTAGTCTTTCCATCTTATCGCAATCAGCATTAGCCTCATCGATAAGTTTTTTATAACAACCCATAGTAGCCTCCATTGATACTTGATAAGCGCTGAGCTCTTTGCGATATCGCCGCAATCGATCTTGCAGGTCACGCGTTTCGTCGAGATTCAAATCTTGGATATTCGGTATGGCCTCCTGGAGCTTCTGAATTTGGCGAATCCGATCTGGATATTTTGCCAACTTCGCTTGCCCCGCAGAGCCATAGGGTTTAACGTGCATTTGCTCACCCCCTTCGCAGAATATCAATATTTTACAATATTTTATGTATTTTGTCTATAGCTACAAAAAGAGCGCCGCGAGGCGCCCTTTAGGGTTAACGTGTCGATTCGGACAGTTCGTGTGTTGGCTGCAAGATGCCGAAGTGTTTCCAGAGGTCTTGACGGACCTGCTCGAGCGAACCGGAGGCGTCATAGATAGGCACGCCATACATTTTCGCTATTTCAAGGTATCCGTTGTTTACCCTCATTTGAAACTCACTTGGCTGCGATTCATAGGTGTCTTTCTCGGAGGCATAGTTGCGTCCGCGCTGGCGCCGCAAACGTTCTTCTTCGGGCAAGAAGAAAATGATGCTCTTTTCGGGCATAACATACTCCTTGGGCATGTACATAGAGACTGTTCGCCTGATAAGAGCAAGATCGATCCCCTGCCCGAAACCTTGATAGGCCAGCGTAGACCACCAATTGCGCGTCGATATTACGTCGCCCCCTCTATCTAATACGGGCTTGATTCGCTTATGCCACAATTCACTGCGTGCAGCCATAAACAACATCACGTTCGTCTTAGGATGAAGATTATATCTTTTATCCAAGAGCATTCGACGAATTTCCTGAGCAATTGGCAGGTCGCCACCTGGTTCTTCGACGATTTCTACCTCTCGTCCTCGACCTCGCAGGTAATCAGCCAAAAGATTGGCCTGCGTGGTCTTGCCAGTTGAATCTTGTCCTTCTATGACGTAATACATGCACGGCACCACCCCTCAATGCAATATTCCGCCGAATCAACATGTAACTTTAATGTCCAAACCCTGATTTTTGGGGTGTACATCTATCGTATCAGATTATGATTCGCCGTCAAAGCAGTAGCAAAAAGCCACTCCTTTAGGAGTGGCTCGTCATTCGCAAAATAAATTACATCTTGATTTCAGCATCAACGCCAGCTGGCAAAGAGAGGTTCTGCAATGCATCAATCGTCTTTGGAGTAGCGTTGATAACGTCGATAAGGCGCTTGTGGACCTTCATTTCGAAAGCTTCACCACCGGTCTTGTAGACATGTGGGGACTTTACGACGGTAAAGGTAGAACGCTTGGTTGGAAGTGGAACTGGACCACTTACGCTAGCACCGGTGCGGATAGCGGTGTCAACAATTTGTTTTGCGCTCTGGTCGATCAAACGATGATCATAGGCCTTGAGGCGGATACGGATCTTAAGACCCTCGGCTTTTTCTGCCATAATATTTTGTCCTTTCTGCTTTTCGCATAATCTCAGATGACATCTAGACGTGCCGTCCATGAGTTTTTGCGAAACATGTTTAAGTTTGCTCTGTTATTATGCCAAAGTTGTTTGAATTTGTCAATCGAGATTAGATTGGGGATATGATTAAGCCGATACCACAGAACAAACACAACGCGCCCGCAAACAGGAAGATAGGATACGCAGTCACAGTGGTATCCGTAATATAATCTTCATAATCATTTGGATTTATGCGAATAGTTGCCGTACGAATGATTTCGTATTTCGCCCTCTCTCTGCTGGTGTTTTGTCGATAAGTTGCCTTACCTTTAAATATGACCTTTTTACCATCAATCTCGGCCTCATAGACTGGCGAGATTAATCCGTTTAGGCTCTTCTTCGCAGCCTCCATCTCATTGATGCGGTCGAGATTGTGCTTGTTTTTCTCTATATCTCGCTCAATAGCCTCTTCGATGGTATCGTAACCGATGAATTTGCCTTTAACTTTGAGACTATAGTGTTGGCGTTCCTCGCTGAATTTCTTGAGGCCGACAATTATCATAATGCTACCAGCCAGGATTAGGATTGTTACTAATAAGATATGCCAAATGTCCATATGTTTTTAAAAACCCTTTATGATAGTAAATATCAATAAAATGAAGATCAAGGCCACAACTTCTAGACTATACGTAGCTATTAAACCCCAGTGATTACCTTTGATGTAGATTGAGTCGTATGTATTTTCATGCTCCAAAAAGGCATCGTATATTTCGCCTTCTTGGAATTTATGTGGATCCACATTCAACTTAAACTCGTGATTAAATTCGTCATTCTGCAAGATAAATACAGCGAGAGTTTGTCCAGCATTTATTACTTCGACTGGCGCCTTATTTGTTTGCTCTGTGATCTGGTTTGCTTCATAATGATCAAGTTTCACTTTTACCGGCACCTTATGTCTTTTTTGCTTATTCTTTATTGCTATGATTGGAATAATAGCGCCAATTATTAAGGCAGTATATAAAGCTATTTCTACTATTAATATCGTGCGTTGCACGGGGTCTATTGATTCTGGTATTGGCTGAGTGGAGAATTTCATGAATGTAAAGATTAATAATATAGAGTCGAAAAGTATAAGGAATCCGCCGCCAATCATGCTCCCAATATTGCCACCTACATAGTTTACGCCGTCTTTTGTCCTCACATTTTGCGCATTTTTCTTCTTGAGTATAATTGTTGCAATGGCGCCAGCTATTAGCATAAATAAGCCAACGGCAAAAGTGAAAACTGGTGTAATAAAAGCGTAAAGTGGACCCATATTTTTCATTATAGCATGCAATAAAAAACTCCCCCGCGGCTGCGGAGGAGCTATAGATTTTCCAGAAAGTTCGATCAGGTGGTCTTGCGCTCGCCGGATACGTTGATATCGATACTGCCATCCGGCTTCTTGGTGGCACAGACCGTGTAGCCGTTCACGCCGATGAAGCCCACGTTGACTTCGTGAGAGTAGTTGGTAAACGGGATGATATTGTTCCGGGCCTTGATCGAGAAATCGTTGCCGAGCACCGGTTCATATACCGGGAAATTGGTCGTCAGATCTTTGACCAGCTGACTTTCTTCCATGGCGATGATGGCGATGAAGATATGATTATTGATTTCATTGACCACCACGGCCGCATCTTCGACGTTGGCGGCATAGATATTGACGTCTTTCACTGAATAGAACAGCGAACGGCGGCAATCCGTGCGGCTAATCAGACCTTCGCCCAGAGACGCATTCTTGTGGTTGGGAGTTTTGGCGCTGATGTCATACAGAGACTTCAGCGTTCCGCAATCGTGCCACTCGAAGGCGCCGATGGCCAAATAGAGCTGCTCGAAGCAGTCCATGAACTTGTCCGTCGGCAGTTCGCCACGTTCCAGGTCGATGCCCTTAACAGCCTTCGCCAGTGTATCGACGCGCCAAACGTTGATGCCGGTATTGCAGGCAGAATTGTTGGCACGCATCATCTTGGTCGCGACATCAGCCTTGGGCTTTTCTACGAAACTCTTCACTTTCTTACAGATGCCCTGGTCTTCGCGGTCATAGACGGCGTGTCCACAGCCGGTAAAGGTAACCATGTCGTTCACTTTGACGCCCAGGATTGTCGGATAACCCTGTTCGGCGTTGGCGATGGCCAGCTTAATCGTGTCGGTAAATGCATTACTGGAAACGATATACTGGTCAGACGGCGTATTGATGACAACAGCATCCTTGTCCAGATCCTTGATAAACAGGTTCGCCTTGATCATAGCGCCGGCGTAACCATACTTATCACTGACCTGATAGATGTTCGGCTCGATAACCCCGAGTGTACGCAGCTGCTCTTTGGCTAACCGCGTCTGGCCATCATTGGTAGTCAGCACCACGACCTGCTCCGGCTTGACGCCGAGGTCGATGAAGCGCTTGGCGGTTGCCTGGATGAATGTGAATTCACTGTTCAGTTGGCAGAACTGTTTTGGACAGTCCATATGGCTAAGCGGAAACAGGCGCGTGCCTTTGCCGCCAGCGATAATTGCAACCCAGATGTGTTCAAAGATGTCCTTGATTCGATCCATAGAAAAGTCCCCCTTCTTTCTGAATAGTCTTTTAAAGTGCAGCGGTCGCCAAAAAGACACAAAAAATGCCGTTTTAACGACCATTTATTATTATATCACACTTTTATATGTTTTGCAATAGTTACCGGCAAAGCGTGCGACCGACTTCTTCTAATAAATTTATGGCACCACAACCAATCAGAATGGCAGCCATCATAGCTAGAATGTTGGCCATGGATACTTTTGAAACTGGCACTTCTACGCTCGGATCAGCCGTGCTGACGGTGATTGGGAAATCCTGTCCTACACTTAACGGCTGTGGAACGTACAGTATGCTCTGTTCGTGCTCGAATACTTGGCCATTACACTCATATCGATAGTGAACTATAACACCCTTGTTAATTTTGGTACCATTCATCTCGTCGACTACGATATTATCTTCGACTGCTGTAATTTTGGCAGCCATAGTCTTACCGCGGATGGCATATTTTTTGGCGAGCTTATACGTAATAATACCCAGAATGACCCCGAGAATTAATGGTGCAAAATCTAGGATGTAATGAAACAAAGAATATAAAGAGTGTTCTTTACCGAACCAAATTTCTGCGCACTTTTCCATAAGCTTTATTATACCAGATTTATATTCCCCAGTTAGTTATTAGCATATTGACGGACATCAAAAGAAAACCCGTCGTACAAAACGCCAAGATTCCTATAAATATTCCGCTTGCCAGCTTACGGTCTTTATCGGTGATCGGATAATACTCGCCGGTATCATTCGAGTACACCCTATATTTAGCGCCGACCATGAATTGGGTAGGGCTTTTGACTGTTTCCTCATGCGAATTGCTACATAGTTTATCTTTGGCATGGAATTCATATTCGACAATTACTTTTTTGCTATTCGCCGGATTAATTTCCACCTTGGTGATCGTAGCGTCATACGGCACATCTCTGCCACGGAATATATAAGGCTTGAAGCCCAAGAACAATAAATACCCCAAAATTGGCCCAACTATAAGTGGTAAGATTCGTAAAATTATTTCCAATGACTCATCCATAAGCATATTGTATCAAACATTTAAGTTACCACCTGGAGATCCAGAAATATACTATTGCGGTAAGCATCACTGTTACGTATGACATAAATAGAACTCTAAAAATACGACACTGCATTTTATAATTTCTTTCAGAAGTAGGAAGTCTATCTCCGGTTTCATTGGAGTAAAGAATATATTTATCGCCAATTTGGAACATTTCTGGATGTCTCACATAAAATTCCGGATATGAACCGCTATGAGATCTGCCTTTAACCTCAAATTTATAATAAATATAGTATTTATTTTTTTCCTTTAGGTCTGGCTCTATCTTTGTAATAGTGGCCTCGTGCGGCGTATTCACTCCTTTAAGCAGATTAGGCTTTTCGCCATACTCAAAGAATAGATATCCGAACAGTGGACCAGCCACAAATGGCACAATTCGAAGTATTATCTTTGCTAGCTCTAAATCCATAAGCATATTGTATCAAAAAATCTCCCCTAATTAGCAAGGGGAGATTTTCGTGGTGTACTATAGATTATTTGATGATCTTAGTAACGACGCCAGAACCGACAGTCTTACCACCTTCGCGGATAGCGAAGCGGTCGTTATCGTTCATGGCGATTGGAGCCTGAAGGACAACCTTGAAGGTTACGGTATCGCCAGGCATGACGATTTCCTTGTCGGCTGGAAGTTCAACCTCACCAGTAACATCGGTGGTGCGGAAGTAGAACTGTGGCTTGTAACCCTTGGAGAACGGAGTGTGGCGACCGCCTTCCTCTTTCTTCAAGATGTAAACCTGTGCTTCAAACTCAGTGTGCGGAGTGATAGTACCAGGCTTTGCAATTACTTGACCACGCTCAATCTGATCGCGCTCAATACCACGAAGAAGAAGACCAGCGTTGTCACCAGCTTGACCCTGATCCAAAGTCTTATGGAAAGCTTCGATACCAGTTACAACCGACTTCTGGGTGTCACGAAGACCGACGATTTCAACTTCGTCGTTCAACTTGACTACACCCTGCTCAATACGACCAGTAGCTACGGTACCACGACCCTTGATCGAGAAAACGTCCTCAATCGGCATTAGGAATGGTTTGTCAAGATCATGCTCTGGGATGTCAAAGTACTCATCCATAGCTTTGACGAGTTCCATGATAGCGTCTTCGTTTTCTTTGTCGCCCTCAAGAGCCTTAGTGGCAGAACCTTTGATAATAGGAGCGTTGTCGCCGTCGAAGCCATATTTGTTCAAAAGCTCACGTACGTCCATTTCGACGAGCTCAACTAGTTCTGGATCGGCAAGGTCCATCTTGTTAAGGAAGACGATGATTTTTGGTACGTTTACCTGGTGAGCAAGAAGAACGTGCTCACGAGTCTGTGGCAAAGGACCATCATTCGCAGCAACTACGAGGATGGCGCCATCTACCTGAGCAGCACCGGTAATCATGTTCTTAATGTAGTCAGCGTGACCTGGCATATCGACGTGTGCATAGTGACGCTTCTCTGATTCGTACTCCTGGTGGGAAGTAGCGATGGTGATACCACGAGCTTTTTCCTCAGGGGCGTTATCGATTTGATCATAAGCCACTGGCTTGTTTACTTCCGAGGGAAGTCTTTTTGCGAGAACAGTAGTAATCGCAGCCGTTAAAGTAGTTTTACCATGGTCGACGTGACCCATGGTACCCACATTGATATGTGGTTTGGAACGGTCAAAATTTGCCATTCTTTCTCCTTTTATATTTATTACGTTTGGAGCGCTAATAAAAACCAGCTCCAAAACTCTACTCTACTATTCTAGACTATTTTGCTGAAGTTGTAAAGGGGGTATCTTGGGTTTTAACTTGTTACATGAAATCGAAAATACTAATTGCTAAAGATAAACAAAGTATTTTTGGCACCAACACGGCAGTAGTTAAGATAAGAAACTCAGAGAAAGTCGTATCTGAAGCGACACCCCTTGGTGCGGATCAAGAGCCTGATTCTGGATATAGATTCACACATTGGACTGCCGACAAAGACCTGGTCGCTAGTGGTTAAACTATCGCCAAAGGTCAACAGATTAGTATGGAACTGCAATGTCTAGTCATTCCCCAGCAAGACTTCTAATTATTTGTGTTCCCTTGAGGGTATGCGCTATGAAAGGCCCAAAAAAGTATTGACAAAACAAACATAAGCGTGTAGTATAATATTCATAAAAGGTCATTCAATAAAATAAAAACACGAAAGGAAAAAATGAGACTATTTGATAGGAGTCATATCATAAAACGTCTATCCGTGATTGTCGTTATGGCAACTACGATATTTGGGGCGATTATTGGTGTGACGCAGAATTCCAAAAAAGAAGCCGACGCAATCACTCAGGACGGGGCGAATGTAACCGTTACCGCGGGGGATTCAGTTCGTTATGGCAACGAAGAAGCTGGGTGGTCTACGCACAAATATACAATTACTTCCAACTCCGTCAATTACACAGGGTTCTGTGCAGATCCGACCAAGAATAATCCCAATGGTCCATACCCAGCCAAGATGATTAACGCTAGTAGTGATATTAAGTATGAAAAAATTAGGTTAATAATCTATGCCTACACTGTAAGGAACACTGAGACAACTAAGCTCATGAACGAGATATTCTCGACTATTTCCGATGAAAACATAAGGTATGCATATGTTCACGCGATAGTTGGTTATCTAAATAGTGGCGATACTTCCGGCTTAAGCCAAGACCAAATAGGGTGGCTACAAGACGCGGACACCGAAACACTACAACCTATTATTGACGGCAGTAAGCCTAATTATTATCCCACATTATGGGGAGAATCCAAGAATTACCAGCTCTATGGTCTTAATCTTACCGACGCGACTAAGCAGAATATTATGTGGATTGAATATAACCATGGTAGTATCGTTGTTACTAAACACGACGCCGCTACTAATTCGACCACTGCGCAGGGCGACGCAACTTTTAATAATATAAAGTTTACTGCAAAGCAAGGTAGTACCGAAATAGGTAGCTGTACACTCAGTGACAATGAATCTTCTTGTACCATTTCGAACCTAGAATATGGTAGTTATACGGTGGCGGAAAGTCTAAATGGAAACACAACCTATCAAGTTGATGTAGAAAGTAGCAGACCAGTGACCCTGAATGACGATGTTGCAACAGTCGATTTCTACAATAGCGTCAGAACCGGTTCCATAACAGTCACAAAGAAAGATTCGACAGTGCAAAACGGCACATGTGTCACCTCAGATGGCCGCAGCTTCAACGGCATTACCTTTGGGCTTTATCTTAGTGAATCGACAGCAAACCCAATCTCCTATGGGGGCGGAACTATTGCTAAAGGGGGAGAAGTCGCCAGAAAATCAATTGGCGAAAGTAGATGCGAAGTTAAGTTTGATAATCTACCGTTCGGAAAATATGTCGTAAAAGAAATTAGCACCAACGATGATTACCTACTGGATTCTTCAGAATCAAAAACCGTTACGGTGAATAGCGCGAACGCGGCGGTTTCTGTAACCTTCACCAACGAACCAACTTCTCTCGGCACCGTTGCCGTAGATGCCAAAGACAACGATCACTATGTAGAAGCACTTGCGACATCTCAAATCAAGGATGTGGTTACCTACTGTGTCAATCCAAACAAAAATTACACTATCAAGGGTGTACTCATGGATAAGAGCACTGGTGAAGAACTACTTGTGAATGGTAAGAAAGTAGAAAGCTCAGTTGATATCCCAGCTTCTAGTAGCAGCTGCGGAAAGACCACATTGGTGTTTGCTGTAGATGCTAGCGAGCTTGCCGGGAAAGACCTAGTCGCTTTTGAAAGCCTATATGAAACAAGAACAGACGGTAACTATGAGAATGAGGATCCAATTGTTGAGCACAAAAACATAAACGATTCGAAACAGACTATCACTATTATCTCTCTGGGCACCGAAGCCAAAGATGGCATTGATGACGACAAGCAAATTCTAGCGGATAAGACCGCAGTAGTTAAAGACACTATTAGCTACTGCGTGAAGCCTGGCCAAAAGTACACCATCAGGGGTACACTGATAGATAAAGCTACCGGTGAGCCGCTTCTTGTGGATGGCAACAAAATCGAAGGGGCGATCGAAATCGAGCCAACCGAGGCTTGCGGCACGGCAGAAATGTTCTTCCATTTCGACGCAACTGGGATGGAGGGTAAAGAAGTAGTAGTATTTGAAAGACTGTACATTTTCAAGGCAGAAACCGATGATGAAGGTGATCCAATTATCGTGCATGAAGACCCTAACGATGAGGCACAGACAGTGTTTATCTACTTACCACCACCAAAC
>JAEEGL014647942.1_pt1 | contig 13898 bp, 11 predicted proteins | sample 9134231 | NCBI WGS metagenome assembly JAEEGL01 (sample SAMN16246548, study PRJNA631951) | gut metagenome | biome: gut microbiome; feature: rumen; material: fiber-attached | host: Bos | place: Iran: Karaj | collected 2018-10
AAAATTAAACCGTTGCACTGAATTTATAGTTAAAAGCATCGAGGCTGAGTAGATTAATTATCACTATCTACGCCAGCCAAATAGGCTTGTCCTAAGCATAATCCCCCGTCTCCCGCTGGAAGCTCATTTGCTATGTAAACTATGAATCCATGCTTTTCCAACATATCTATTGTCCTTTCAAGTAAAATTCTATTTAAAAAAGTTCCACCTGATAAAACAATCTGATTAATACTATGTTTCTTTGACACTGCACATATATAGTCTGATACTGCGTATATGAAGCCTCTGGCAAGCTTTGCCTGTATTTCCTTCCACCTTGTATCAGAATTCTTATTACAGTCCATTATCGTATTTACGATATCTCTAAACAGTTCTTTAGTATCTCCATCTTCTGTAATTGCAAGCGGGATATATTCATTTGTTGAATGAGCAATATTCTCAAGCTCTACAGGAGCCTGGCCTTCATAGGTATTGTAGTGGCATATATCAAGCAATGCCGCAGCTGCGTCAAACAAGCGTCCCATGGAACTAGATGTGACTGTGTTTATATTGTTATCAAGAGCAGCATTTATAATAGCCATCTCACTACTGTCCAAAGCTTTATAGTCGATGTCCTTGTCATGAAGCATGGCAGCTAGAATTGTATCGCAATTTTTAGCTCCTTCATCTCCGCCAATTAACTTTACAGGCTTTAGATGAGCCACTCTATCCATTCTGGACACGCCATCCCATTTAAAAACTTCACCGCCCCAAACTGTTCCATCATCCCCATAGCCTGTGCCGTCAAAGGCAAAGCCAAGCACTTGACCTTTAATATCATGCTCCGCAATAACAGCTGCCACATGGGCTTTATGGTGTTGATAAAATTTGGTTCCCTTCTGAGTTTGTGCTTGTCTACTACTGAAATATCCAGGATGCTTATCTGCCGCTATTTGGGTAGGATTAAATCCAAATATTTCCTTCATAGCCTTCTGCTCATCCTTGTAGAATTTCTGGCAGCTGACACTTTCCAAATCACCTAAATGCTGGCTAACATAGGCGAGGCCATTTTTCACATAACAAAATGTAGACTTTAAATCTCCACCTGCTGCAAAAATTTCATCCCTAATATCCACAGCTATAGGATTAGGCACATGGCCTCTACCTCTTCTGATAAACTGCTGGCGACCTCTAACCACCTTCATTACAGAATCATCCATAGGTCTAAGAATTCTTCGGTCATGACTTAGCATAGCTATTGGAACATCATCAAATTCTCCAGAGGCAACTCTTGTCTCTAGCCATTCTGCCATTTTCTCATTATTGATTTCCAGCACATCACCGCTGGCATTTCCGCTTGTCATAATCAGAGGACCACATTCATTTACAAGCATAATCTGCAGGGGATTGCAAGGTAACATTGCACCTATAGAAGGACTTGTAAGGCACACATTGCCTGCAAGTGTTGATGTTTTATCACTAGATATATCATTTCTTCTTTGAATCAACACTATTGGTCGAGCACTCGAGTTCAGAAGCTTTTCTTCATCCGTATTTACGATACCGTATCTTCGAATTTCCTCTACATCCTTGAACATTACAGCAAAAGCTTTTTCCTCACGATGCTTTAGCTTTCTAAGAGCTGCTACTGCCTTTCCATTGAATGGATCACAAACCAAATGATAACCACCTATATCTTTAACAGCAACTACTCCACCTCTGACAATTACATCTTTAGCCTTAATTATTCCGACAACATTATCATAATTAATGCCTAAATCATCATTTTGGAGCGTACTAACATTGTCTGAAATTTCACTTGTGAACTTTCTGTGAACGCTATTTTTTGCAAGATTTCCTGCAAAATCCCTTTCACCATCCACATTCCCACCAGCAATAGCCCTGTCAAACCGCGTAAATTCAAGCTTTGGCCCACAATCATGACAGGCTATGGTTTGAGCATGTCTGCGTCTGTCCACCTTACCCTCGTATTCACTTTTGCACTGAGGACACATTTCAAAATCCCCCATAGTGATGATGTCTCTATCGTAAGGCAATTTTTCTATGATTGAATAACGAGGGCCACATACTGTACAGCTAATAAATGGATGCATGTACCTTCTATTTTTAGAATCCAACAGCTCCGTCTGACACTTAGGACAAGTTGCAATGTCTGCAGGAATCAGCGGGAGATTCTCTGCACTATCCTTGTCGGATTCTATAATGTGAAATCCATTTATATTGTCTGTTAAAATTTTATTTTCAACGTCCTTTATTTCCTCTAATACTTTTGGTTCGTTAAAGGATTCGCATTTTTCTATTTCAAATAGGTTGTCTATATTTACTATTTCTACATTAGTAATAAACCCACCAGTTGGAACCTGAGTTTTGATTCTATTCAAAAACTCTCCTAGCACTTTTTCATCACCCTTTGCCAGGACAGTAACTATTCCACCGGTGTTTCTAACCCAACCCTCTATATTTAATTGGTCTGCTATTTTTGCAACAAAGGGCCTAAATCCAATTCCTTGGACCAGGCCCTTGATAATAATTTTTTGTATCATATTGTTTTAATTACCTGTAGCTGTTGCACCAGCAGGCTTTGCAGCTGGCTTTGGTGGTTCATAAGGAACCTCAACAGTATAACTATATTTTTCTGGGCCAGGCTCTTGATAGCCTGGTGTAATAGACAAGCACTTCTTAGGGCATTTCTCTGTGCAATATCCACACTGGATACAATCAAAGCGATTGATTGTCCATGTTTTTCCTGCTCTATCCACCTTGATAGCCCCCGGTGGACAGCTACGCATACACATACCACATAAGATGCACTGGTCTTTATTAATATCAACATGACCCCTAGTACGCTCCGGATACTCCTTTGGAACAAATGGATACTGAGTGGTTGCCGGCGCTGAGAAAAGGTTCTTAAAAACTTGTTTTGTAAATGGTAATATACTTCCCATAATTTTCTCCTTACTCCGGCGGTTACGTCTACAAGCCATAGATATCTCCGTTCGACTAAAATGTCTCACTTGAGATATCTATGAGCTTGATGTCTACCGCCTCATTTAATCAATCCCTATACGGGAAAGCACAGCATTATAAATCCCCTCCGGGGATGGCTGTGCTGTGGGTAACATTTTTACCATGTAAAAAAGTTACCTTTCTGTACAACTTATGCATGGATCGATTGTTAGCACCAAAAGTGGCACATCACCATACTGGCATCCCTGCAATGTCTGTGTAAGAGCAGGAATATTAGCAAAGGTAGGTGTGCGGACTCTGAATCTATCTAGGAACTTAGTTCCGTTAGCTCTAACATGATAGAATGCCTCGCCTCTTGGCTGCTCAAGTCGAATAATAGACTCTCCATTTGGCATTCCAGTTACCTTTGTATTAATCTCTGTATCTGGTATTTTGGCAACGCACTGTCTAATAATATCAATTGACTGGAATATTTCTCCTATACGAACCTCACATCTTGCGTAAGAATCACATTTAGTTGATGTGATAACTTCAAAATCCAAGTCGTTATAGGCAGCGTAGCCATTCTTTCTCATATCCACATTAATTCCAGATGCACGCATCATTGGGCCAACTGCTCCACGTCTAATGGCATCCTCACCTGAGATAATACCAATATCCACCAAACGACTCTTTACAGTATAGTCCTGCATAAATATGTCTGTCATATCACGGATTTCTTTTTCCATTTCATCTAGCTGCTTTACAAAATCAGCTAGCATGTCTGCAGGCATATCCTTTAAAACACCACCTATTGTATTTACCGAAAAAATAACACGGCCACCTGTAGACGCTTCAAACATATCTAGGATTTTCTCACGAAGTCTCCATGAGTGCATGAATAATGACTCAAATCCAAAACCATCAGCCAACAATCCAAGCCACAATAAATGAGAATGAATTCTACTCATTTCTGCCCAAATTGTTCTAAGGTAATCTGCTCTACGAGGCACCTCAACATTCATTATGTCCTCTAGTGCCATGCAGTAGCCCATACCATGCATAAATGAACAAATACCGCATATACGTTCCGCAACATATACCATCTCGTTAAAATCTTTTTTGCTTGTAAGGCTTTCAAGACCTCTATGAATAAATCCAATAGAAGGAATTGCAGCTAGTACCTTCTCATCCTCTAAAACTAAGTCCAGATGAATTGGTTCAGGAAGGACTGGATGCTGTGGGCCATAAGGCACAATACTTCTGTTTCCCATCTTACTCGCCCTCCTTCTCTAAAAATGGTGTCTCTACGTCTATACGATATAGTTTGTCATGTAAATCCACCTTGATATTATCTACATTAAGTCCCCATAGCTCGTGCATTTCGTTCTCATAATAAATGGCAGATTTATATACACGTGAGATAGAAGGAACCTCCTCATCTCTTTCAGCTATAAGTCTATAATTTGCAAGCTCATATCCGTTAGCAAATGAATATGTAACCTCGTAATGATTCTCTGCCTTTGGGTAAGAGCAGCATATTTGGCAAAGTCTCCAAAGAGCATTCTTTTTTTCCATAATGACGGTAAGGAGCTCTGCCTTATCAATTAAATATAAATCCTTTTTAATCTCTTGCATGTTATCCTCCTACTGCCTAGCCTCGCCTGCTTGTACAGTGTCATATTCTCCTGCTTCAAGCTTTGCTGCCTTTTCTTTGAATAAGCCAATGCCCTTTACTACACCATCAATGATTGACTCTGGTCTAGCTGCACATCCTGGTACATATATGTCAACAGGAATCACTGTATCAGCGCCGCCCTTAATATTGTAGCATTCTTTGAAAATACCACCTGTACAAGCACATGTGCCAACTGCTATAACAACCTTTGGCTGTGGCATCTGCTCATATATCTGTTTAACTACTGACTCATTCTGCGAATTGATACCTCCAGTAATTAGGAAGATATCCGCATGCATTGGGTTACCTGTGTTGATTACTCCAAAACGTTCAACGTCATATACTGGAGTGGTGCAAGCCAACACCTCTATATCACAGCCATTGCAGCTACTTCCATCGTAGTGGAGTAGCCATGGCGATTTATGTATCTTACTCATTTTAACTTCCTCCTAACCACGAATAATCTCTAACAAGAATAAATTCATGCCTGCTGACACGATTGTTACGCCCCATGCCATTTTCAACATCAACTGCCATTTAACTCTGGCAGATGTATTGTCGATGACAATTTCCAAAAACCATACTGCAAGGATTGCAACGATTGCGCCTATGATAGAAAGTGGATTCTTGTTTAGGAAGAACATTGCTACGATTCCATAAAGAATGGCATTCTCGTACCACTCAGCAAGTGTAACCATTGCATATTCCTTACCTACCATTTCTGCTGTCACACCCTTTACAACCTCCTGGTGTGCATGATGTGATGTAGAAATATCAAATGGTGACTTTCTAAATTTGATTGTCAGGATAAATACAAAGCCAATAAAGAAGCCTGGTAGGAATACAATATTTGACCAATTGCTATTAACGATAATATTTGAAACAACAAATGTTTTTGGTTTTGTTGCTAAATAAAATCCAACGGCTACCAAAAGCTCCATAGGCTCACATGCCATAATTTGAACCAATTCTCTGTGTGTTCCCTGGGAACTAAATGGAGAATGTGTTGTTGTAGATGCTAATATCAAAAACATTGCTGAAGTTGAAAGTGCAAATACAACAAGTAACAAATCAAAGCCTGCAAAGAACAGAATTCCTGAAAGTAAGATGAAGCAAAGGTATGAACGAATCATAAACAATTGCATTATGTTAGCACTTAAGAATTCCTTCTCAAATAATTTCTTTAAGTCATAGAATGGCTGGAGCACTGATGGACCTCTACGTCCCTGCATACGTGCTGAAATCTTGCGATCAAAACCATCTAATAAACCAATAACAAGCGGTGCAAACAAAATGTAGCAGCCTGCAAATATTAATCTAGTACTTAATTCCATTAGAATGCACCTCCTATTACGATTATTTCATAAACAATAATAATGAAGGTGGAAATCATGATAGCTGGAGTAAAAAGTCTCTTCTCTCCCATGATATCTTCCATATAGAAGTTTGCCACATGCATTTCCTTTGCCTCACCTGTAGCTGAAACAAAGTTCATGTTGTCACCGGCATTTGCGCCGCCCATGTAAGTAAGCACCTTTTTATATTTAACATTCTTTGTCATTAGGTAATTGATATATGGAATAACAAATATACCAACCAACAACACTATCATGATAATAATGTTCTCCTTGGAAATTACCTGAAGAACTATTCCAAACATTTCTCTTGAAAGAGGCTTTAATACATTTGTAGAAATCCATGGGAATCCAAGGATCAATGCCACCATAAGGATTGCATGGAAGAACATTGAAATGTACTCGTTTCTCTTTGTTAAATCTCTTGATTTCTCTCTTGGTGATGGTCCAAGTATCTTTGACATCCACTTTGTCCAGTAGAACATTGTTGTTGCAGAACCAAAGCAAATGAATAAAACCATAAGTGTCGAAACATATACTGACTTTGTATCTATAAATGCCTTTAAAGCTGCCCATTTTGAAATAAGCATTCCAAATGGAGCAAGGAACATTCCAGCAATACCAATCATGAGGATCAAAGCAAGCTTAGGGAAAATTGACATAAGTCCCTGCATATCCTCTACATCTCTGCTGCCTGTTGTATTTTCAATAGCACCAACGCACTGGAACAACATTGATTTTGATACAGCATGGAAAATTACAAGGAATACTGCAGCCCAAATTGTTTCCTCATATCCACAACCGGCACATGCAACTATAAGGCCTAGGTTTGAGATTGTGGAATAAGCAAGTACCTTTTTACCATCTGTAACAGAAATAGCTAGGCAAGATGCCGCAAGGAATGTGAAGCCGCCAATTAGAGCAACCATGTTTCCTACATAATTATCTGCCATTGCACTTGATAATCTGATAAGAAGATATACACCCGCTTTAACCATTGTAGCGCTGTGCAATAATGCTGATGAAGGTGTAGGCGCAACCATGGCTCCAAGTAACCATCCAGAGAATGGGAACTGTGCCGACTTTGTCAAAGCCGCGAAAGCAAGCATTGCAATCGGAAGCAAATATTTCATATCTGTAGGATTGTATTCAGCAAGCTTGATTATCTCGAAAAGGTTTGCTGTGTTAAACCAAAGAATACCTACAGAAATTGCAACCGCCAAGCCACAACCACCTAAAAGGTTCATCCACAATGCCTTAAAGGAATTGTTAATAGCCTCTTCAGTTCGTGTATAACCTATCAAAAGGAATGATGTAACTGATGTGATTTCCCAGAAGAAGTAAAGTCCCAAAAGATTTGCGGAAAATACAAGACCAAACATTGCCCCAAAGAACACAAAAATCATTGATAAAAAGAAACTACGTCTATCCTTAAGTTCCTTATGGTGATGGATATGATATCCATGCATGTATCCAACTGCATAAACACCGATTAATGATCCGATTACTCCGATTATCAAAACCATGATAAGTGTAATCCAATCAAATCTCATAGTGTATGTATCCTTTAGCTTTGGACCAAACAATTCCAAAACAGAAGGAACAACTGTTGATACAATCGTAAGAACAGAAATAATTAACTTTTTGTATTTGTATGAAAGATATGTGATGAAACACATTAAAAGAATATCACCAACCAAAAATACATGACCAAAGGTCTCTTGATATGGCAATCTAAAATTCAGTGTCTCGCCCCCAGCTAGATACCACTGAACTGCTGTAATAACTGAAAGAACCATTACGATTCCACAGCCAAGATAGACGAAAAATGCTCTGCACTTTGAATTGTGAATCAGCGCAGGAAAAATCGCCCAAAGAAATGGTAAGCAAATCAATGCTGTCGCTAATGTTACCATTACTTCCCCCTCCTTATTACATTGTAAAAATTCCTATATATAAACTCTGTTTCCGCTGCAGAGTGAATAGGTCCCCACCTAGTGTGTTTATTTTTTAACACTCCCTATATATTACCACATTTTAGACAACATGAATGCCTATTTTTTACTTTTTTATATGACATTTTTCACAGAAAATAATCCTAACGGAAAAGCAGCACCATTATAGATTGCCTTCGGCAATGAGGCGCGCTGTGGCAAGCAAAAATGACCTACCTCCTATGGAGGCAGGCCATTTTAATTTGCTTATTCCATGTGTCCATCTCTATACATAGAGAACTTATCCATTGGGTAGTTTTCAAGGTTTGCAAGAATCTTACGTCCATCAGCCTTTCCGATAAGACCTGTTCTAGCCTTAAGAATCTCACGCTCTGCCTTGTGCTTAGAAGGTCCACCAACGCATCCGCCTTCGCAAATCATACCTTCTACGAAGTCAGCGTCAAGCTTGCCACTCTTTAAAAGCATAAGTGCTTTCTTACACTCAGCACCACCTGCGCACTGCATAAGCTTAATATCGTCTGTATTCTCACCACGCTCCTGCATGCACTCGATAACAGCCTTAGCAACACCGCCTGAAGAAGCGAAATGCTTACCAAATGTAGAAGACTCCTGATATGTCTCCTCTACTGGCTCGAACTCTACGCCCTTAGAACGCATAAGTGCACGAAGCTCACCATAAGTGATAACATAATCTGCATTTCCTGGAACTGACTCATCAGCAGCCTCAGACTTCTTAGCGATACATGGTCCAACGAATACTGTAACTGTATCCTCGCCCATTGTAGCCTTAACGTATCTAGAAATAGCACACATTGGAGAAACAGTAGAAGACATATTGTTCTCGAACTGCTCTGGGAAGTGCTTTCTAAGCATATTGATAAATGCTGGACAGCAAGATGTTGTCATCTGATGTCCTTCCTTTTTAGCCTCAGACCATTCAGCTGACTCGTAAGCAGCTGTCATATCTCCACCGAGACCAACCTCGATCATGTCTGTGAAACCAATCTTCTTGCATGCTGCCTTAACTGCTGCCATTGAGATGTCCTCACCGAACTGTCCCTCTGTAGCAGGTGCACACATAGCGATAACCTTCTTGCCCTCAAGGATTGCCTTGATAATGTGAACAAGGTAAGTCTTTGAACCGATAGCACCGAATGGGCAGCTATGGATACAGTGACCACATGAGATACACTTCTCATCATCGATTACACAGTGACCCCACTCATCATAAGAAATAGCACCTACTGGACATGCTTTCTTACAAGGTCTCTCAAGGTGAACGATTGCCTGATAAGGACATTCCTTAGCACACATACCACATTCCTTACACTTTGAAGGATCGATGTGCATTCTTCTCTCACCTGGTGAGATAGCACCGAACTTACATGAGTTGAGACAAGCCTTTCCAAGACAGAAACGGCAGTTGTCAGTAACTGAGTAAGAAGCGATAGAACAGTCATCACAAGCTGGCTGGATAACCTGAACTACGTTCTTTGAATCTGGGTTTGTTGGAAGATTCTCTGCGCAAGAAAGAATAACACGCTGTCTAACGATTTCTCTTTCCTTGTAAACGCAGCAACGATAAGTAGGTCTAGGACCTGGGATAATCTCGTAGCAAACCTGCTCCTTGTGAGAAGCATCTAGCTCACCATTCCAAGCAAGCTTACAAACTTCTTCCATAATGCTGTGCTTCAATCTTACAATACTTTGATCTGAAGTAACCATATTTTTCTCCTTTTACATTTAATGTGCCAGTTAATGTATTATTTTTAGACTCCTGTCTAAAATACCGTTGAACTCGGCTATAGCCATACCGTAGTTCACGATCGGTATATTTTGCATTTTGCAATGCTTCACGCGGCTTTTCATTTCGTTGTCGTTAATCATGCATCCGCCGCAATGAACTACTAATTTATATTTTGATAAATCCTCTGGGAACTCATTGCCAGAAGAAAATTCAAAATCAATTGCCTTACCTGTATAATTTCTTATCCAGTTAGGTATTTTGACTGTGCCGATGTCATTGCACTGCCTGTGATGAGTACAGGCCTCTGAAATCAACACAACATCTCCATCCTCTAATTCCTTAAGGGCTGCCACACCCTCAAGCTGTGTAGCGAGACTACCTCTATATCTCGCCATTAGAATGCTGAATGATGTTAAATATATATCCTCGGGAACTAGCTTTGACACCTGCATAAATGCCTGTGAATCCGTAATTACAAGGGAAACATTTGCATTTTCTTCTAGTGTCTCTGATAGCTCGCTAGGCTGACAACAAATGGCTTTGCATTTGTGATCTAACAAGTCTCTAAGAATCAACTGCTGTGGAAGAATGATTCTACCCTTTGGTGCCGATTCGTCGATTGGAATAACAAGCACTACTGTGCTCTTTTCTGCTATTAAATCTGAAACTGGAACAGCTTCTTTTTTATTTGGAAGGACTGCAATTATTGCTTCCTTTACCTTTGTCATATCATCAGAATTAGCATCGGTGAAAACAAGCTTTTCGCCAGGCAATTCTTTGTAATCATGAGCCTCAGCCTCATCCACATGATTCTCAACAATAACATATGGTAGCTTGCGCTCTTTAATGATTTTAACGAAATCAAGCTCCTCCTCAGAGAGACTGTCGTTTCTGGCATCTAAAACCAGAACCACTATATCCATCTCATCAAGGATTCTATAAGACCTCTTTTTACGTAACTCGCCAAGCTCTCCCTCGTCATCAAAACCTGCCGTATCAATAATAACAACCGGTCCGATTGGAAGAATCTCCATTGACTTTTTAACTGGGTCAGTTGTGGTCCCCTTGTGAGCAGAGACCAACGAAATCGACTGATTAGTAATTTTATTTACGATGCTAGATTTACCAGCATTTCTGATTCCGAAAAAACCTATGTGGACTCTCTGTCCACTTGGTGTGTTGTTCAATGACATTTTTCTCCTCTTTGGTCACACGCCATTATTATATAAAATAATTTTGTCTATTATATGACTAAAATCTAAAATCACGGCGGTCAGAATTCTTGATAGCCTCGATGTTTTCCTCAGCTGTCTTTCTAACATTTTCCTTAGGAATCTTCTTTAATTCCTCTTCAATCATCTTGTAGCCAATCTTCTTTGTCTCCTTAGAAGCGTAATCTACAAGGTACTCTGTAAGAGTCATAAGAGCATTTGGATGGCAGCAGTTGATAATCTGGCCTGTCTTGCAAAGTGACATGAATCTGTCACCTGTACGTCCTGCTCTGTAGCATGCAGTACAGAATGAAGGAATATGACCTGTCTCCATAAGCCACTTAACAACCTCGTCAAGTGTACGCTGATCAGAAACGTCAAACTGCTCTGTATCGTGAGGTCTTTCCTCCTCTGTGTAGCCACCAACTGATGTACGGCTGCCACCAGAAACCTGAGAAATACCAACCTGAAGCATCTTGCGACGTACTTCCTCAGACTCACGAGTAGAAATAATCATACCTGTATATGGAACTGCGATTCTGATGCAGGCTGCAATCTTTGTAAACATCTCATCTTGAATAGAGTTGTCAAATGCTTCTGGATCAATATCGTCAGCGTGCTTAACACGTGGAACTGAAATAGTATGTGGTCCAACACCGTGAACTGCCTCAAGATGCTCAGCATGCATAAGGAGTCCAGCGAACTCATACTTGTAGCTTTCAAGTCCGAAGAGAACACCAAGACCTACATCATCGATACCACCCTCCATGGCTCTATCCATAGCCTCTGTGTGGTAAGCATAATCATGCTTTGGTCCTGTTGGGTGAAGCTCTTCGTAGCTCTTTTTATTGTATGTCTCCTGGAAGAGGATGTATGTACCAATACCTGCTTCCTTGAGCTTACGATAGTTCTCTACTGTTGTTGCTGCGATATTAACGTTTACACGTCTGATATCGCCATTTTTATGATGAATGCTGTAAATTGTATTAATGCACTCTAAGATATACTCAATAGGGTTATTTACAGGGTCCTCTCCTGCCTCGATGGCAAGTCTCTTGTGACCCATATCCTGAAGTGCGATAACCTCTGCCTTTACCTCTTCCTGTGTAAGCTTCTTACGTCCGATGTGCTTGTTCTTGAGGTGGTATGGGCAATATACGCATCCATTAATACAATAGTTTGAAAGATAAAGTGGAGCAAAAAGAACGATTCTGTTTCCGTAGAATGCATCCTTAATCTCCTGTGCTACCTGATACATCTTCTCGATGTATTTTGGCTCCTCACATGCAAGAAGCACAGATGCCTCTCTATGAGTAAGTCCCTTGCAAACGCAGCCCTCTGCTGTCTTAACTGGGCGAGCCTTCTCAAGTAACTCCTCGATCAACTCAAAATTGTTTTTGTTTGCTTCAGCATATTCAATTGTGTCTAAGATTTCCTGATTGTCGATGAACTCATCAGCCTTCAAAGATTTTACATTGTACATAATAATTTCCTTCTTTCTATCACTCGCCTGTTACGGCTACAAGCCTTTCCATCCGCTAGTTACGTTATCAAGCCTTAGTGTTTCTCCGCTCAGCTAAAATGCTTCGCTTGAGAAACCTAAGAGCTTGACAACTACTAGCTAAACAATAGAAAGAGCTTGATGCCTACAGGCTATCTACAAATTACTAATAATTATTGTACTAGTCCAGCGCGGTTGCCTGGGTCAACTACTATTTCGTAGCCTATAGTAGCCATGCGCTGTTCTAGGCAGCCTCTGCATTCTGCTGCCTCTTCCCCTGTACAAATCTTGTTGTCATAGAGCGTATACATACGTCTGACATTAACTGGAGAAAGATTAGGCATCACTACATTGGCTCCTGCCTGAATGCCCTTCTCACGACCACGTGGATCTATAGTTCCAAGAGCTGTTGTGGCAGGTAAAAGAACCTGCGGATATATAATCCTAATAAGTGATAAACAAAATAATGTTGTATTTAAAGTACCACTAGCCTCTTTGGCAAATGGTGTCTCTTTATGACTAATAAAAGGTCCAATGCCACACATGTCCGGTTTGAACTCTTCGATAAATTTCAAATCCATAGCCAAGTCATAATTGGTCTGACCTGGTGACTCTACCATGAAACCAGCACCGACCTGGTAGCCGATTTCTTTTAAATCTCTAAGGCATCGCATTCTATTTTCCCATGAAAGCTCTGCCGGATGAAGCTTGGCATATAATGCTGGATTAGCAGTCTCATGTCTGAGAAGATATCTCCTAGCACCTGCCTCATAGTATTTCTCATAGCTTTCTCTAGAACGCTCACCGATAGACAATGTAACAACCATGTCCTCATGAGCTGCCCTGATGCCAGAAACGATATCGCAGATGTCCTCATCAGAAAATGCGAAATCCTCGCCACCCTGCAAAACGATAGTCCTAAAACCTAATTCGTATCCAGCGTCAACACACTCTAAAATCTGTTTCTTAGAAAGTCTGTATCTCTCACAATTGTGATTCTCACGACGGATACCGCAGTAATAACAGTTGTTCCTACAGAAATTAGTAAACTCTATAAGTCCTCGTGTGAAAACTTTATTGCCATAATATTTATCCTGATAAACTCTGGCATACTCTGCTGCAGCTGCCATAAGCTCATCATCAACATGATTAAGCAAATACTCGTATTCATCCACTGTAAGTGAATGTTCAATATTTAATTTGTCTAATAGACTCTTTGCATTTATATCCATAATCTTAATGAGAAAATATATCGTTTATTTTTTCACAAAGTATACTATATCATAAAAATTTAACCATGTTATGATTTTTTCGTCTATTTACTGTTCTTTTTTGTATACAAGAATTTAAGCAAAAAAATACTGACGGAATCCTAAGACTCCGTCAGTAGTATACCTTTAAATTGTGACCTATTCCTGTCCAAACAATGAACTCGAACACAATGTCCTGGCTTTATTATTTTGTTGTATTCTTCTTGTCCTCAGACTTTTTCTTAGCATAAGCTA
>JAEEGL016161833.1_pt1 | contig 13898 bp, 8 predicted proteins | sample 9134231 | NCBI WGS metagenome assembly JAEEGL01 (sample SAMN16246548, study PRJNA631951) | gut metagenome | biome: gut microbiome; feature: rumen; material: fiber-attached | host: Bos | place: Iran: Karaj | collected 2018-10
ATCTTGGCACCTGCCGAGATGGCAAAAGCCATGTAGTTGGCGTATGCAGGCTCAGGAACGATGATTTCATCGCCAGGGTTCAGACAACTGAGGAAGGCGAAGAGCACAGCCTCAGAGCCGCCCGAGGTGATAATGATGTCGTCGGCGGTGACGTTGATATTGTATTTCGCGTAGTAGCCCACCAACTTCTCGCGGTAGCTCTGGTAGCCCTGCGAGGGTGAATACTCAAGGATGCTGCGGTCGATTGTCTTCAGCGCGTCGAGCGCCACCTGTGGGGTGGGCAGGTCAGGCTGACCGATGTTCAGGTGATAGACCTTCGTACCACGCTTCTTTGCGGCGGCAGCGAGAGGAGCGAGCTTTCTGATTGGGCTCTCGGGCATTTCCAATCCACGTACGGAAATTTCTGGCATTGCTTGTTCTGTTCTTGTTTGGGGTTCTTGTGCTCGGCTGAGCGTCAAGTCCGGTTGTTTTGATACAAAAAGTGGTGCAAAGGTACGCAGATTTTTTTATCCAGCCAAATAAGAAAGGCAGTAGTTTCTAAAAAAACAAGAAAAATCTTCGCTTTTTTGGTTGTTACAGGAAAAAGTATTACTTTTGCAAAAGCTAAATACATCTAATCGCAAACAATGACTACCGAGCAACAACGCATTGAGCAACTCCGTCGAGAGTTGCATGAGCATAACTACAGGTACTACGTGCTCAATCAGCCCAGCATCGGCGACCAGGAGTTTGACTTCCTGATGCATGAACTGCAGGATTTGGAAGCCAAACACCCTGAGTTCTACGATCCCAACTCGCCAACCCAGCGAGTGGGAAGCGACTTGAATAAGGACTTCAAACAAGTTGAACATAAATATCCAATGCTCTCGCTTTCAAATACTTATAGTGAGCAGGATGTAAGAGATTGGTATGAGAGTGTGCGTAAAGGATTAGGCGGCGAATCGTTTGAGGTGTGCTGCGAAATGAAGTACGACGGACTCTCCATCTCGCTGACCTACGTCGATGGTCGGCTCATGCAGGCGGTGACCCGTGGCGACGGCGTTCATGGTGATGACGTGACGCAGAATGTGCGCACGATTCGGGCCATTCCCCTCATCCTTCCAGGCACGGGCTATCCCCATGAGTTTGAGATCCGAGGTGAGATTCTGATGCCCTGGAGCTCGTTTGAACGCCTGAACAAGGAGCGCGAGGCGGCTGAGGAACCGCTCTTTGCCAATCCGCGTAATGCGGCCAGCGGTACACTCAAGAGCCTTGACTCGCGTGTGGTGGCGCAACGCCAGCTGGATGCTTATCTCTACTATCTGCTGGGTGAGCAGTTGCCCGCTGAAGGTCACTACGAGAACCTGGAGGCAGCCCGTTCGTGGGGCTTCAAAATCAGCGAGGGCATGCGCAAGGTGACGACTGTCGATGAAATCATTGATTTTATCAATTACTGGGATGTGGAGCGCAAGAACCTGCCAGTAGCCACCGACGGTATAGTGTTGAAAGTGAATAGTCTGCGTCAGCAGCGCTCCTTAGGTTTTACTGCAAAGAGTCCGCGCTGGGCCATCGCCTATAAGTTCAAGGCTGAACGCGAATGCACACGCTTATTGGAGGTGACCTATCAGGTGGGGCGTACGGGAGCTGTGACCCCCGTAGCCAATATGGAACCTGTGCAGTTGGCTGGCACTACGGTGAAGCGGGCCACACTCAACAATGAAGATTTCATCCGTTCCTTCGATCTGCATATCGGCGATATGGTCTATGTGGAGAAGGGAGGCGAGATTATCCCGAAGATTGTGGGGGTAGATATCGACCAGCGTCCCATTATTGCTATGCCCGTGCAGTTCATCAAGCGTTGCCCGGAATGCGGTACGCCGCTGGTGCGCTATGAGGGTGAAGCAGCGTGGTACTGTCCTAATGACAGCAGTTGTCCCCCTCAGATCAAGGGCAAAATAGAGCATTTCATCGCACGTAAGGCCATGAACATCGATTCGCTTGGGCCTGAAACCGTTGATGAATACTATCGTCGTGGCATCATCCACAACGTGGCCGACCTCTACGACATCGATGTGCAGCAGATCAACGGCGACGGCTCGCGCACCAAGTCGGCACAGAAGATTGTCAACAGCATTTCGGCTTCGTGTCAGGTGCCTTTCGAACGGGTGGTCTTTGCTCTGGGCATCCGTTTCGTGGGTGAGACTTCCGCCCGACTGCTGGCCCGTCACTTCAAGAATATTGATGCACTCATGCAGGCTGGCTTACAGGAACTGCAAGAGGTAGAGGGCATCGGCGAGGTGATGGCCAAGAGCATCATCGGCTACTTCCACGACGAGAAAAACCGTGAAATCATCGAGCGACTGCGGGCTTACGGACTGCAGATGGCGCTCAGCGAGGAGCAGACCGCTGCGACCAGCGACCGACTGGCAGGCCAGAGCATCGTCATCAGCGGTGTCTTTGCCCACCACAGCCGCGACGAATATAAGCTCATCATCGAGCAGAACGGCGGTAAGAATGTGGGTAGCATCAGCGGCAAGACCTCCTTTATCTTGGCAGGCGACAACATGGGACCGTCGAAACTGGAGAAAGCACAGAAGCTGGGAGTCAGGATTGTCAACGAAGAGGAATTCCTAAAGATGATAGCATCATGAAGATAGTTGTTTCGAATGAGATAGAGCAGGTGTGCCCCGTATTTGTGGGGGCTGCCGTAGAGGCAGAGGTGAAGAATACAGCCTACAGCGAAGAACTGTGGCAGGAGATTCACCAATGGGAAGAGCGTTTTAGAAAGGAACTCACTACCGAGAGCCTAAAAGAGCTGACCAGCATTGCCGCTACGCGCACGATATATAAGAAATGTGGAAAGGATCCCTCGCGCTACCGTCCTGCCTCAGAGGCATTGATCCGACGGATGCTGCAAGGCAAGGAACTCTATCAGATTGACACGCTGGTGGATCTCGTGAACCTTGCTTCCATTGCCTACGGCTATAGCATCGGTGGCTTCGATGTATCCAAAATCGAGGGTGACACTCTCACGTTGGGCATCGGCCAGGAGGGTGAACCCTATGAAGGCATCGGGCGTGGCATGCTCAACATTGCCGGACTGCCCGTTTATCGCGATTCCATCGGAGGGGTAGGGACTCCAACCAGCGACAACGAGCGTACAAAAATCACGATTTCAACGACTCGCCTTCTGGTGCTCATCAACGGCTATGACGGTAACGAAGAGCGGGTGATGGAAAATGCCCGTTTCATCCAGCAGCTGTTGCAACGTTATGCGCAGAGCGATGGCGGAAAGGCATGGATTTATCGATAGAGTAGTCTTTACACTTTACTATTTGATTGACAATAAGTTAAACATAATAACAAACTAAGATTATGTTAAGAAAAATCAGAATCCTTTTGGCGGCGCTGTTCTTCTTAGGACTCACGTTGTTGTTCCTCGACTTTACGGGCGTTCTGCACCATTGGTTGGGCTGGCTTGCTAAAGTACAGGCACTTGAAGCTGTACTGGCCCTCAATGTCGTAGTGATTGCCTTGTTAGTCCTGCTGACGCTGGTCTTTGGCCGCATCTACTGTTCTGTCATCTGTCCGTTGGGCGTGATGCAAGACATTTTCGGATGGTTTGGCAGAAAAGCTAAGAAGAACCGTTACAGCTTTTCGCCTGAGATGAAATGGCTGCGCTACGGTGTGTTAGCTCTTTTCCTGGTAGCGCTTGTGGCAGGCATTGGCGTTGTGGTGCAGTTGCTGGCGCCCTATAGTGCCTTTGGCCGTATCGTGACCATGCTGTTCCAGCCTCTTTGGATGCTGGGTAACAACGCACTGGCATCGATGGCTGAATCCATGAATAGCTATGCTTTCTATGAGGTCGATGTATGGATGAAATCGCTGCCTGTGCTGATTACTGCGTTGGTGACGTTCGTCCTGCTCTTTGCGTTGGCTTGGCGCAATGGTCGTACCTATTGCAATACTATTTGCCCTGTGGGTACGGTGCTGTCGTTCCTGGCTCGTTTCTCGTTCCTGAAAGTACAGATTGATACTGACAAGTGCCGGAACTGTTCCCGTTGTGCGAAAAACTGTAAGGCTGCGTGTATCGACTTCAAGAATCATGCCATCGACTATAGCCGTTGCGTGGTCTGTGGCGACTGCCTGAAGAATTGTGAGTTCGATGCCATCAGCTATGTTCCTGCGAAGTCCAAGCATCAAAAAGGCGAGAACAATGCTGCTGACAGCGGTAAGCGCTCGTTCCTCGTAGCCTCGGCTCTGCTTTCTACAGCCGCTTTGGCTCAAGAGGCAAAGAAGGTGGACGGTGGTTTTGCTGATTTGGCAGACAAGGTAGCACCTGAGCGTCAGACGCCGCTCACGCCTCCAGGCTCGCTGTCGTATGCCAACTTTACCAAGCGCTGTACAGGTTGTCAGCTCTGTGTGTCGAAATGTCCGAATGGCGTGTTGCGTCCTTCCTCAGATATGATGCACTTCATGCTTCCCACCATGAGCTATGAGCAGGGCTTCTGTCGTCCGGAGTGTACACGTTGTTCCGATGTCTGTCCGGCAGGAGCCATCAAACCCCTTGACGACATTGAGAAGTCCAGCGTCCAGATTGGCCATGCCGTTTGGATCAAGAAGAACTGTATTCCCATCAGCGATGGCGTGGATTGCGGCAACTGTTCCCGTCATTGTCCTACTGGTGCCATCACGATGGTTGCTCTTAACGAAGAGGATGAGGAGACGCCTTGGGTTCCCTCGGTTGACGTGAACGTCTGTATCGGTTGTGGTGCCTGCGAATATGTTTGTCCCGCCCGTCCGTTCTCTGCCATCTATGTAGAAGGTCATGAAGTACATAAGAAAATCTGAAAAATATGGATAGAAGAAATTTCCTTAAGATATTTGGCAGCGGCGCAGTAGCCACAGCTGCCGTAGCATGCACAGGCAATAGCAAGGAGGCCCAGCAGGCTGCAGATGAGTATAAGAAACAAGTGGAACCGCCCACAGGTCAAATGACCTATCGTAAGAACAAGGACGATCAGGTGTCGCTGTTGGGCTATGGCATGATGCGCCTACCGACGAAAGTGGATAATCAGAACGAGTTTGATCAGGAGATGATCAACCGTCAGGTGGATTACGCCATTGAACACGGTGTGAACTATTTCGACACGTCGCCTGTCTATTGTCAGGGAAAGTCGGAGGCTTGTACGGGCATCGCCCTCAGTCGCCACAAGCGTAGTGAGTATTTCGTTGCCACCAAACTTTCCAATTTTCATCCTTCGACGCAGAGCCATGAGGCCAGCGTTGCCATGTACCGTGAATCGATGAAGCAGTTGCAGGTTGACTATATTGACTACTATCTGCTGCATGCTATCGGAGGAAGCATGGACGAGTTTAATGCCCGCTATGTTGACAACGGCATGATGGACTTTTTGCTGAAGGAGCGTGAGGCTGGTCGCATCCGCAATCTCGGTTTCTCGTTCCACGGCTATCAGGGTGTGTTCGACGAGGTGCTGGCCCTGAACGACCAGTATCATTGGGATTTCGTGCAGATAGAACTAAACTATCTGGACTGGGATTTTGCCAACGAGATCAACAACCGCAACGTTGATGCGCGCTATCTCTACGAACAACTGGAGAAACGGCATATCCCCGTTGTCGTGATGGAACCGCTGTTAGGTGGTCGTTTGGCCAAGCTTCCGCAGTATCTGGTCAACGAGCTGAAACAGCGTGATCCGGAGCGCTCGGTTGCCTCTTGGGCTTTCCGTTATGCAGGTTCCTATGAGCGTGTGCTCACCGTGCTTAGCGGCATGACCTATATGGAGCACCTGAAGGACAATCTGCTCAGTTTCTGTCCGTTGACGGTGATGTCTGACGCTGAGATGGATTATCTTCACACGAGTATTGCCAATAAGATCTTCGGCTTGGAGAATATTCCCTGCAACGACTGTAAATACTGCATGCCCTGTCCCTACGGTGTCGATATTCCCGGTATCTTCGTACATTATAATAAATGTAAGAATGAGGGTATGCTCCCGCATGAGGTAGGCGATCCCGACTATCGCAAACATCGCCGACAGTATCTCATCAGTCTTGACCGTGCGGTAGAGCGCGAGCGCCAGCCCGACCATTGCATCGGCTGTGGGCAATGTGAACCGCATTGTCCCCAGAGTATTCGCATTCCCCGTGAGTTGCGTAAACTGGATTCGATGATTGAGGAACTGAAACGGAAGTCTGATGTCATTTGACTTCCTTCGGTATCCTGTCCGTTGACCGTGATCATTCAATAACTAAATACACATACTATAAAATGAAAAAACTGTTTTTCTTGGCATCGTTCATTGCGATGACGATGACCACCCAAGCGCAGGTCTATTTAGACCCGCAGGCTCCCATCGAGGAGCGGGTGAAGGACGCCCTGCGGCGCATGACCACTCATGAGAAGATCAAGTTGCTGCATGCACAGAGTAAATTCACCTCGGCAGGCGTACCTCGTCTGGGCATCCGTCAGCTGAACATGGACGATGGCCCTCACGGCGTGCGTGAGGAACTGGGATGGAACTCGTGGAGTCCTGCCCGTTGGACTAACGACTCCATCGTCGCCTTTCCGTCGCTCACTTGTCTGGCTGCCACTTGGAATCGCGATCTCTCGTCGCTCTATGGTCATAGCGTGAGTGAGGAGTTTGCCTTCCGAGGCAAGGACATGATGCTGGGGCCTGGCGTGAACATTCAGCGCACTCCGCTCAACGGTCGTGCCTTTGAATATATGGGTGAAGACCCATATCTGGCTGCCGAGATAGTGGTGCCTTACATTCAGGCGGCTCAGCAGAACGGCATCTCCTGCTGCCTGAAGCATTTCGTGCTCAACGACCAGGAGATTGACCGTTTTGGCGTGAACGTCAATGTGTCGGAGCGTGCCCTGCGCGAGATTTACCTCTATCCCTTCGAACAGGCCGTGAAGCGTGCCCATGTGTGGAGCATCATGGGTTCCTACAACCTGTGGAAGAATGTTCATTGTTGTCATAACGACGAACTGCTCAATGGCATCCTGAAGAAAGAGTGGGGATGGGACGGTGCGCTGGTCAGCGACTGGGGTGGCACCACCAACACGCAGGAGGCTGTCTATGGTGGCTTGGATATTGAGATGGGCACGTTTACTGACGGCAAACTGAAGGAGGCGGAGTTTACCTATGACGATTATTATCTGGCTCGTCCGTTTGAGAAGCTCATCAACGAGGGTAAGGTACCCATGTCGGTGCTCGACGAGAAGGCTGCCCGCGTGTTGCGTGTCATCTTCCGCACGGCTATGAACCCGAAGAAGGTCATCGGTTCGCAATGCTCCGAGGCTCACTATGATGCTTGCCGCAAGATTGGTGAGGAGGGAATCGTGCTACTGCGAAATGAGAAATTAGAAAGGAGAAATGAGAAATGGGCTTCGCCTGTCTTGCCGCTTGATCTCTCGAAATACAAGAACATCTTGGTGGTGGGCGAGAATGCTACCCGCTCGCTTACTCAGGGCGGCGGCTCGTCAGAACTGAAGACCCTCAAGGATATCACTCCTTTTGAAGCGATACAAGCCGCCTATGCTCAAGCTAACAATCTAACAACTCCCCTCTCTAAAGGAGAGGGGGCGGGGGTGAGGCTCTCTCAAGGCTACTCCTCTGGCCGTGCTATGTATGACCATGTGGATAAGGTTGACCCTGCCTTGCAGGCTAAGCTCAAGGCTGAAGCATTGGAGAAAGCGAAGACTGCCGACCTCATCATCTTCATTGGCGGTCTGAACAAAAACACCCGTCAGGACTGTGAGAATGGTGACCGCGAGTCGTATGATCTCTCTTTCGGTCAGAACGAACTCATCTCAGAACTCGCTGCCGTCGCTTCCTCTCCCCTTCGGGGAGATAAGAGAGGGGTCGTTATTGTCGTCACCTTCGGTGGTAATCCCTACGCTACGCCTTGGCTCAACAGCGTGCAGGGACTTCTTCATTGCTGGTACTTGGGCAGCGAGGCTGGTACTGCGCTGGCCAACGTGCTCACGGGCAAGGTCAATCCCAGCGGCAAACTGCCTGTCAGCTTTGCTAAGAACTATGAAGACTACCCCTACGTAAAGTTCGGTCAGGAGGCTTATCCAGGCGTGCGTAATGAGGGTGGCCGTGGCTCACAGGTCTATTATAAGGAAGATGTCTTTGTGGGCTATCGTGGCTTCGACAAGAACAAGGTGAAGGCGCTCTTCCCCTTCGGCTTCGGTCTCAGCTATACCACTTTTGACTATTCTGAGCCCTCGCTTTCGCAGATGGGTGAAGACATCGTGGCTGAGGTCACCGTCACCAATAACGGTAGTGTAGCAGGTAAAGAGATAGTGCAGGTCTATGTCTCTGCTCCGAAGAACAAACAGATAGAGAAGCCCGTGAAGGAACTGAAAGCCTTCGCCAAGACCCGTCTGTTGAAGCCGGGTGAGAGCGAGAAGCTGCGCATGGTCATCAAGCGCCATCAGTTGGGTTCATGGAGCGAGGCTCAGCATGGCTGGCAGGTGGATGGTGGCACCTACACCTTCTCTTTTGCTGCCAGCAGCGCCGACATCAAGCAGAAGCAAACCATCAAACTATAATGTCGTAAACACATGAAAAAATTAACTGTTCTTTGCCTGAGCCTCGCCTTCATGGGGCTGGACTTGCAGGCACAACCGAAGTCGTGGACGGCTGACAACGGCAACGGCACCTTTACTAATCCGCTGTTCTACGATGAATTCTCCGATCCTGATGTCATCCGCGTGGGCGACGACTATTATCTGGCAGGCACTACGATGCACGCCGTCCCCGGTCTCGTCATCCTCCATTCTAAAGACCTCGTGAACTGGGAGTTTGCCTCCTACTGCTTCGACCGCTTTGACTTTCCCGAAGATAAGTTTGCGCTGAAGAATCATCAGGAAATCTATGGTCAGGGCATCTGGGCTCCTTGCATCCGCTATGCCAACGGGCAGTTCTATGTCTTCTCCAATATCAACGGCAAGGGGCTGCAATGCTACACCGCCAAGGATATCAAAGGGCCGTGGACGCATCACAACATGCAGGGCAACATCTATGACCTTGGCGTGCTCTTCGATGATGACGGTAAGATCTACGCCATCCATAAGTATGGCGAAGTGCATTGCACCGAGCTGAAGCCTGATATGAGCGGGCCTGTCGAGGGTAGCGACCGCATGATCATCCCTGAGGGCAATGGTATTGGCGAGGGGCATCACATGTATAAGATCAACGGCATGTACTATCTCATCTCCACCGACTATGCTCCTAATGGTCGCACCCTCTGCTCTCGTTCGAAGAGCATCTGGGGCCCTTACGAGACGCGCATCATCCAGGCCGACGAAACCTACGGCTATCATGGTTCTGGACGCACGAACGTTCCTCGTGGCACGAAGTATCGCATCGGTGAAGACGGCACGAAGTTCGGCGTCAATCCCTCCAGCCCTGATGCTACTGGTTGTGATAATGCCCATCAGGGCGGCATCGTGCAGGCCACCGACGGCTCTTGGTGGGCGCTGCTCATGCAGGACTTCCATAGCATCGGTCGCACCGTGTGCCTCATGCCCATCACCTGGGAAGACGGCTGGCCCATGATTGGTCTGAAAGGCAATCTCGGTCGTGCACCAAGAACTTGGTTTAAGCCTGGGAAGACTCACCCCCAACCCCTCCCTGAGAGGGAGGAGAGTGGTTACTCTCAAGGCGAGACTGCAGGTCTATCAGCTCCCTCCCTCACAGGGAGGGCAGGGGGTGTGTCTGCCCCCTACGACCGCTCTGATGACTTTAATACTAAGTCCCTTAAACCCATCTGGCAATGGAACCACAACCCCGAGGAGAAAATGTGGAGCCTGAAGGGTGGCCGTCTGCGCTTGCAGGCTATGCCTGCCGAGCAGCTGATGTGGGCTCGCAACACGCTCACCCAGCGTGTCATCGGTCCGAAGTCGGTGACCACCGTTGAGCTCTACACCAAGGGCTTGAAGGACGGCGACGTCTGCGGTCTTGGCAACATCAATGTGCCTTGCTCCTGGATTGGCATCGTGAAGGAAGGCAACACCCTCATCCTCCGTTGCTTTGAGCAGATGACCAACGACACCGTTAGTGTGCCCGTTGGTTCTGCCAACGGGAAGCTTTGGCTCCGTTGCATCGGCGAATACGATGACAACCAGGCACAGTATGCCTACAGCCTCGACGGTAAGGAATATAAGACTCTCGGCCGCATGATGCCGCTGACCTATCAGCTCATCACCTTCCAAGGTTCGCGTCACGCTCTCTTCGCCTTTAATGTTAAAGGTAAGAACGGCGGCTATGCTGAGTTCGACAATTTCACCGTCGATGAGCCTTGTGCCGACCGCTCGAAGAATATTCCTTACAACAAGATGATCCGCATCATCAATAAAGCCACGAACCGTCCTGCCGTTGCGCTGCGTCATGGTCTGCTTCATGACAGCCATGCTGGCGACAAGAGTCAGCTTGCCCAGTTCCGCGTCATTGACCGTGGTACAGGACTGGTGTCGCTGCAATGTGCCGATGGCCGCTTCATCAAGGTCTATGGCGACGGCCTGCCTGGCGATGTGCGTTTCACCAATGACCCGAAGGAGGCTGAGATGTTCCTCTGGCAGGACTATCTCGACCATGACTTCATGCTCCTCTCGCTGAAGAACCACCGTTACATTGGCAAGAGCCCCACCACGGGCAGCTCTTACAGCATGGACTTCACAGGCCCTGATCCCGCCCGTCGCAACGGTTCCGTGCTCCATTGGGAGGAAATAAGGTAAAACACGCGTGTGTGATTATTCGTTTCTCAGAATCGGCAGGGAGATGTGATACTTTACTGCGAGGAAGCGGATAATACAGATGATGAGAAAACTGATGATGGCCGTGATTTCGGTAGGCATACCGAGGTCACGGCCTAACCAATAGGCCACACCGCCGATGACGGAGGCCATTGCATAGATTTCCTTGTGGAAAATGATGGGCTCATTGTTGAGCAGCACGTCGCGAATCACGCCACCCGCAGCACCCGTGACGCAGCCCATAATGATGGCCACCCAGAACGGCTGACCGAAGGCAAGGCTTTTCTGTATGCCGGCGATAGTGAAAAGGGCTAGACCCAACGTGTCGAAGACGAACCACGCGTTTTTCAGCAGTTCCATCCATTTGCCAAAGAACGCTACGGTGAGCAGGGCCACGGCGGTACAGATCATATAAATCGGTGTGGTCATCCAGAATGGGGTAGTGCCCAGCATCAGGTCACGGATGGTACCACCGCCGATGGCTACGGCGATGCCGCAGACATAGCCGCCGAACCAGTCGAAATTCTTCGCTGCTGCGTGGCGTATGCCAGAGATAGCAAAGGCAAACGTGCCCAGCAACTCTATGACCAAAATGATGAAATCTTGATTCACGTTTGAATTCTCAATTCTCAATTCTTTGCGAGCAAAGCGACCAAAGGTCGAGCGCTCAATTGTCAATTCTCAAACCGTTTTCCCCAGTAGTTCACCATGCGCTCGTAGAGCTTCTGTTCGGCGGGCGAGTGCTGAGCGTGCCAAAGACGGCGGTCTTGCAACTCGTCGGGCAGGTACTGCTGCTGGGTGAAGTGGCCGGGATAATCGTGCGGATATTTGTAGCCGTCGCTGTAGCCCAGGTCTTTCATGAGACTGGTGGGCGCATTGCGCAGATGCAGCGGTACGGGCTGGTTACCCGTTTCGCGCACCAAAGCCAGCGCTGCGTCGATGCCCAGATAGGCAGAGTTGCTCTTGGGCGACGTGGCCAGATAGACGGCACATTCGCCCAGGGCAATACGAGCCTCTGGCCAGCCAATCTTCATCACCGTGTCGAAGGCTGCATTGGCCAGTAACAAGGCGTTAGGATTGGCCAGTCCGATGTCCTCAGAGGCTGAGATCACCATGCGACGGGCTATGAACTGCGGGTCTTCGCCTCCTTCAATCATGCGGGCCATCCAGTAAAGCGCGCCGTCTGGGTCGCTGCCTCGGATGCTCTTGATGAAAGCTGAGATGATGTCGTAGTGCATCTCGCCGTCTTTATCGTAGGCCAAAGGATTCTGTTGCAGACGGTTCACCACCAGATCGTCGGTAATGACCACATCACCGCTTTCGGCCTCCACCACCAGTTCCAGTATGTTGAGCAACTTGCGGGCATCGCCGCCGCTGTAGCGCAGCAGGGCTCCCGTCTCGCGTAGTTCAATATGACGCTCCTTCAGGATGGTGTCAGTAGTAATGGCTCGTTCGAGCAATTGCAGCAGATCGTCTTTCTCCAGCGATTTCAATACGTAGAGTTGGCAGCGGGAAAGAAGCGGACGGATGACCTCAAACGAAGGATTTTCCGTCGTGGCACCGATGAGCGTGACCACGCCTTTCTCCACGGCACCGAGCAGGGAGTCCTGCTGCGACTTGGAGAAACGGTGGATCTCGTCGATGAAAAGAATGGGGGAGGCCTCGTTGAAGAAACGCCCTTTCTGTGCCCGTTCAATCACATCGCGCACGTCCTTCACGCCGCTGGTCACAGCCGAGAGCGTGTAGAAGGGTGTCTCCAGCTTGTGGGCGATGATTTGTGCCAGCGTGGTCTTGCCTACACCTGGCGGTCCCCACAAGATGAACGATGAAATGCGGCCTGAGTCAATCATGCGTCTGAGCACAGCACCTTCGCCCACAAGGTGTTGCTGTCCGATGTAGTCGTCGAGTGTTCTGGGACGCAGTCTCTCTGCTAATGGTTCTGCCATCTGTCTTTACGAAAAAAGAGGCCTTTGATTAGACCTCTTTTGTGGTAGTCGGTAAGGGAATCGAACCCTTATGCCAAGATTGAGAATCTTGTATCCTAACCGTTAGATGAACCGACCGAGCAGCGAGCGCCATCAAATTCATTTGAATGGCCGAGTCGCGAGGGAGGAAGACTTTGGTGTCAACCGGCCGAGCAGCGGAAGCTGGGGGATTCGAACCCCCGGTACAGTCACCCGTACGGCAGTTTAGCAAACTACTGGTTTCAGCCACTCACCCAAACTTCCTTACCAATATTTCAAAGCTTTTTTAGCACTTTCTCTCAAATGCGGTGCAAAGGTACATGTTTTTTTTCATACCACCAAATTTTCTCGATTCTTTTTTCGAAAATAAATAAATAATATTTCTGACAAAAAAACTCCCCCTCCATTGGAGGGGGGGTAGGTGAGGCTCTAAATCCGTTAGTAAGGCGTATAGCCCTCCGTGAAGGTACTCATCTTGGCGGGACGCTGTTTGTTGGCCTGTATTTCCGTTACTCGCCATTGACGGGAACTTCCGTATAGGTCTGACTTAGAGCTTGTCTTACTTGATGTATTTCACCTTCGAGGCATCGCGGGGCTTGGCGTTGGGCTGCTCATCGGGATAGCCAATGGAGAGGATGTAGTTCAGCTTGTAGTCAGCGGGGATGTCGAGGCGGTCGAGGAAGAATTTGCATTTCTCGTTTGATAGCAGGAAACGCACAGGACCACCAAGACAGCATGTGCCTAATCCCATCGATTGTGCTGCCAGCATCATGTTCTCACCCAGCAATCCTGCATCGAGTTCACCACCGCCATTAGCAGGAGTACAAACGCAGATAAGGGCTGGCGCACCATAAAACAGACTTCTGCCAGCAGCCTGATTCACGTCGGCCATCAGTTTCTGGTCTTCCACCACGCGGACAATCCACGGCTGCCGGTTCATACCACTCGGTGCATTGATGCCGCACTTCACAATGGCCTCCAGTTTCTCGTGCTCCACAGGCTTGTCAAGGTATTTGCGTATGGAGCGGCGTGCCATGATGTTGCTCAACACGGGACTTACCTCCATCTGCATGTCAACCTCAATGGCGGCGACCTGATCGCGCGACTCGTAGCGTTTGATGACCTTTCCGTCGCGCCCAACGAGGAACTTGGTGAAATTCCAC
>JAEEGL010074298.1_pt1 | contig 13897 bp, 7 predicted proteins | sample 9134231 | NCBI WGS metagenome assembly JAEEGL01 (sample SAMN16246548, study PRJNA631951) | gut metagenome | biome: gut microbiome; feature: rumen; material: fiber-attached | host: Bos | place: Iran: Karaj | collected 2018-10
CATACTCGCTGAACTGCAGGCTTGTCCGAATTTCTATCTGACTGACATCTCCGACCTCAACGCCGAGAAGACCAGCCAGCTTAGAAGACAGTGCTTCAATAGTGGCATCAAGATGCTCGTTGTTAAAAACGCCCTGCTGCATAAAGCTATGATGCAGATGGAAGGCAAAGAGTTCAATGAACTCTTCGACGTCCTCAAAGGCTCAACCGCATTGATGCTCTGCGAGACGGGTAATGCCCCCGCCAAACTGATCAAGAGTTTCCGTCAGAAGAATGACCGTCCTATCCTGAAGGGCGCCTACATCGAAGAATGCTGCTACATTGGCGACAATATGGTCGACGCTCTGTGCAACATCAAGTCGAAGAACGACCTCATCGCTGATATCATCGCTCTGCTGCAGTCACCTGCTAAGAACGTCATCAGCGGCCTCCAGTCAGGCGGACATAAACTCTCGGGTATCATTGAGACGTTGTCAGAAAAGGCAGAATAAAAAATTGAATGTAAACATTCGCAAGAAAAAAAAGTATTTAATTGTAAAACTCTAAAAAATAAATTAAAAATGGCAGATCTTAAAGCTTTTGCTGAACAATTAGTGAATCTTACTGTTAAGGAAGTAAATGAACTCGCTACCATTTTGAAAGAAGAATACGGTATTGAACCTGCTGCTGCTGCTGTTGCAGTTGCTGCTCCTGCTGCTGGTGGCGCTGCTGCCGCTGCTGAGGAAAAGACTTCTTTCGATGTTATCCTGAAGTCAGCCGGCGCCCAGAAGCTTGGCGTTGTGAAACTGGTGAAGGAACTCACCAGCCTCGGTCTGAAGGAAGCTAAGGAACTCGTTGACGCAGCTCCCAAGACCATCAAGGAAGGTGTGAGCAAAGACGAAGCTAATGCACTTAAGGCTCAACTCGAAGAAGCAGGTGCAGAGGTCGAAATCAAATAAGAAGGATTTATTTCCCGCAAAAAACGTGGCATTCAACCTCAGTCCCAAGCCAATATTAGGGACTGAGGTTTGTGCCGTTTTTTCGCACTAAGGATTTTCGCTCCTTATTTTTCGTTCGTTCTTTATTTTCTCTTCACACACCTTAAAACCTAAATACCTTGGCAACAACTACAGAAAGAATCAACTTCGCGTCCATTAAGAAACCTTTCGAATATCCTGATTTCCTGGATATTCAGCTTCAGTCGTTCAAAGACTTCTTCCAGTTGGAAACCAATCCCGACAACAGGAAGAACGAAGGTTTGTACAAGGTTTTCGCAGAAAACTTCCCTATTACTGACGCGAGAAACAATTTCATCCTTGAATTTCTCGACTACTACATCGACGCTCCACGCTATAGCATTGAGGAGTGCATCGAACGTGGTCTGACCTTCAGCGTGCCGCTCAAGGCCAAACTGAGACTTTCTTGCACGGATGAGGATAATGAAGATTTTAAGACCGTTGATCAGGATGTCTATTTGGGTATGATCCCTTATATGACACCCCGTGGCACTTTTGTGATCAACGGCGCTGAACGTGTTGTGGTCTCCCAACTGCACCGTTCACCCGGCGTGTTCTTCGGCCAAAGCCAACACGCTAACGGTAAGACATTGTACTCGGCCCGTATCATCCCCTTCAAAGGTTCGTGGATGGAGTTCTCGACCGACATCAATGACGTGATGTATGCCTACATCGACCGTAAAAAGAAATTGCCGATCACCACGCTGCTCCGCGCCATCGGCTACGAAACCGACAAGGAAATCCTTGAGATCTTCAACCTTACCGAAGAAGTGAAGGTGAACAAGGCCAGCCTCAAGCGCGTCCTCGGACGTAAGCTCGCTGCCCGTGTGCTCCATTCCTATTTTGAGGATTTCGTCAACGAAGATACCGGTGAATGTGTGTCCATCGAGCGTAACGACGTCATCATCGAACGTGAGACCGTGCTCGAAGAGGAACACATCCAGAAAATCATCGACTCAGGTGCCAAGACCATTTTCCTGCACCGCGAGGAAGACGTGGATGAGGAAGGCCGTGCCTCCGACTTCTCCGTGATTTTCAACACCATCAACAAAGATACATGTAACTCCGAGAAGGAAGCTGTGGAATACATCTATCGCTTGCTCCGCAGCGCAGATCCGCCCGATGAAGAAACCGCACGCGGCATCATCGAGAAACTGTTCTTCTCCGATAAGCGTTACGATCTCGGCCTCGTCGGTCGTTATCGTATCAACCGTAAGCTCAACCTCGATATCGATCCTGAGATTCGCGTCCTGACCAAGGAAGACATCATCGCCATCATCAAGTACTTGGTGGAGATGCTGAGTGGCAAGGCCGAAGTCGATGATATCGACCACTTGAGCAACCGCCGTATCCGCACTGTGGGCGAACAGCTGTACGCTCAGTTCGGCGTCGGCCTCAACCGTATGGCTCGCACCATCCGCGAACGTATGAACGTGCGCGACAACGAGGTGTTCACCCCGATGGATCTGATCAACGCCAAGACCCTGTCTTCAGTGATCAACTCCTTCTTCGGAACCAACCAGCTGTCCCAGTTCATGGACCAAACCAACCCGCTGTCAGAGGTGACGCACAAGCGCCGTATCTCCGCTCTGGGTCCTGGAGGTCTGTCGCGTGAGCGTGCAGGCTTCGAAGTCCGTGACGTACACTACACCCACTACGGTCGTCTGTGTACCATCGAGACTCCTGAAGGTCCTAACATCGGTCTGATTTCATCTCTCTGCGTGTTCGCAAAGATCAACAGCCTTGGTTTCATCGAGACGCCTTACCGCGAGGTGAAGAACGGCGCCGTCGACTTCAGTCAACCGCCTGTCTATCTCACTGCAGAGGAAGAAGAAAATAAGATTATCGCCCAGGCCATCACGCCTATGGACGACAACGGTCACTTCACCGAAGAGGCTATCAAAGCTCGTTACGTGGCCGATTATCCTATCGTTTCACCTGAAGAGATTCAGCTGATCGACGTCGGTCCCAACCAGATCGCTTCCATCGCCGCTTCCTTGATTCCGTTCTTGGAGCACGACGATGCTAACCGTGCCTTGATGGGATCTAACATGATGCGTCAGGCTGTGCCTCTGATGAACCCTGAAGCCCCGATCGTCGGAACCGGTATTGAACGCTATGTTGCCAAGGATTCCCGCGTTCTTATCACCGCTGACGGTGAGGGTGAGGTTGTGTTCGTCGATTCTACCAAGATCACGATCAAGTACGAACGCACCGATGAGGAACGTCTGGTGAGCATGGATGACGATTACAAGACCTATTACCTGACCAAGTACGCCCGTACCAACCAGAACACCAGCATCAACATCAAGCCTACGGTTCGCCGTGGCCAGAAGGTGCATAAAGGTGATGTCATCACCCAAGGTTATGGTACTCAGAACGGTGACCTCGCCCTCGGTCGTAACCTCAAGGTTGCATTCATGCCATGGAAGGGTTACAACTATGAGGACGCCATCGTGATTTCAGAGCGTATCGTTAAGGAAGACTTGTTCACTTCCATCCACGTTGAGGAGTTCACCCTTGAGGTGCGCGACACCAAGCGCGGTCTTGAGGAACTGACCAACGATATCCCGAACGTCAGCGCTGAAGCCACCAAGGATCTTGACGATCACGGCTTGATCCGCGTGGGTGCTGAGGTCAACGAAGGCGATATCCTGATCGGTAAGATCACTCCTAAGGGCGAAAGCGATCCTACTCCTGAAGAGAAACTGCTGCGTGCCATCTTCGGCGACAAGGCTGGCGATGTGAAGAACGCCTCCTTGAAGGCCGGCCCGTCCATGAAGGGCGTGGTTATTGGCAAGCGTCTGTTCTCCAGACTGCAGAAGGACCGCAAGTCACGTGCTAAGGATAAGGAAGATATGGCTCGTATCGATGCAGCTGCCAAGGCTGAACTCGATGAACTGAAGAAGAAACTCGTCGAAAAGCTGATGATCATCCTCAACGGAACCACCTCAGCCGGCGTTTACAACAACTTCAAGGAGCAACTCATTCCTAAGCGCGTCAAGTTCGCTCAGAAGACCCTGATGGAACTTGACTACACCGTCGTTAATCCTCACAAGTGGACCATCGACGACAAGAAGAACGAGATGGTTGCCACTTTGATTGACAACTACTCAATCAAGTTCAAAGAAGTTCAAGGTAAGTACAACCGTGAGAAGTATGTTGCCAGCGTTGGTGACGAACTCCCGAACGGTATCATCCAAATGGCTAAGGTTTATGTCGCCAAGAAGCGTAAGCTGATGATTGGTGATAAGATGGCTGGTCGTCACGGTAACAAGGGTATCGTTTCCCGTATCGTCCGTGCTGAGGACATGCCGTTCCTCGCTGATGGTACTCCGGTCGATATCGTGTTGAACCCTCTGGGCGTGCCTTCACGTATGAACTTGGGTCAGATTTATGAAACCGTACTCGGTTGGGCTGGTCACGAACTCGGATTGAAGTTCGCTACCCCGATCTTCGACGGTGCTTCACTCGAGCAGATCAACGATCTGATGGAGAAAGCAGGTCTTCCGAAGAACGGCCGTGTGCAGCTCTACGACGGCGAGACTGGCGAACCATTCGACCAGCCGGCTACCGTAGGTTACATCTACATGCTGAAGCTGCACCACATGGTCGACGACAAGATGCATGCCCGTTCCATTGGACCATACTCACTGATCACTCAGCAGCCTCTCGGCGGTAAAGCCCAGTTCGGTGGTCAGCGTTTCGGTGAAATGGAGGTCTGGGCTCTTGAAGCCTTCGGCGCAAGCAACGTGCTTCAGGAGATCCTCACCGTCAAGTCCGACGATGTGGTGGGTCGTGCCAAGGCTTACGAAGCCATTGTCAAGGGCGACAACATGCCGACACCAGGCACACCTGAGTCATTCAACGTGTTGATCCACGAATTGCGTGGCTTGGGTCTCGAAGTGACCTTTAAGGATAAAGATGGTAATGTCTTGAATTAAATATATAGGAGATAGTATATGGTCAACAACACAATCAATAGCAACTTTGCCAGCATTACGGTAAGTCTTGCCTCACCGGAATCCATCCTTGCACGTTCACACGGCGAGGTGCTGAAACCGGAAACCATCAACTACCGTACCTATAAGCCGGAGCGCGACGGTCTGTTCTGCGAGCGTATCTTCGGTCCCGTGAAGGACTGGGAATGCCACTGCGGTAAGTACAAGCGCATCCGTTACAGAGGAACCATCTGCGACCACTGCGGTGTCGAGGTGACCGAGAAGAAGGTCCGCCGCGAGCGCATGGGTCACATCCAACTGGTGGTGCCAGTGGCTCATATCTGGTACTTCCGTTCACTTCCTAACAAGATCGGCGCTCTGTTGGGCATCCCCTCCAAGAAACTGGATTCAATCATCTATTACGAACGTTATGTGGTGATTCAAGCCGGTGCCCTCGAAGGCGTCGAAATCCCGAACGATTCCGAACACCGCAAGGTGCAAAAGATGGAATTCCTCTCCGAAGAGGAATACCTCGACTTGCTGGAATCGCTGCCAATCGAAAACCAATACCTGCCTGACGATGACCCGAACAAGTTCATCGCCAAGATGGGTGCCGAAGCTATCTACGACCTCCTCTCAAGACTCGATCTCGACAAGGAATCGTTCGAGCTTCGCGACAGAGCCAACAAGGAGACCGCACAGCAGCGTAAGCAGGATGCCCTGAAGCGTCTGCAGGTGTTTGAGTCGTTCCGTGAGGCTAACAAGCACATGGAGAACCGTCCTGAGTGGATGATCGTGAAGATCGTCCCCGTGATTCCTCCGGAGCTGAGACCTCTCGTCCCGTTGGATGGCGGCCGTTTCGCCACCTCCGACCTCAACGACCTTTATCGTCGTGTCATCATCCGTAACAACCGTCTGAAACGACTCATCGAGATCAACGCTCCTGACGTCATCATGCGTAACGAAAAACGTATGTTACAGGAAGCTGTGGATTCCCTGTTCGACAACTCACGTAAGTCGAGTGCCGTCAAGACCGATTCAAACCGCCCGCTGAAGTCATTGAGCGACAGCTTGAAAGGTAAGCAAGGTCGCTTCCGTCAGAACCTGTTGGGTAAGCGTGTCGACTACTCAGGCCGTTCCGTTATCGTGGTTGGTCCGGATTTGAACATGAACGAATGTGGTCTGCCTAAGGATATGGCTGCCGAGCTCTTCAAGCCATTCGTCATCCGTAAGATGATTGAACGCGGCATCGTGAAGACCGTGAAGTCAGCCAAGAAGATTGTGGATCGCAAGGAAGCTGTGGTTTGGGATATCCTCGAGAACATCCTCAAGGGTCACCCGATCCTGCTGAACCGTGCTCCTACACTGCACCGTCTGGGTATCCAAGCCTTCCAGCCCAAGTTGGTTGAAGGTAAGGCAATCCGTCTGCACCCGTTGGTTTGTACGGCATTCAACGCCGACTTCGACGGTGACCAGATGGCTGTCCACGTACCGCTGGGCAACGCTGCCGTGTTGGAAGCTCAGATCCTGATGCTGGCTTCGCACAACATCCTGAATCCGTCAAACGGTGCTCCTATCACCCTGCCTTCACAGGACATGGTGTTGGGTCTGTACTATATCACCAAGCCTCGTAAGAGCACACCTGACCATATCGTTAAGGGTGAAGGCATGTCGTTCTACTCAGCTGAGGAAGTCATCATCGCCCATAATGAAAAGCGCGTTGATATGCACGCCATCATCAACTGCCGTGTCAAGGTTCGCGAAAACGGTGAGATCGTCACCAAGAAGATCGAGACCACTGTGGGCCGTGTCATCTTCAACCAGGTGGTTCCCGAAGGCTATGGCTACATCAACCAACTGCTGACCAAGAAATCGTTCCGCAGCATCGTCGGTGAAATGGTGCGTTTGCTCGGCACTGCCGTCACCACCAAGTTCCTCGATGATATCAAGAACATGGGTTACTATATGGCTTACAAAGGCGGTTTGTCATTCAACCTCGGCAACGTCCTTGTTCCTGCCGCTAAGGAAACACTCATCAGCGAGGCCAACGCCAAGGCTGCTGAGATCCGCGAATACGAAAAGATGGGCTTCATGGGTCCTAACGAGCGTTACAACCAGATCGTTGACCTTTGGACCGATGTCAATACCAAGCTGACCAAGGAGGTGATGGATATTCTGTCATCAGACGACCAGGGCTTCAACCCGGTTTACATGATGCTGCATTCCGGCGCCCGTGGTTCTGAGGCTCAGGTCTCACAGCTTTGCGGTATGAGAGGTCTGATGGCTAAGCCTATGAAAGCTGGTTCAGGCGGCGCAGAAATCATCGAAAACCCGATTCTTTCGAACTTCCAAGAGGGTCTGTCAGTGTTGGAGTACTTCATCTCCACTCACGGTGCCCGTAAGGGTTTGGCAGATACCGCTCTGAAGACCGCTGACGCTGGTTACTTGACCCGTCGTCTGGTTGACGTCGCTCACGATGTCATCATCACTACCAAGGACTGCGGTACCCTGCGTGGTTTGACCGTGTCACGTGGTGAAGAGCTCAAGGAAAAAGGCAAGCACTCCCTGCTGTACGATCGCATCCTAGGTCGTGTGGCTTTGCACGATATCTTCAGCCCCGTCACTGGCGAGTTGATCGTTGCTGGCGGTGAGGAAATCAACGAAGAACTGGCAGAGGCCATTGACGAATCACCTATCGAGAGCGTCGAAATCCGTTCCGTGTTGACCTGCGAGGCCAAACACGGCGTGTGCGCCAACTGCTATGGTCGTAACCTGGCATCCGGCAAACTGGTTCAGAAAGGTGAGGCTGTGGGCGTCATCGCCGCTCAGTCCATCGGTGAGCCTGGTACCCAGCTGACTCTGCGTACCTTCCACCAAGGTGGTAAGGCATCGAAGGGTGTGGTGGTTAACAGCACCGAAGCCAAGTACGACGGTGTCCTCGAAATCGACGAGCTCCGCGCAGTCGACGCTGAACGCGATGGCCAGAAGTGCCAGATCGTGATCGGCCGTTCCGCTGAAATGAAACTTCACGACAAGAATACCAACGTTGTTCTGATGACCGTCAATATTCCTTACGGTGCCAAGCTGTATTACGGCAATGGTGCTGAGGTGAAGAAAGGCGACAAGATCTTCGAATGGGACCCCTACAACGCCACTATCGTTTCAGAATGTGCGGGTAAGGTTCGCTTCGTCAACGTTGTGGAAGGCGTTACCTACCACAGCGAGACCATCGCTGAGACCGGATTTAGCGAGCGCGTGATTATTGAAGGTAAGCGTGGTACCAAGAATCCTCAGATCGAGATCATTAACAGCAACGACGAGGTTCTGGCTGTCTACGACCTTCCTGTGGATGCTCACGTGGTTGTTGAGGAGAAGGATGACATCAAGGCTGGTGACCAACTGGTTCGTATCCCGCGTAACGTCTCTGGCGGCGGCGATATCACCGGCGGTCTGCCGCGTGTCACCGAGCTGTTCGAAGCCCGTAATCCTTCCGATCCGGCTGTGGTGTCAGAAATCGACGGTACCGTTCACCTTGAGAAGAAGCTCAAGCGTGGTAACCGTGAGATTGTCATCACTTCAAAGACTGGTGATCAGAAACGCTATCTCGTGCCTACCTCCAAGCAGATCTTGGCTCAGGAGAACGACTATGTGAAGGCTGGTCAGCCGTTGTCTGACGGTGCCATCACACCTGCCAGCATCCTTGCCATCATGGGCCCGATGAAGGTTCAGGAATACATCGTCAACGAGGTCCAGAGCGTGTACCGTTCACAAGGTGTGACCATCAACGACAAGCACTTTGAAGTCATCGTACGTCAAATGATGCGTAAGGTTGAGATCATGGAACCTGGTGACACCCGCTTCCTCGAAGGCGAGTTGGTGAGCAAGTTGGCCTTCCAAGAAGAGAATGACGAGATCTACGGCAAGATGGTTGTCACCGATCCAGGTGACTCCGAGACCCTCTCCGCAGGTCAGATCATCTCAGCCATGAAGCTCCGTGACGAGAACTCACTGCTGAAGCGTAAAGACCTCAAGCTGGTTGAGACCCGTCCCGCCGAGCCTGCTACGGCAAGCCAGATCCTGCAAGGTATCACCCGTGCCGCTCTGCAGACCGACAGCTTCATGTCAGCCGCATCATTCCAGGAAACCACTAAGGTTCTGACGAATGCCGCTATCAGTGCCAAGACTGACTATCTGCTTGGCATGAAGGAGAATGTCATCGTCGGCCATAAGATTCCTGCCGGTACTGGTCTCCGTGAGTATGACGACCTGATCGTCGCCTCTAAGGAGGAATACGAAGCCCTGAAGGAAAAAGGCGCTGTCTTAGCCGATTAAAACCTATCGTTAAACGAATGTAGAGACGGTGCACGCACCGTCTCTACTTTTTTAAAAAACAATATCATGGAAGAAAAACCAAAAAATCAGATTAACATCGAATTGACCGACGAAGTGGCCGGTGGCATCTATTCAAATCTTGCCATCATCACTCACTCTCCAACCGAGTTTGTGCTCGATTTTGTGAGCATGATGCCTGGCACACCAAAGGCCAAGGTGAAGTCAAGAATTGTGATGACACCTCAACATGCCAAGCGCCTTTACAAAGCACTGGCAGAGAATCTGAGTAAGTACGAATCAAATTTCGGTCCCATCAAAGAAGTGACAGGAGAGGTGATGCCTCCCTTCACCATGAGTCCGAAAGCGCAAGCTTAAAAAAAAGAACCCCGCTCAAGCGGGGTTCTTCGTTTAGATAAACTCGATGTTTTCTTCCGATGTGTATTTCTCACAATAGTGACACACTAGTCGGAGTTTGCCGTCAACGTATTTCACACGGAACTTGGTGGGAATATCGTGTTCCTTGTTGGTGACGCAGTTCGGGTTGAAGCATTTCACGATGTGCTCGATTCTTTCAGGGATCTGCACCGTTTGCTTGCGAATCACCTCATATTCCTTGATCTCGATGATGGAGGCGGTAGGGGCTACCAAAGCGATCTTGTTCAGTTCTTCTGGCTCGAAGTATTTATCGGAAATCTTCACGAAGCCCTTGGTTCCGTATTTCTTACTCTCCACGTTGGTGCCGAAATACACTGGGTTGTTGACTTTGTCCAAACCCAAGATCTTGACTACCTGGAACACTTTGTCGGCGGGGATATGGTCGATGACCGTGCCATTCTCAATGGCGGATACGATCAGTTCTTTTCTTTTTTCCATAACTTTTATCTTTTATCTCTTATCTTTTATCTTACTTTAATCCCAAAATCGCCGCAATCAATGCCTGGCGTGCGTAGACGCCGTTTTGGGCTTGCTGGAAGTAGTAGGCTTTCGGGTTGGCGTCCACATCCACGTGAATCTCGTTGACGCGTGGCAGTGGGTGCAACACGCGGCAGTTGGGCTTGGCGTTGGCCAGCATGGCGTTGCGGAGCACATAGGAGTTCTTCACCTTCTCGTATTCCAACGGGTCGGGGAAGCGTTCGCGCTGTACGCGGGTCATGTAGATGATATCGGAGTGGGGGATGACTTCCTCCAGTTCGGTGAACTGTTCGTATTCCAAATGAGCGTCCTTGATGTGCTGTTTCACTGTTCTTGGCAGCTTCAGTTCTACGGGCGACACCAAGTTGAACTTAGCGTTGAAGTGGCTCATGGCTTCCACAAGGCTGTGGACGGTGCGGCCGTATTTCAGGTCGCCGACCAGCGTGATCTCAAGGTTCTCAAGTGTACCTTGGGTCTTGCGGATGCTGTAGAGGTCGAGCATGCATTGGGTGGGATGCTGGTTAGAACCGTCGCCGGCGTTGATGATTGGCACTTTTGACACTTCAGAGGCAAGGCGTGCGGAACCGTCGATGGGGTTACGCATCACGATGAGGTCGGCATAACTGGCTACCATGGTGATGGTGTCGGCCAACGACTCACCTTTCTGGACGCTGGTGCCCGAAGTGCTGCTGAAGCCGATGACATTGCCGCCCAAAAGCTGGATGGCAGTCTCGAAACTCAGACGCGTACGGGTTGAAGGCTCGAAAAACAATGAGGCGATGATACGCCCGTTGAGCAAGTTCTGGTGAGGATTCTTCTCGAAGTCCTCCGCGATGTCAAGCACATGACAGATCTCCTCGGGAGTGTAATCGCTGATGGAGATCAAGCTGCGGTTTTTCAGTGAGATGGACATGGATGAACGTGTTTAGTTTGTCACTTGCAAAGATATACTTTAAAAATAATATCCAAACGAAAAATATGCACTAAAAATATTTTTGTCAAGATTGGTCCATTGGCCCGTTATGGAGATGGGGCCTAAGATACTCTTATAGGAATACTTTAGCCCGGCTCCATGGGTGAAATATAGTTTTTTCTTATCATAGTTCTCACCAAGGTTCCCACCATAGGTGTTTAATTCCATCAGGGTATTGTACATCGCGGTGAGATAGTGCTTGCCATAGATGTTGATACGAACATCGCAGCGAGCGATAGCGCTATGATCGCAAATAGATCTCACTTGTGTGTGGCCGATGAATGGCAGCTGTGTATCGAAATGCCGTCCATCAATCTCACCTCCGGCATGACTCCATATATTGAAGCTCATAGTGGAACCAAATAGGCTTCTTCCGTAAAGCTGAGGGATAATGGTGATTCTGCTATCGCGTGGTGTGAGATAAGCTTTGAAACTATAGTTGATGTCAACCGGCAGTTGACGAGGGTTGTCTTTTTCGAAATAAATATGACTTGAAAGGGTGGCATGGATACCATGAGTGGCGAAATAGGCGTCGTTGAGGTTGTCATACTTAAGATTGATGAATGGCATAATTTGTCTGTTAGCCATGAGAAATATAGAGTCGATGGCGTCTCCTTCCAAGGATGTCTTGTCGTATCCTGTGCTCACGAGAGAGGCGCCGATAGTAGTGTTGAAATTGAGCAGGTGGAATTCTGAGATATATCCGCTGATCTTATGTTGAAAGGCGTGAAGGTTGGTTTTGTTGTTGTCATTCATGAGGAACTGGAAATACTCGTCCCTATAGTCATAAGCTAAACTAAAATTAGCCAATGAAGCACGTGAATAAGTATAGGTCAAATTGAATCTCGGGTTATAGCTGAACTTGATGCTGGTGGAGAGTTTTGAGCCGCCGAAACGTTTTTCATTCAATCCGAAGTGGAACAAGATGGCTGCACCCTCTTCAGTGTCGTAACGCAGTCCTAAGCCGACAAGATGAGGATGGGAGGGTTTCATGTTGATGCTTAACGCATATTCGTCCGCAAGTTTTTCGTCGCTATGTAGGGAATCAAGCTCTGTAACATTGTAGGTGATTTCATCGAAACATCCAGTGCCACGAAAGAGGTTCAAGGCATTTTCGATGTCATCCTTTGAATAAGACGTTCCAGGTGTCAAACCGCTCTTGCGGATGAGCCAACTGTTTTGTTGTTCAGTCACTCCGTTGATGTCGACACGGCTAATCATCACTGAATTTTCCATCAGGTTAAGTGATTTTGGTGCTTGGAGTTTCTTTTGAACGGGACCGCCGGCAGCCTTTTCAAGCCTTTGTTTGATGGCTTCCAGCTGATCGTGGTATTCAGCGGCTTTTTCATATCCTCTACCTACGAGTGTTTCGATGGCGTCGGGAGTGAAACTGAGCATTCCGAAACCGCTGACATCAGGCACAATCCAAATATCGCACATCTCACGGTTTTCCTTGCGCTTGCCGCTGGTGCTGTTGGTCACCAATTGGCCAAGTAACTGAGGCAATGATTGGATGTCTTTACGGGTGAGTTTTTTGTCTTTGGTGATTTCGATACCAATGATGATGTCGGCTCCCATATCACGGAGTACATCGGCCGGAAAATTGTTTACCAAACCGCCGTCAACAAGCACCATGTCACCAATTTCCACGGGGGAAAACACCCCTGGGATGGCCATACTGGCGCGCATAGCGGTTGGTACGCTGCCGCTTCGGAGCACCACTTCCTCGCCAGTGACGACGTTGGTAGCTACACAAGCAAAAGGAATGGGCATGTCGTTGAAGTCCATATCCTCTTGATATCCCACACACAAATCGTTGAACAGGTTGACCAATGAACTGTTGTTGACGTATGCACTTGGCAGTTGGCTGATAAAGGAGGATTTGGAATCTTTACTGACAAGGTTTTCAAGGCTAAACGGCACGTTGACCAAAAGGGTGCTGTTACGCTGCCTTACATCTTCCGACATCATAGGACGGTTGATGCTGTTGCCAATGTATACTGACCAATCCAATTGTGAGATAAGTTTTGTAAGCTCATCAGGTGAGTAGCCCATGGCATAAAGGCCGCCAATGATGGATCCCATGCTGGTTCCTGCCACATAGTCGACAGGGATGCCCATCTCTTCAATATATTTCAATGCTCCGATGTGTGATGCACCCTTGGCACCGCCACCACCTAAAACTATACCGACTTTAGGCCGGCGAACTTGGTTGTTTTTTTTCTGGGCTGGCATTGCGATAGTCACCAAAAGAAGAAGAGCTATCAGTACGGTTTTTCTCATAATCAATGCTATTATTTATGGTACAAAAGTATGAATAAAACCTGATTTGACAACTAATCCGCTTTTTTCTTATTTTTGTGGCAAGATTAAAAATGAAGAGAATATGTTAGAAGAAATCCTTAAACAGCTATTTATCAAATCGTTTCAAACCCTTTATGGACAAGAACCTCCTGCGCAACAAGTAAATTTCCAGAAGACAAGGCCTGAATTTGAAGGTGACCTTACCGTAGTGGTGTTCCCCTTCGGGAAATTGGCAGGACGTAACCCCGAACAATTGGCCAATGAGATGGGCGCAGAAATGATGAAGGAATCTTCGATGATTGCCAAGTTCAACGTCGTGAAAGGATTTCTGAATATCTTGATTTCCGATAGCTTCTGGATGGACTTCTTCCGTGAGAACCATCTGAAAGAAAACTATGGCCGCAAGGAAGTCTCAGGCAAACCCGTTGTGGTGGAGTATTC
>JAEEGL011570226.1_pt1 | contig 13897 bp, 8 predicted proteins | sample 9134231 | NCBI WGS metagenome assembly JAEEGL01 (sample SAMN16246548, study PRJNA631951) | gut metagenome | biome: gut microbiome; feature: rumen; material: fiber-attached | host: Bos | place: Iran: Karaj | collected 2018-10
ATCAACTAAAAGAGCCCTGAAGGCGGCTGCATTTAAGCTTCTGCTTACATGCAACGACTGGACCGAAGTTACGGCCAGGGCGATAACCAAGGAAGCCGGAGTTAATCTTGCTATGATAAATTATTGCTTCGGTTCAAAGGAAGCTTTGTTCTTTGAGGTTTTTAGTGAACTTCAGGAAAAGGTTGTAAAGTGCCAGCCTGAACTGACGGAGATAGTTAACAGCGATATGTCGCCTAAGGAAAAACTTATAGAAGGAACATATCAGATGGTCAAGCTTATGATGGATTATTTCAGTATGTCCCAGGCAGTAGTGAAGTACTGCGTCCTGAATAAAAAGTTTGATATGGATGATGGAACACTGACACTGGTAAAACAGCACTTTAGCGGCAAAAAGACCGATGGCGAATGTATGCTTATCGCTTATGAGATAGCCAGTTCTCATGAGCTTATGGTGCTCAGACATAAAGAGATAAAAGAAACATGTGGAATAGATCTGACAGATGATAAGACGCTCAAGAAGATTGTAAAGAGAACTATCGAGAAATGTCTTGCTGATTGATGATATGACTAAGGGTATAGATTGAAACAAGAGGTATAGTGATAATGATTTCGAAGTTTAGTGTTAAAAAGCCTTATACAGTATTCGTGGCCGTGATTGCGGTCATCGTCATCGGTATAGTGGCTGTTATGAAAATGACAATGGATCTTCTTCCGAATATGACTCTTCCATATGTTGTAGTCATCACTGTGGATCCGGGAGCCAGTCCGGCAGAGGTTGAGCAGAAGGTTACAGCACCACTTGAGGCAACTCTGGCGACAACCTCCAACCTGAAGAATATGCAGTCGATTTCGAGGAACAGTTATTCAACGATCATTCTCGAATATGAGCAGACTTCAAATATGGATTCAACTATGATAGAGATCCAGCAGGGACTGGATCAGGTCAAGAGCACACTTGGAGATGGAGTGGCTGCTCCTATGGTCATGCAGCTCAATCCGGATATGATCCCGATTATGGTTGCAGCTGTTACAATAGAGGGATCAGACAGTATAGAAACAGGAGACTATGTTAAGAGCGATGTTGTACCACAGCTCGAAGGTGTTGAAGGTGTAGCATCGGTAACAGCTTCCGGAAATGTTGAGGAAACAGTTCAGGTTACACTTAACCAGAAAAAGATTGATAAGCTTAATGAAAAGATAAAGAAAGCTATTGATGATCAGTTCCTTGATGCTGAAGCAGAGATAAATAAGAACAAGGCCGATCTTGAAAGCGGTAAGGCAGAACTGGAATCAGGAAAGAATCAGATGGCCGGACAGCTGGCATCAGGAAAGGCCGAGCTGGATACCCAGAAGACACAGCTCTATGCGACCTCAGCTGATATGGACCAGAACCTGATGGTAATGGAAGCCGGAAAGGGCATCCTTGAACAGATAATAACAACAGTTAATTCACTTACAGGTGAGATAGCTGAGATAAAAGCCGAGATAGAGTCTTTCAGATCTCTTATAAGTCTTGTGGATGATGGTATCATGACAGCTGAGCAGTTTGCAGAATCAGTGGGAATGGATATCGAGGCTGCAAGAGCAAGAGTGACGGAACTCAGACTTCAGCTTATTGATAAGTACGAGGAACTTCGTACTGCAGTAGAGCCGGTTGCAGAGCAGTATGGAATCAATCTTGATGGTCTGTCACAGTCAATCCTGGATCAGGCCAGAGCAGCAGCTGAAGAGGCTGCACAGAATCCTTATATTCAGAAGGCCGGAGAAGTTATTGAAGAGACACAGCAGAAGATCGATGAAACCGGAGAGATGATCCAGGAAGCAGGAGAAAATCTGCTGGGAGCCGGAGAAAGCTTTACATCTGAAGCTGATAAAAAATTTGAAGAACTTGAAGCAATGCTGGATGTTCAGCCTATAGTTAAGCTTCTTTCAGAAGCACTTACTAAGCTGAATGTGGGAATAGAGACTATAAAGAGTGCTCAGGATCAGATCAAGCAGGGAAAGCTTCAGATCAGTCAGGCTGAGATAATGCTGAACAAGAATGAAGTTCTCGGCGAGCTGAAGATAGCAGAAGCACAGTCACAGATCATGATGGGAGAGGCCGGACTTACACAGGCTGAGTCAGCCATAGATCAGGCCAAGGAAGATGCTAAAGCAGCGGCAGATCTAAATAACATCCTGTCACTTGATACAGTTAACGGACTTCTTATAGCACAGAACTTTGACATGCCTGCAGGTTATGCAGGAGGTTATCTTATCAGAGTCGGTGAGGATATACCAGATGTAGAATCTCTTCAGGATCTGGTTCTTATAGATCTGGGAATGGATGGAATAGATGTTATCCGCCTTTCTGATATAGCAGATGTAGAGAAGGTTAATAATGCTGATTCTGTATATGCAAAGGTAAACGGAGAGGCAGCGCTGCTCCTTACATTTGAAAAGCAGACAGGCTATTCAACAGGTGATGTTACTGACAACATCATTGACAGATTCGGAGTACTTGAGAGAACTCTTGATAAGCCGGTTAAGTTCTCAATCCTGATGGATCAGGGTGTGTACATTGACATCATAGTTAAGTCCATTGCGCAGAACATGCTTCTGGGTGCGGGACTTGCTATCATCATACTTATTATATTCCTGAGGGATATTAAGCCTACTATCATTATCGCCTGCGCTATACCTATATCGGTTATATTTGCAGTCGTACTTATGTACTTTACAGGAATTACCCTTAACATCATTTCCATGTCCGGTCTCACGCTGGGTATAGGAATGCTGGTGGATAACTCCATAGTTGTTATTGAAAATATATTCCGACTCCGCAAGGAAGAGGGAATGTCTGTTAAGAAGGCATCTGTATATGGTGCCAGTCAGGTTGCAGGTGCTATCACAGCATCTACACTTACTACAATCTGTGTATTCCTTCCGATCGTCTTTACTGAAGGACTTACACGTCAGCTCTTTGTAGATATGGGTCTTACCATAGCATATACACTTACGGCCAGCCTTGTTGTAGCGCTGACACTGGTTCCGGCTATGGCTCAGGGACTTCTCAGAAAGTCTAAGGAAAAGGGCGCAGGCCGTGGAAGATTCTATGATGTATTCGGACGTTTCGTAGGAATGGCACTGAAGTTTAAGGTTGTTGTATTCCTTATTGTAATCGGAGCACTTTGTCTCAGCATATGGCTCTCTATATCAAAGGGAACAGCGTTCTTCCCGGAGATGACAAGTACACAGATTACAGTTACTCTCAGTGTTCCTGAGGATGAAGAAAGAACCTTTGAGGAAATGACAGGCTATGCGGACATTCTTATGGACCGCGTACAGAATATTGAAACTGTCAACACCGTCGGAGCCATGATGGGAAGCGGATCACTTCTAGGCTCACTGGATGGAGGCGGCGGAGACGACGTTACCATGTACGTTCTTCTGGATGAAAATACAAAGTTCTCAAATGATGAGATATCCGCGCAGATCATGAGCTATGCAGAGGACCTGGACTGTGATGTATCAGTTAATACAAACATGATGGATATGTCCATGATGACAGGGTCAGGTGTTAAGGTTCAGATCAAGGGACGTGATCTTGATAAGCTGGCAGAGCTGGCTGAACAGGTTACAGAAGAGATCAGTGATATTGACGGAATAGAGAAGGTTGATTCAGGTCTGGGTGATCTTACAGATGAACTCTTCATATCAGTAGATAAGGTAAAGGCTGCTGAATATGGCATGACAGTAGCTCAGGTATTTACACTTGTATCTGCCGAGCTTTCAGATACTAAGTCTATGACCAGCATTTCAACTGATGTAAAGGATCTGGATATCTATGTTAATACAGACGATCAGGCCGAAGTAACTATAAATGATATCGAAAAGCTTACATTTGAATATACTGATAAAATCTCAGGTGAAACAGAGACAGTTCCGCTTTCAAGAATAGTTACATTTACAGAGAAAAAGGAAACTTCTTCTATATCACGTGATGCTCAGGTAAGATATCTTGAGGTTTCAGCTGAGCTTAAGGACGGTTACAATGTCGGACTTGTGGGAAGCGACGTAAAGGAAGCCATAAAGAAGGTAGATATTCCTGAAGGTTATTCCATAAAGACCACTGGTGAGGATGAGACCATCAACGAAGCCATGAGACAGGTTCTGCTCATGCTCCTTCTTGCAGTTATTCTTATATATCTTATAATGGTTGCACAGTTCCAGAGTCTTCTGTCACCATTTATCATAATGTTTACAATACCGCTTGCATTTACAGGAGGCTTTGCTGCGCTGTTCTTTGCAAACAAAGAGCTGAGTATAATAGCCATGGTTGGATTTGTCATGCTTTCGGGTATAATAGTTAATAACGGTATCGTTCTGGTCGACTATATCAATCAGCTGAGACGTGAGGGAATGGCTAAGCGTGATGCCATAATAGAAGCATCCAAGACCCGTCTCAGACCGGTATTCATGACGGCTCTTACAACCATCATTTCCATGTCTACCATGGCAGCAGGTATGGGACAGGGAACAGAAATGTCACAGCCTATGGCAATCGTTGTCGTTGGTGGTATGATATATGGTACACTACTTACACTTGTTGTAGTTCCTTGTATCTATGATGCGCTTAACAGAGAACGCGACATGAGAGAGGAAGATCTGGATGTGCCGGAAATGGAAGCATCAGATGATGATTTCCTGGAAGAGGCAGATGCTGAGGAGGAATAAAATAAGATGGATATAGAATATAAGGTTGTGGAAAAACTTATTGAGAAAGGATACCACATAACCTTTTCGGAGTCCTGTACAGCCGGCCTTGCCTGCGCAAAGCTGGTAAATGTACCGGACGCCTCAAAAGTACTTAATGTTAGTTTTACAACCTATGCAGATGAGGCCAAGGTAAAGTATCTCGGAGTTGATCCGGAGACCATACATAGCTTTGGTGTTGTAAGTGAAGAGGTGGCTGCTGAAATGGCACTTGGAGCGGCAAAAAATACCGGCTCGGAAGTGGGAGTGGGTATCACCGGTATTGCAGGCCCATCGGGGGCTGTTCCGGGAAAGCCTGTTGGTACAGTATGCTTCGGAATAGCCATAAATGGTGAAGTTTATACCTGGAGACAGGAATTTGGTGCTCTGGGTAGAAATGTAGTGCGTGACGTAAGCGTTAATTTCTGTTATGATAGATTAGTGGAGCTTTTGGAAGCATAGACAGAAGTAGATGCTTTCCGAATTCCAGAGATCAGGAGAATTATCGGAATGTCATACATTGCTTTATATAGAAAATTCCGTCCCGATACATTTGACGAAGTAAAGGGACAGGATCATATAGTTACAACACTTAGGAATCAGATGAGATCTGACAGAGTTGGACATGCGTATCTTTTCTGCGGCACAAGAGGAACAGGTAAGACCACCATGGCCAAGCTTCTGGCGAAGGCAGTAAACTGTGACAATCTGCAGGATGGCAACCCATGCTGCGAGTGCGAGAGCTGTAAGGCTATCGCGTCCGGAAATGCCATGAACGTTATTGAGATAGATGCTGCCTCCAACAGTGGTGTAGATAATATGCGCCAGATCAAGGAAGCAGTTCAGTATGCCCCATCACAGGGCAAGAAACTGGTTTACATAATTGATGAGGCGCATATGTTGACTAGAGAGGCATTTAATGCACTTCTCAAGACTCTTGAGGAACCGCCTGAATATTGTCTCTTTATTCTTGCAACCACCGAGGATCATAAGATTCCGATCACTATAAAGTCCAGATGCCAGAAGTATGATTTCCACAGGATATCTGTTGAGACCATATTCGGAAGACTGAAGGATCTTACGGAGCGAGAGGGAGTGGATGCTGAGGACGATGCTCTGCAGTTTATAGCAAGAGCAGGTGACGGCTCCATGAGAGATGCGCTTTCTATTCTGGATGAATGCATAGCTTCAAGATATAATGAGAAGCTGACCTATGACAGCGTTCTTGAAGCTGTCGGTGCAGTTGATATAGAGGTTTACATAAATCTAACAGAGGCGATTCATAACTCTGCAGCTGATGAAGTATTAAATCTTATAAACTCTGCTGTATGGCAGGGCAAGGATATGGTAAAATATGTAGATGACTATGTATGGTTTATGAGGAATCTGCTTTTTATCAAATTATCCCCGGATTCTACATCAGGAATGGACCTTACAAGAGAAAATATTGAGCGTATAATAAAACTGTCTGAGAATTATACGAGAGAAGAACTTACGAGATACCTTACTATCCTGCAGGAACTCAGCCAGGCTGTCAGACTCTCAAATATAAAGAGAGTTACGATAGAGATGAGCCTGATCAAGATGATGCATCCTGAGACCGATAAGGATTATGATGCACTGGCTTCCAGACTGGATAAGCTTGAGCAGGGTATAACACCGGGAGCGTCCGGTGCCGGCAGTGCCCGTATAGAGGAACTGGAAGGCATAATGGATGAGAAGATAGATTCTGCAGTCAGAACTCTTGAGAGAAAGATTGAAGGAATGAAGGTCGTGGCTCCGACTTCAGGTATGTCCGATGAGGAGATAAGTGATAATGTTAAGAGTCTTCTCAAAGACAGATTCGAGGCTGCTCAGTATGAAGAAGTACTTAACTTTGCGAGACTCTGGAAGAGTGATTATTACGCAAAGCTGAATCCTATATCACAGAGATATCTGAAAGGTGTTGACCTTGAGGCCGGTAAGGAGTTTACTGATAGTGGTGAGCTGGCGGTCCTTAACATCATTATTCCTAACAGGGACAGGGATGGTAAGGAAAACATGGGATATATCTATTATCTCGGTAAGGATAATGCAAAAAGGGAGCAGAACCAGCTGGATCTTATGGATGAGCTGGCGGCTATTGCAGGAAGAAGGATCAAGCTGAATTTCCGTGAGAAGAATGCGAGCGTTGGTGCTGCATATTCATCGGAAGAAGCTTTTCTGAATCGTATCGATTTTGAAGATACGGTTATTAAACAGTAATTTATATAACACTAGGGAGGAAATAAAAATGGCAAAAAGAGGTGGCTTTCCGGGAGGCATGATGCCGGGAAATATGAACAACCTTATGAAGCAGGCACAGAAGATGCAGAAGCAGATGGAGGATACTCAGGCTGAACTTCAGGAGAAGGAGTATGAGGCTACTGCAGGTGGTGGAGTTGTAACTGTTAAGATTAACGGTAACAAGGAGATCACATCTGTTAAGATCGCTGAGGAAGTTGTTGATCCGGAAGATATCGAGATGCTTGAGGATCTCGTAATGGCTGCTGTTAATGAAGCAATCAGAATGCAGTCTGATGATGAGAAGGAGCAGCTTGGAAAGATCACAGGCGGACTCGGAGGTGGACTTGGAGGCCTCTTCTAAATGGATATTTACGGAGGAGAGGTTAACCGCCTTATCGAGGAACTGAGCTCACTTCCCGGAATAGGAACAAGAACGGCTCAGAGACTTGCATTTTATATAATAGGCATGCCTGAAGATAGAGCTGCTGCACTTGCAAATTCTATTCTCGATGCGAAGAAGAATATCAGATACTGTAAGACCTGCTGTACCATTACAGACAGGGAAGAATGTCCGATATGTTCTTCACCGACAAGAAATCACAAGGTGATCATGGTTGTAGAATCTCCAAGAGATCTTGCGGCTTATGAGAGAATAGGAAAGTATGACGGTGTCTATCATGTGCTTAATGGAGTTATCAATCCCAGTCAGGGTGTGGGACCGGCTGAGATTAAGCTTAAGGAGCTTATGGTACGTCTCAGAGAAGACGTGGATGAGCTTATAATAGCAACTAACTCCAGTGTGGAAGGCGAAGCAACGGCTATGTACATTTCCAAGATGGTAAAGCCTGCCGGTATCAAGGTGTCGCGTATAGCAAGCGGCGTTCCGGTCGGTGGAGATCTGGAGTGCATAGATGAGGTTACACTGCTTCGTGCACTGGATGGGCGTGTTATGCTTTAACTCTGCTTATGGCGAGTTAGGAAGCAAAAATAATTCAGAGGAGGACACGTTACTATGAAGAAGTTTGGAATGCTTACAAGTGGCGGAGACTGTCAGGCACTCAACGCTACAATGAGAGGTGTTGCAAAGGGTTTGGAGACACTTTTCGGAAATGTTGAAATCTACGGATTTCTGGATGGTTACAAGGGACTGATCTATGGTAATTATAAGAAGATGAAGCCTATGGATTTTTCCGGTATTCTGAGTAAAGGCGGAACAATCCTCGGAACATCAAGAGTTCCATTTAAGGAACTCGATATTCCTACAGAGGATGGAGTTGATAAGGTTCCGGCTATGATCAAGACTTATAAGAAGCTTGATCTTGACTGCCTGATAGTTCTGGGCGGAAATGGTTCTCAGAAGACAGCAAACCGTCTTTATCAGGAAGGACTTAATGTAGTAGGACTTCCTAAGACTATAGATAACGATATCTGGGGAACAGATATGACCTTTGGTTTCTATAGTGCAGTTGATGTTGCAACACATGCGATCGATTGTATCTATACAACAGCTGAGTCACACAGCCGTGTATTCGTTGTTGAGACCATGGGACATAAGGTTGGCTGGATAACTCTTTATGCCGGAGTAGCCGGTGGTGCTGATGTTATCCTTCTTCCTGAGATTCCTTATGATATCAAGAAGGTTAAGAAGACTATCGATAAGCGTATGAAGCAGGGCAAGAAGTTTACTATCATTGTTGCTGCTGAGGGTGCTATCCCTAAGGAAATCGCAAAGCTTCCTAAGAAAGAGCGTAAGGTAAAGCTTGCTGAATCTACTTATCCATCAGTTGCATATGAGATTGCTGATAAGATACGTGAGAGCTTTGCAGGAGATGTAAGAGTTGCTCTTCCGGGACATACACAGAGAGGTGGTGCACCGGATGCATACGACAGAATCATCTCAAGCCGTTTCGGCGCTAAGGCGGCTGAACTTATCCGTGATGAGGACTATGGCAAGCTGGTAGTTTATCTTAACAACGAAGTAACAGCAATTCCACTTGAGGAGACAGCAGGAAAACTGAAGTATGTTGATCCGGACTGCCAGATGATCAAAGAAGCAAAATCTCTTGGAATCAGTTTTGGTGATTAATTTTTCCGGAAATAAAACATCAGTTTCGGAGAATACATGAAGAAGTATATGATTGGGGCAGTACTCTTTATCCTTGTGTTTATAGGGTCTGCCCTGACTTTTAATTTTATAGGAAACCTGGAATACGAGACTAAGTCCGTCGAGGTTGTGGAAAGTACGCTGGATAAGGCGTACATTTCTTATGATGGGCAGAAGTACAATCCGATGGAAGTATACAGCACTAAGCTCCTTACAGGACTCAGGCGAAACAGTATAATTCCGGTGGATGAGTCGAAGACTGTAAATGTAATTATTCCGGACAGTATATCTAAGGGACATACGGCCAAGTATGAGCTCAGGGATATGCAGGGCAGTAATCTCATAGAAGAGGGCGATATGACACTTGTATCCGATGATGCATCAAGCAACGAGTACAGTGTGAGTCTGCGTATGGACATGACCTCAGACAGAGAGTACAGCCTTGTTTTTGTGCTTGCTGATGAGACAGAGGGCAAGAAGGAACCGGAGAATTACTATTACTATACAAGAGTCAAGAGATGCGGCATGACAAGACTGAATGATCTTACAGCCTATGCCGAAGCTTTCAGTAATACCATTCTCAGTGAGAACCAGCTGACGGCTCCGATGGAGGAGACAGAACTTGGTGGATATTATGGAAAGGATGCACAGGGAACTTACAGTGTTTCTTCTGAGACAGATGCAACTCTTGATCCGCTTATTGTAACAGACAGTTTTTCAGGAAAAGATGACAAGTATCATACCTACGGTCACACAGTGCTCAGTTCAGATTATGATACAGTCATTATGTCAGGCGTGGCCATGGCAAGGATATCTGAGGTAATTCCTAATATCCGTGAGGTCAGTGATAATAGTGCTTCTGTACAGTTATCTGCCAGATACGTAAACAGAGTGGGAGAAAAGGCAAGATACTTTACAGTAAATGAGTTCTATACCCTTGAGTATAGCGGAAGCCTTGATACCTATAATCTTGTGGATTATGAAAGAACCATTGAGGAAGCCTTCAACAAGGATGATGTGATAAGCGGAAGCGGAAGACTCCGACTGGGCTTCGTCGCAGATGAGGAGCCGGAGTATGCGGCATCCAAGGATTCAAAGAAGGTTGCCTTCGTTATGGACAACGCCCTCTGGTATTACAGCAGCTCAGATAACTACTATGCAAAGCTTTATGGCCAGAGTGATGTAACGACCATGAGTGATACGGATTATGGTATTAAGATCATAACCATATCAGATGATCAGATAGACTTTATAGTTTATGGAAGAATTCCTCTGGGGTCACATATGGCCCATAACGGAATCGTTTTATACAGTTATATGATGGAAGGCAATTCCATTAAGGAGATAGATTTCATAGAGACGGAGCTTCCGTATGATGCCCTTAAGCAGCAGGCAGGAAGATATTGTTACTATGACAGAAAAGGTCACAACTTCTATACGCTTTTCTCTGATAAACTCCTTAAGATAGATGTTCTTACAAATGAAATGGATGAGCTTATATCAGAGCTTCCATTCTATGATATGTATGTATCTAAGGATAAGACGGTTCTTGCTTATCCGAATACCAAGAACCTTGAGGATGTGGACAGTATAACCATCCTGTCTCTTCGTGACGGAATAAAGAGAGTTGAAGAGGTTCCGGGAGAGAAGCTGAGTATATTAGGCTTTATGGGCAACGACCTTGTGTATGGAGCCGCAAAGCCTGAGGACGTGCTTCTTGGTGCGGATAATGTTCCGAGATTTGTCTTTGATAAGATCATCATCGTTGACAAGCAGGGCAATGTTAAGAAGAACTACGATAAGGAAAGCATTTATATCACAGGTCTTAGTTTTGACAGTGATAACCTGTATCTGAACAGGATCATAAAGCAGGGTACAACAGGTGAGACAACGACCATAGGCGATGACTATATAACAAGTAATCCTGTTGCGGCATCCGGTGATATACATACTGCAATCCACACAGATGATATAGGACTGTCAGGACTTTATCTGGACTTCCCGGATACTGTATATGTGGGAAGAAATCCGGACGAGATAATAACCAGACTTGCCCGTGGTGACAAGCCTAAGAAGACTCAGATATCCGGGGAGATAAGCGGTGATGTCTATTATGTATTTACAGGTTCAGGACTTAAGGACATGACACTCAGTGCAGGTAAGGCCATATCTGCAGTTACTGAGGGTGGAGGCTTTGTTGTTGATTCTGCCGGAAACGTAATTTACCGCGAAAAAGAGGCAAAGGCATTCTTTACAGTAGCCGGAACCTTTGATTACAGTGAGGCAGGAGAAGGCGCTTCGCTTAAGGAAACCTTCTACAGATGTGAATATATGGAACTGCTTCAGGCAGGCATAAATGCAGATTATAATGATGTAGAAGGAAGAGAAGACTGGAATAATCTTATCGATGAGCTGTCAGGCGGAACGGTAAGAGGACTTAATCTTTCAGGTGCAGATCTGGATGTGGCCATCGGATTCCTCAGTGATGGAGCGGCCTTTATAACAAAGCTGGAAGACAGATATGTTCTGGTTATAAGTTATAATGCGGATTATATAAGATATTATGATCCGATTGCAGGAGAAGAAGTGAGAGTCGGAAGACGAGGCTTCAGAGATACTGTAAGAAAATCGGGAAATGAAATATATACGTGGATGAAATGATGAGTATCATACAACCATCGAGAAGGGGAGCTATGCCAAAGCATGCAAGCATGCCGGCATGCTCCCCTTCTCGATGATGCGGGCTCGCCAAAGTCCCATATCTGCTGAAAGCAGATTTACAATGACAAAGGGGGTACGCCGTAGTACACAAGTGTACAGGCGCAACCCTCTTTGTCATTTGCATATGCTGCGCATATGCGGACCTTGGCTCGCTTACGCACAGAAAAAGAGCCGCATCACTGCGGCTCTTCTCTTTTATGAAAAAATGTGGGGGAAGGTATAGAATCCTTCATTTGGAACATCTTCATAATACTAAGAAATTATGTCTTATTTAAGTTGTAATTGTGAACAAATGGTGAATGTTTTTATTTTTTTAAGAAAATCTGTGTTCTTTTTTCTTGACTAAATAGGGGTGAGTGAATAAACTATTTACTATTGTTATACGTATTGTAATACCGGAGGATAAATTATGAAAGTACCATTTGTTACAAAAGAGGAAGTCGAAGAAATTGCAAAGACATATCCTACCCCATTTCACATTTATGATGAGAAGGGTATAAGAGAAAATGCACGTAAGTTATATCAGGCATTTTCATGGAATAAGGGATACAAGGAATATTTTGCTGTTAAGGCTACTCCAAATCCAACTATCCTGAAGATTCTTCATGAAGAGGGATGTGGTACTGACTGCTCATCACTGGCTGAGCTTATTATGTCAGAGAAGTGTGGTATCGCAGGAACAGATGTAATGTTCTCATCAAATGATACTCCGGCTGAGGAGTTTAAGAAGGCTGCCGAGATGGGAGCAATCATTAACCTCGATGATTTTACACATATAGATTTTCTTAATGGCATCACAGGTATTCCTAAGAGAATATGCTGCCGTTTCAATCCGGGCGGACTCTTTAAGCTTGGTGAGAGCGGTGAAAACGTTCAGGTTATGGATAATCCAGGAGATGCTAAGTATGGAATGACAGAAGAACAGATTACAGAGGCTTATGTACGTCTTCGTGATCTGGGCGCAGAAGAATTCGGAATTCACTCATTCCTTGCAAGTAACACAGTAACAAATGAATACTATCCGGCACTTGCTGGAATCCTCTTCAGACTTGCAGTAAAGATCAAGGAGAAGACAGGTATCAGCCTTTCTTTCATCAACCTTTCAGGTGGTGTCGGAGTTGCATATAAGCCGGATCAGAAGGATAACAATATCCTTGCAATCGGTGAAGGTGTAAGAAAGCAGTTTGAGGAAATCCTTGTTCCTGCAGGAATGGGCGATGTTAAGATCTTTACAGAGCTCGGAAGATTTATGTTGGCACCTTACGGACACCTTGTAACAAAGGCTGTTCATGAGAAGCATATCTACAAGGAGTACATCGGTGTAGATGCATGTGCATCAAATCTTATGAGACCTGCTATGTATGGTTCATATCATCACATTACAGTTCTTGGAAAAGAGAATGAGCCATGCGATCATGTATATGATGTTACAGGATCACTTTGTGAGAATAATGATAAGTTTGCCATTGATCGTGCACTTCCACGTATCGATAAGGGAGATTACATTGTAATCCATGATACAGGTGCACATGGTTTCGCTATGGGATATAACTATAACGGACGTCTTTGGTCAGCAGAGCTGCTGAAGAGAGAGGACGGAAGTATAGTAGAGATCAGAAGAGCCCAGACAATAGAGGATTACTTCGCAACCCTCGACGGCTTCTGGGATGTAACCGTATAGAATATTAAGAGCCCCTGAGATCGTGTCTCAGGGGCTTCTTGTTATGTTGATAAGAGCTTCTCAGCACTGAGCTGCCTGATATCAGAGGCCTTGGCAACAATTTTCGCAAAAAAATTCATTTTTGTTGCTTTTCACTTTTTTGCAAAAAAACAGCTTTGCGTCTGCTCCGTGCATTCGCACGGTCATCCTTCACTTTGTTCAGGATTCTCGCCATCGCTTTGTGATGCCAAGAACTATTGCAGAGGCGTATTCCGCCGGTTGCAGCACAGCATCCAGATGTCTGAGCGTGGATTTATTAATCAGATTTCAGATCAGCTTACCAGTCGGTATCCCAATCGGAGTCCCAGCTGTCCCAGCTATCCCAGCCGGAACCGGAATCCCAGTCCCAGATG
>JAEEGL011872160.1_pt1 | contig 13897 bp, 17 predicted proteins | sample 9134231 | NCBI WGS metagenome assembly JAEEGL01 (sample SAMN16246548, study PRJNA631951) | gut metagenome | biome: gut microbiome; feature: rumen; material: fiber-attached | host: Bos | place: Iran: Karaj | collected 2018-10
ATTGGGCCCAATCCCCAATCCCCAATCCCCAATCCCCAATCCCCAATCCCCAATCCCCCTTAAATATTAAAATCAAAAACCAATATATTTTATGATTAATAACATATTAATAAATTTAATTTATTTTTACAAATACCGCTATAAATTTTATATAATAAATAATTTAAAAAAGGATTAAAATGTTTGATTTACCAATTTTTTTTCCTTTATTAACATGAATGTTGGGATTGGGATTGGCCATATTTCCTTTTTTTAATTCTTTAGAAATTTCCTTTTCTACATTTTCTTTTCTTGTTAAATCATTTTTAATTTTTCCTTCTCCTACGTTATTTTCTATATTATCTTCACTTGCTTTTCTACCATTAGACGATTTTTCAATTTTTTCTTTTTTATCATACATTCCAGCATTTTCAAATTTAATTTCCTTCTTTTCTTTTTCTTTCTTTTTATTAACATCATCAATAGAAGATTTTTTATTTATATCATTATTATTAAAAATATTGTTATTGTACATATTAGTGTTACTATTATTTTTATCATTATTTTTATTCCCTTCATATACATTTTTCAAATTAATATGATTATTAATAATACGAAATGTAAATTCATTTTTATTGGAATTATTGGAAAGATTATTATTATTTATTGATTTCTCATTATTATTAAATTTATTAATTTCATCTATATTAATTTCATCATTTTCATTGATTCCATTTCTGATTATATTAGATGAATCTAAATTGACTTTATCATAATCTATTTCTTCCTCATTTATAGGTTTTTTAATTTTAAAAACGTTAAAAAATTTTTTTTGTAAAATATCGTTTTTGTTATATCTTTGATAATTTTTAGTTATCACTTTTACTTTTTTTATACCATTTTTATCATTATAATAATTATTATTATTATAAAGTCCTATAGCAATATTATTAAGAAAAAATCCACCTGATATATGATTATTATCTTCACCTTTGTGTTTTATACATACTTTTAGAAAATGAAAGTTGAGAAAAAATTTTGCCTCCAATCCAAGCAACAAATTTTCTATCTGATGATGCAATAACTTTAACTTTTTCTTTCAAAGATTCAGGAGCTAAATCTTTTATATCTTTTTCTATAATTTCAGGTAATCCTTTAAACATAGAATTTCCACCAGATAAAACAATACTACTAAATAAATCTTATTTTATATCAAAATCTCATTTTTGAATTGAATCATAGCATATTTTCCCAGAAGAATAAAGATCAAATCCATATCTCATAAATTCATAATGTTTTGGTTTGAAATATTTTTTTAAACATCTTATCTCTGGATCACTAATAGTTATAAGATTTCCATCAGGTAATTCATGAACAAATGGCTCTTTATTTCCTTTTTCATAATCAAGAGTAAAATAACATCCTTTTTCTTTTATTTCTTTTGCAATTTCCCATGCAGCAGTCGTATTTAATTTATATCCATATGATTGAAGAATTTGTACAAAATATTCAGTTAATTCCTTATCTCCAAAATTATATCTTTTAATACCATAAGGAAGTGGAGATCCATCAAATATTGGGATAAATTGGCTAACACTATATCCTAAATCAATAGAAGTACCAGTGAATTCACCTGCATTATATAAAGATAAAACTCCTGGATTTGATATAAATAATCCAGGTATATTAAATGTTTCAAACATAATTTGAGCCATTTTATTTCTGTTTTTTGTTTGATTTTCTGAACATTCAGTTATAAGAATATTATGCTCTTCTGGAGCAACTCCCAAATGATTATTAAATATATAACTCCAAATATTTTCTATATCATCCAATTAATCCAATCACCTGTTTCATAATTCTTAATTGGATAATTTAATTTAAGTATTCCTCTATTAGCTTCAGCTTCAAAACCTATATAAAATTCTTTTTGATTTCTATTAAAATTAAAATGGTTTACATATTTTGGATATCCAATAATTGATGGAATTGCTTTTCTAGGCTCATCTATTCCATTATTAAGGTCGGCCTTGATATAACCACTACCATTATCTATAATAATATGAGGTTTAGATTCATGCTCTTCTTCATATGCCATTTTTTATTTTTTTTAAATTATCATTCTTATATGATCAACTAACTAATTTTTATCACTATTTTTGTTTTATATTCTTAACTTTTTTTCCTTACTTTTAAATTTATTATTTATTAAAAAAATATAAAATTAAAATAAATTTTCTAATTAAGGATTAGTATGGCGATTTGGGATTGGGGATTGGGCCCAATCCCCATTTTATCTAAACTTATTTAATCTAAAATAAAAAATATTATAATTCTTATATTTTATCTTAAAAAATGGAATCATCCGAAATAAAAAAGGCAGAAATACCAAATATTGGAATAGGAACATCCAATATGAAAAATGTAGAAGAAGTATTATACCAAGCAATAAAAGATGGAGTTAGATTAATTGATACGGCATCTATGTACAAAAATGAAGTGGAAGTGAAAAGCTATAAATAAAGCAATAGAAGATAATATTGTGAAAAGAGAAGATTTATTCGTTGTTACTAAATTTTGGATTAGTGAAAAAGAAGACCCAGAAAAGGCCTTGAAAGCTTCGTTAGAAAGATTAAATTTAAAAAATGTAGATCTATATTTAGATCATTGGCCTTCTGGTAAATGCTATAATGACCCTGATAAATTTAAATTAGTTTGCCTTAAAGATTATTGGCCAAAAGTGGAAAAATTAGTCGAAGATGGATTAACTAAAAATATTGGTGTTAGTAATTATAATGTTCAAATTTTATTAATAGTTTTATCAATTGCTAAAATTAAACCTTTTGTGAATGAGGTAGAATTTCATCCTTATTTATATCAAAAAGATCTTCTTGAATTTTGAAATTTGAGAATATAAAAATATTAGCATACAATCCATTAGTTAAAGGAGGATACTGCAAAGAAAGACATGGAAAAGAAATGGAAGAAAGAAATCTTGATTTATTTAATGAAACAGCAATTCAAGATTTAGCCAAGAAATATCAAAAAAATTGGCCAAATTATTTTAAATTGGGAAATTCATAGAGGTGTAATACCTATTCCAGGTACCTCAAATCCAAAATTTGGGGTCGGCTGAATTTGATATGGAGGAAAGTGAATATGATAATTTGGATCATTTTGCTAAGAAAGGAAAAGAATTAAGATTCTGTGATTCTAATAAGATATATGGAATTGATATATTTGCTTAAATATTAAGCTAAATTTAAATTTTATTAGGTATTTATTTATTTATCTAAAAGGAAAGTGAAATTATATATTATTATGAAATATTATAAATGGGGATTGGGGATTGGTTATTGGGCCCAATCCCCAATCCCCAATCCCCAATTTCCGAATTTTTAATGAATATTATTAATTTAATATTTAACAATATATTATTTAATATCTTATAATTTATTTAATTTTAATAATCATTAATATTTTTTTTATTAAAATTAAAAAACGTTTAATAAATAAATATTTATAAAAAATTTAGATTCTTATGGAGAATAAAACGTCAGAAGAAAAAAATTCAAATTATTTCATTTACAGAACTAAAACTGCTAAAAAATGTAGAATATTAGGAGAAGGTTTTGCGATTAATAACGAAAATAATGGATATTTAATTATAAATGGTGAAAAAATTAATAAATTAGAAGAGTATGCTAATTTGAAAGAAGGAGACAATAAAATTGAAATTATATTAACAAAAGAAATAACAGATTTTTCCAATATGTTTGCATCTTGTTATGACCTAGTAGATATCAGTCCTTTGAAAAATTGGAATGTTTCAAAAGTTACTATATTTTGTGGTATGTTTTTTAATTGTCATAATTTAGAAGATTTAACTCCATTAAAAGATTGGGATGTCTCAAATTCTATTTGTTTTCCTTCAATGTTTTATAATTGCAATAGGTTAAAAGATCTAAGTCCATTACAAAATTGGAATGTTTCAAAATCAGAATATTTTCAAGAAATGTTTTCTGAATGTGCTAGCTTAGAAGATGTTACTCCATTAAAAAATTGGGATGTCTCAAATTCTCTTTGCTTTAAAGATTGTTTTTTTAATTGCATAAAATTAGAAAATATAAGTGCATTAAAAAATTGGAATGTATCAAAATCAAAGACATTTGATCGTATGTTCCTTCATTGTAACGAATTAACCGATATAAGTGCATTAAAAAATTGGAATGTGTCGAATTCGGTTGATTTTAGTTGGATGTTCGCTTTTTGCACTAGCTTAGTTGATATAAGTCCTTTGAAAGATTGGAATGTAGCAAATTCAACTGATTTTAGTTCTCTATGTTTTGTAATTGTAATAACTTAGTTGATATAAGTCCTTTACAAAATTGGAATGTAGCAAATTCAACTGGATTTAATTGTATGTTTTATTTTTGCAATAAATTAAAAGATATAAGTTCATTAAAAAATTGGAATGTTTCAAGTTCAAATGGTTTTAGTGGTATGTTTTGTAATTGTAATGAATTAGCTGATATTAGTCCTTTAAAGGATTGGAATGTATCAAATTCTAGTAAATTCGATGGAATGTTCATTAATTGTAATAATTTAGAAGATATAAGTGTATTAAACAATTGGAAAATTTCATATTTAGCTACTTTAAATTGTATGTTCTCCAATTGTAATAAAATAGAAGATAAAAATGTTTTAAAATGGAATGTTTCAAATTCAATTCTTTTTAAGGATGCTACTAAAGAAATTGCAGCAATGGAATCTGAAATAAAATCTATTTTTGATGATGATAAGGATTATGAAAATTATGATTGATCATGGTTGTAATAATTATATTTCATTTTTAAATTTTTATTAAATAATTTTATTATGTTTTATAAAAATTATTATTAAAAGAAAATTTATATTAATTTATAAAGATGAAAAATTAGACAAATTAACATATTTTTTAGAAATTGGAGAATCAGGAACACCAAAAATGGCAAATGATCAAATATTAACAGTTCATAATAATTCTCTTTTACATATTGAACTTATGAATGGTATTTCAATAACAAAAGAAATTCAATGTATAACCAATGTTAAAAATGATTTTCCATTTGGTTTAATAGATAAAGTAATTCAAAATAAAGAACCAATTCAAAGAGAAACATTTAAAGATTTTCTTTTTGATCCAAATGAAACAAGCACATCAATAGTATTTGAATTTGAATTAAATAAAAGCGGTCCAATAAAAATATTATTCATATATAAAGATGAACAAAACAACGATAAATTAACACAACCATTTTATGTAATAGTTCAACCACAAATAATAATAAGTGGAAAAGAGCTTCCAGTTCGAAGTATAAGTCTTCAAACAATATTATCAAAATCATTAGGAAAAATTCAAGATTTTGACAAATTTTTTGAAGAAGCAAGTAAATTAAAATTTAATTTTATTCATTTTACACCAATTCAAAAACTTGGTTTAAGTGAATCATTATATTGTTTAAGAGATAACACTCAATTAAATGATATTTTTTTTGAAGGAGAAGTAGAAAATGAAGAAAAATTAGTAAGATTTAAAGAAGCAATTGACCGTGGAAGAGATAAATATCATTTAGGTAGCATTGTTGATATTGTTCTTAATCATGCTGCTGATAATTCAGAATGGCTAGGAGAACATCCAGAATGTGGTTATAATTTAGTTAATACTCCTTGGTTAAATTGCGCTTATGAATTAGATAAAGTTTTAGTTCAATTTTCTGACAATTTTTGTGATTGCAAAACAAGATTTAATTTTCAACCTTTTGTTCATAATGAAGATCAATTAAATCAAATTATAGGAGAATTATATGGAATTGTTGGAAGACAAAATTTACATGAATTCTTTATGATTGATGGAAATAGAAATAAAAATGAATTAGAAAAAGCATATGATGAATTTAATTCTAATCGAGATAAATATAATAATAAAATAAATGAATTGCATTGGATTAATAATGATACAAATGCATTTGAATATTTTTATAATCATTGTTTAGATAAAATAGGAGAAGAAAGAAATGGTGTTCAAATAAAATCATTAGAATTTGTATCTATGATATTTAAATTATTTCATGGACATTTACCAAATAAAAATGATTTTTTCGGAAAAATGAATCAATTTATAGGAACAAGTAATGATCGTTGGAGAAACAGTGTAAGAGGTATGATTGATTTAGGTTTAAATAATGTTCGTGGTGGAATTCGTTATGAATTTATTCAATGTAGACACAAAGCTCAAAAAAGAATAAAACCTTTAATTAGTAATTATTTTGCAGTATTTGATCCAAATGATAAAAATAAAATTTTCGCTTGTAATGGATGGATAATGGAAAGTGAAGATCCAAATGAACCAGCTCCAGATTTTACTAAAAAAAATACATATTATTACTTTAAAAGAAAAGTTATGATATGGAGTGATTGTCCAAAATTAAATTATGGAAAAGGACCAGAAGATTGTCCTTATCTAATGAAACATATGACAAAATATGAATAAATGGGGGTTATTAAAAACAATTATAAATAAATTAATTGAAAATTTAAACAGTTCATTAAATAATGTAATAGATTTTTCATGTATTTCATTATTAAAATTATCAAAAATAAATTATGTAGAATTTTTAAATATTAATGAAAGTGATAACAAACCATATCTAATTTTTTTAATTAATAATATTAAAAATATTATAAATAATAATAATATTAAACAAAAACAAAAATTAATCTTATATGAATCTATTGGAAATTTAATTAATAAAGTACAAAAATCAGAACAAGTTAGAAATTATTTAAATGAATTAACAAACGAAATCTTTAATAAATTTAATAATTTATTTGATTATTTTAAAACAAATCATAAATTATTTAACAAAGAAGAATATGAATTTTTCAATGAATTTATATTAATTAACGAAAAATTAATTTTTACTTTAAATAATTTTTATTGGGAATTTAATATAAAAACATTTAATCAAATAAATGAAATATGTTTATTTATTGGTAAAAATATAGAAAAAGAAGAAAATTTAAAAATTAATATAATTGCAAATTTTTTATCTTTAATGAATATTTTAATTCAAAATATAAATGATAAAAATTTAATTATTATTTTTCCAGAAATAGAAAAAAATATTAAAGAATTTCTTACTAATAATTTATATAATTTCAAACCAATAATAATATTAAAAAATTTTTTAATTTTATTCATTTCAATATGTCAAAAAAATCAAATTAAACAGTTTGAATTTTTAATTTCAAAATTTTTAAGTAAATGTAATAATTTTTTTATTAATAATTATGTTATTGGCAAAGATTCATTAATTGATTATTTAAAATTATTACAAATTATTTTTTCTTTTGAAAAAAATTATTTAAATAATGAAACAAAAATCTTTGATGATATTTTTAATTTCATAAATAAAATTATTTATGAATTTGATCCAAAAATAAATAATGAAATTGTAATCACTTTAACGATATTTACTAATGAAATAATATTAAAAAATAAAATCAATGTGAAAAATTATTATTTAAAATCATTGCAAATCATTATTTATTTAATTATTAATCCTTTTTATTCAAATGTTAGCTTTACAACAAAAGTTGAAATTTTTGAAAAATTAATAAAAGCATATAATAATTTTTGAAAACTATTTTGATAATAATAAAACCAATAAAGATTTTATAATAGAAAAAATTTTTGGTTGTTTTTCACAAAATTTAAATGAATTAAAAAATTATAACATACATAATTTTTCAAAAAATTTATTTGAACAAATTGTTTCAAATAAAAAAGAATATATTGATTATTTAAAAAATTTTTTACAAGATTTAAATTGTTATAAGATTAATAATATTGAAAATATAATTATAAAAAATATAAATGATATAAAAATATTTAAATTAAATTTTATTCCAAATTTAAAACCCTTATATGATAATATTTTTTTATAAATTTTAAAAATATATTATTTAATATAAATCTTTTTATCTATTAACTATAAATAAAAAAAAATAATAAAATTTTTAAAAATGAAAAAATATATTTATTATTCTTTAAATTTTAATAATTAAGATTTTTTTAATAAAAAATACTAACAAAATCTTATTTATAATTGGAATAAATTTTAGTTTTAATTATATTAATTTAATATAAAAATTTTTAAAAATAAATATATATTATTTGAAAATATGCTTTAAAAGTTATTATTATATTATAATTATATATATTCTTAAATAAATTTAATTTTTTAAAAAATCATTTATTAAAAATGGATTAATATTGATATTATTATCATCATTTAATTTTTATAATAAAAAATTGAAAAAAAAATTTTTTATTTATAAATATATTATTAATTTTTTAATAAGCTTTTTTCATTGATAAAATAATTTGGAATAAAATAATAATTATTATTTTTAATTAATTTTCTCATTGTTTTTCTAAAATCATTAACCATATATAATTTTTTACCAGAATATATTTCAGGTAATATTCTATTTTTTTTTATTGGTGATAAAGGAATATTAATGTTAGATAAATTTGATTTAAAAGATAAATCTTTTCGAATTTTGTTTATATAAGATTTTTTAAAAATTTTTTTTTCTTCTGTTTTATTAATATAATTATTTATTTTATTGTTTCTTGAATTAATTTTATGAATTAAATTTGTTTTTTTTGGTTCTTCAGTATTTTTATAAAAATTATTATATGTTAAATTATAATTTGAAAAACTTTTTTTATGTGAATAGGAATCAATAGTTCTAAATGTTAGAGGAGTAAAATTTTGGTTTTTAATTATTGAATTGGTGTAGAAAAGTTTTTTAATTTTTTTAAAAGATTCTTTATTTATTTTCATTTTTATTTTTAATTCATTTTTTTTTCCTTCTACTTTATACATTAAATTTTGATCATTAATAACTCTTATTTTATTTAAAGAATTATTTCTATATTGATTTCTATTAATTATACTTTTATTATTTTCTAATGTTTTATTTTTATTTGTCTTTATTATATCAAGTTTTTTTAAATTATCTATATCTTTAGTTTTACTGTTTTTATCTAATATTTTATTATATTTTGCTTCAAAATCTTTGTCATTTATTAATGTACTTATTTGAATATTCTTTTTAATCTGTTCAGAAAATAAAGATTTTTTTTCTGCAATTAAATCCATCATTATTTTTCTTAAATTTTCTTCTTTATTATAAGCTATTATTTTAATTAATTCAAATATTTTAATTTTTGTAACTTTTGCTTTTTGGGAAACACATTTTACAAAAGTAAATCTATTTTTACATTCAAAAGAATCAATAATACCAATTTCAGTTTTAATATTTATATCTCTTATTTTTACTTTAAATAAATTTAATGGATTATTATATAAATTATCTTCTTCTTTTTTAACTTCACCAATTAATTCTTCTTTTATATTTGAAATTGTAATTGGATTTATTTTATTATTGTTATAAATAAAAGGAGAAGGTAATTTATTTTTTTTACAATTCTCAAACATATCGTGTAAATCTTTTTCTTTTTTGGGTTTAAATACTTCTAATTTATATATTAAATTATTTGTACTATCTTTAATATATTCTAAAAAATTATTTACCCAAGAATGACTAATATAACAATATTCTTCAAAATTTCCATCAATTATTAAATATATATAATCTGCTTCATCATCTTGTTTATATAAATACTGATCTTTTGTTAAATTTATATGTGTTTTACAATTAAAAAGATTAATTAACATATTATTAGTCCAAAATTCAAAAAATCTAAAATCATATTTAAATTTTAATAAATCTATTTCTAATCTTTTTTCTTCAATTTCTCTCATTATTTTATTATAATCATTTTTTTCAATAACAATACATTCAACATTAGTTTTACATTTAATTGTTGCATTTCTTTTTGTTCTTTTTATTAAAGCAATTTCTCCAAAACTAAATCCTATACTAAAATCTCCCATACATTCTTCATCTTCAAATAAAAAACAATATTTTTGTTTATTAAAATAATTATCAGGAGATAATGTTTCAACTTTATCAAAATTTATATTAAGATATTTATTTTTTTCAAATATTCTATTATATTTTAAATAATTTTTTTGTTTTAAATTGCACATAATTTTGTAATAATCAAACACTGATAAAATTTTTTCAATAAAAATTGGTTTGTATACAGATATTTCTCCTGAAAAAACAATATAAAATTTTTCACCTTCTTCTCCATAATTTATTATATTTTCTCCAGAATTAAATTGTTCACTACTTAAAACACCAACAATTTTCTCTAATTGATTTGAATCAGATTCTTTTATTTTTTTAAAATATGAAAAATATTGATATAAATAATCAGCTTATATGAACATAAATCTAATTTAAATAAAAATGATGATTTAACTGGGTGTTTTGTTACTCAATTATATGAAACAAATTTACAAAATTATATTATTTTTTTCTTAAGTTTAGGATTTCCTTTTAATAAATATAAAGAAATTCCTTATGATAAAGAAGAATTTAATAAACTTTATAAAAGCATTCCAAATCAAATGAAAAAAATATTTGTTTTATATAATAATTTATTTAGTGAAAGATTAAAAGATTTCTTATCTAAATTAAATTTATTATTTGTTAAAATAAATTTAGAATCATCAATTACAGAACAAGAAATCTCTTCTTTTTCATATGAGTTAGAACAAGATTTTCAAATAAAAAAGAATTTAAATGAAATAATAAATATTTATTTTGGTTCTGTTCATAGAATTTTTTGGGGACATAATGGTACTTTAAATAATAATGATGAAGAATTTTTAAATAATTATTTTGAATCTAAACAATTTATTTTAATTAATGAAGAAGATAAAGGAATTAATTAAAGTTTTTCAATAAGAAATTTTTTAAAATTAGGTTAATTAAATATATTAAATTCTTTTTAATTCAATAAATATTTTCTTATTTAAAATTTTAAAAATAAAAAAAAAACAAACAATAAATAAAAAATTTAAAAAAAATTTGACAAAAATGAAATAATAATCCTAATAAAAAATAAAGAAAAAGAAGAATCATAAGTCAAATTAATAAAAAGAACAGACATAAAATATCAATTCAGAAAATTTATTCTATTGAAAAGAATTTATAAAATAATAAAAATATAACAAGTAAAAATTTAGTTTTACTAATAAAAAAAAAAGAGTAAAAATGTGAAAGTTTTATAGAACAAATTTAGAAAGTCGCTTAAAAAATAATAGAAAATTGAAAATAGAAAAAGAGAAAAAAAATCGATATTTATTATCTTCTCAAAATTTAAAAAAAAGACAAAAAAAAAGTATAAGAAAGTAATAAAAGAATAATTAATATTTGAAATAACAAATTAAATATGAGTAGAAAAAAAATTAGGAAATCCTTATAAAAAATATAAAATAATTAATAAAACTAGAGATGGAGTTTATGGATTTGTTTTTTTTGCTTTAAAGATTAATAATGGATATGCAATGAAAAAAATATTAAAAATAGAAGAAAATAAAATTGATGATATGGAAATTAAAAATGAAATTGATATTTTTCAAAAATTAGAATATCCAAATATTGTTGGTTTTATTATCACTGAATTTTATAAATATGGAGAATCACTTTGTATATTTATAATTGAAAAAAAATATTCAGAAAAACAAAGTTTCATTTTATCAAGTTTTTTCTTGTTATTATTCATCAAGATATTAAATCAGAAAATATAATGATATCTGATATAGAAAAAGATTTAGAAAGAAATAGTTGATAATACTATTGATGATATTTTGATTTTATTAGATAGTGACAATAATGGTTTTATTGGATATGAAGAATTTTTAAGAGCTTGTGTCATTAGAAAAATATTTATCTGATGAAAATTTAATTTATGCTTTTTAATTTTTAGAAAAATCAGGAACTATTGGAATTAAAAAAATTATGAGAGCTTTTAGAAAAAATAGTATAAAAATTGAAGATATTTTTAAAAATGCTATCAAAGAAGCCCAGAAAGATAATAATGATGTTGTTGATTTTGAAGAATTTAAAGAATTAATGTTAAGAGTCTAACGTTTGATGTCGTAGAAAACATTAAGTGTAATTTATTTTTTTTATTTTTTTTCTTTACATTTTTAAAGAGACTTTATATTAAATAGTTTTTTTTTAATATATTGATAATAATTAATCTGTTAAAACATTAATATTAAAAATCTAAATTTATTAAGCTTAAAAACTAGGAATTAATGGGTAAAAAAAGTTTATTTTATAAATATAAATATAATAATTAAATCCATATGAATATTTAAATAAAATAAAATTATTAATTGTAAAATACAATAAACTAATATATTCCAATAATCTTCTTTAAATTCACCATAAAAAAAAACAAAATTTAAAATGATATAAAAAAAATAGAAAAAAAATAAAAAATAAAAAGACAAAAATAATAAAATGTAATTTTTAAAATTAATAAATTTCAATGATAAAATAATATAATAACCACCCTATGGATGACGACAAATGAAATATATCAGGTTTTTCTTCTATAAATCCAACATTTCCAAAAAATGATATTTTCACAGATTACATAATATACAATCCAGACAATGGAAATGGCACTTTAGATTTATCTTTAGTAAAAGATATTCGTGATGAAATTCCAATTGAACCTAATTTTGATTTTTCTTATTTTGAAAATGAAAATGGAAAAAAAGAAAAAAAAAATTTCAGTTTTTAAAAAAAAAAAGCAAATTTTAAAAGTTAATCAAACTCAAAAAATGAAAGAAATTAAACTTCAAAATTGTATTGTTAATGAAAATGAAACAAAGCAAAAAAAAAATATATTTGAAACTCATAATGAAAATGAGAAAGAAATTTAAAAACAGAAAAAATTATTAATGAATAGATTATCAGCAAAAAAATCAAGATTGAAAAAAAAAGTATATATAAAATATTTAGAAAATGAATTAGAAAAAATGAAAAATGAAATCGAAAAAAAAAAAAATTTTGAAAAAATTTTACTTACCTGGAGTTTCAAAACAAGAAAATGGAAAAACATTAGAAATTTTATCTAATGATATTCAAAGATGATATTTTAATTAAGAAAGAACATCTTTTTTATGAAAAAGTAAAAAATGATAATGAATCAATTAATGATTATGTTAATTTACAAAAAAAACTTTTACATGATATTTTAATTAAAATTATTGATGTTTCTATGCTTATTAAATGTAAAATTTTTCAACATAAATTTTTAAAACTTCAAAAATTTGAAAATGAAGATTCTATTAATGTAGCATCTTATGTTAGAAGTCAATTAGCAGAAAGTATAAGAAGAAATCCTTATCAAGCTAATGTATTAATAGCAGGATATGATAATGATGGACCAAAATTATATTGGTTAGATTATTTAGGTTCAATAGTAAGAGTTGCAAAAGCTGCACATGGTTATGGTGCTTATTTTTTATATGGTTTAATGGATAATTATTATAAAAAAGGATTCAATTATAATGATGGAGTCGATGTTATTAAAAAATGTATTAAAGAATTAAAAACTAGATTTTTAGTAAATATGTGTGAATTTGATGTATTTAAAATAACTAAAGATGGAATTGAAGATGTAAGTGAACAATTTAAAGAAAAAAATTAAATATATAAGATGATAGGATATATAATAATATAATAAAGAAATATATATTTATAAAAATATAATATTTAAATAAATTCTATAAAATTTAAATATTAAAATTTTTATAGTTATTTTTAATATTTATATAAAAAATTAATAAAAATTTCTTTATTTAAAATTAGAATTGGGGATTGGGGATTGGGGATTGGGGATTGGGCCCAATCCCCAATCCCCAATCCCCAA
>JAEEGL012157961.1_pt1 | contig 13897 bp, 11 predicted proteins | sample 9134231 | NCBI WGS metagenome assembly JAEEGL01 (sample SAMN16246548, study PRJNA631951) | gut metagenome | biome: gut microbiome; feature: rumen; material: fiber-attached | host: Bos | place: Iran: Karaj | collected 2018-10
TCTTGTCCTTGACCCTTTTCTCCGCTGCCTTGATTGCTTCGTACTCTTCCCCACTGATCTGGAATCGGCTCATTTTTCATCACCCATTCCAGTATACCATACTTTTTTTCCTTCGTTAAGCCTTTAATTTGAGTTTAGTATAATTTGAGTTTAGTATTATCCATCCCTCTCCCTAACTTTCCGTGAAGAACCAGAAAAAAGGCTGCCGAAGGGCAGCCGGGATGCTTTGACGTCAGCCGTGCGCATGCACGGCTTTTTTGTTACAGGTTGGATTCCGCGGTCATTTCCTTCCGGCATGCCGCAATTCCGTGGCTTTTCTTCCGGGGCTGCCTCATACTAAAATCTGCTAAAAGTAAACATCTGATCGATCTTTTTCCACTTTATCAGATTTTCGTATAAGGATCAGTACAGGTCGATCACCACCAGCTCCGGGGGATTATTGAAGCGGGGGAGCTTGGAATGGTTGCCCATTCCGCGGCTGGTTATCACGTACGTATCCTCTACCAGATTGCAGCCGGACGCCAGCTGGGGACGGAAACCGCCTTCCGGGTGATACAGCGGGCCGATGATCGGCAGGATGATTTGCCCGCCGTGGTAATGCCCGCACAGGGCCAGATCAATGTTTTTCCCCACCAGCTTGCCGCCGGTCCTGAAATAGCCGGGATCGTGCACCAACAGCAGCCGGTAGTTTGTCGCCTTTTCGTCGTATTTGTTCCAGAATTTGGTTCCGTATTGCTCAAACTGATCCATGGTCTCGTTCAGGCCGCCGATATCAATTGTGTTCCCGTTGACGTTGATCGTGACGTAGTGATTGCTCAGCACGGTAACGCCTGCTTTTTTCAGATCGTACAGGATGTTTGAGCCCTCAAACAGGATATCGTTGTATTCATGGTTGCCGATGCCGTAGTAAACCGGGGCGATTTCCTTGAGCTGGCTGCACAGGGAAAGCACGATGGAATAATCCGGATTGTGCATCATGGTCATATCGCCGCCGATGGCGATCAGGTCCGGTTTGAGGCGGGCTACCTCGTTCACCAGATCAATATTGTCCTCGCCGAATTCATTCAGGTGCAGGTCGGACAGAAAGGCGATGCGGACCGGCGACTGGATCTCCTCCTGCTCAACGGTGTAAAAGCTCACTTCAAAATGGCTGATGTCCGTCAGCTGCAGGTAAGCGTAATACATTGCCCCGGCCACCACCGCCACGAACAGCAGCCGCAGCAGCCAGTTGCGCTTTACCTTGGGCTCCTTTTTTTTCTTCTTCGGCCTTTCCTTTTTGCCTTTTACAGGGGCTTCTTTTTCGGTTTTATCTTCCTTAGGCGCGTCTTCTTTAACGGGTTTATCTTCCTTGGACGCGTCTTCTTTAACGGGCTTGTCTTCCTTAGGCGCATCTTCTTTTACGGGTTTATCTTCTTTGGACGCGTCTTCTTTTACGGGTTTATCTTCCTTAGGCGCGTCTTCTTTTACGGGCTTATCTTCCTTGGGTGCGTCTTCATTTACGGGTTTATCTTCCTTGGACACGTCTTCTTTTATGGGTTTGTCTTCCTTAGGTGCGTCTTCTTTTACGGGTTTGTCTTCCTTAGGCGCGTCTTCTTTTACGGGCTTGTCTTCCTTAGGCACGTCTTCTTTTACGGGCTTGTCTTCCTTAGGCGCGTCTTCTTTTATGGGCTTATCTTCCTTAGGCACGTCTTCTTTTACGGGCTTGTCTTCCTTAGGCGCGTCTTCTTTTATGGGCTTGTCTTCCTTAGGCGCGTCTTCTTTTATGGGCTTATCTTCCTTAGGCCCATCTTCTTTTACGGGTTTTTCTTTTCTTGAGCGGGACAGGGGCTTCCTTTCCGGTGTTTTCCGGTTTTTTTCCGCCTGATCGGGCGCGTTGCCGCGGCTGTCGTTCTGCATGGATCGGCCTCCTCGTCAAATTGTCAGTTTTCGTTTCTTATTGGTCGCCAGGAAGGCGTCTTTCTGCTGCAGCAGGTCCCCGATTTCATTGATCTGGGAATAGGCGTAGCTGAGCGGCAAAATACGAAGCGCCAGGTTGATGTGATAGTAGGACACGGTGTTGTCCGTAAAATACGTGATGTAGCAAAAGAACAGGCAGGAGAAGTACACGATCCCGGCGCGGAAATTGTGGTGCTTGGCGATGTAAAAGAACGTGTACATATACGTCAGGGCCGACCAGATCAAATTGCCCACGAAGCCCAGCTCAATATACCGGGCCAAAATGTCGCTGTGGATGCTCAGCTCATGGTTCAGGGCGGCGGTGTGGCTTTGGATGGCCTCCTTCATAACCTCGTTGATAAAGCCGATGCCCTGTCCCATAAACGTGGGAGAAAACACATAGTATTTTTCGATCCAGCCCCACATCTCATTCCGGCCCATCATGTCGATATCATAGGACTTGCTGAACCATTCGATGATCCCCTGGCGCACGATAAAGATATACAGGTAAGCCAGCAGGATCATCAGCATGCCCGCGGCCATCACATGGCGGTATACCTTGTTCATCGGGAGCTTGCAGGCGTAATGCGCGATGGCACAGCAGAACACCACGCCGGGAATAGCGCTGCGCTTCCAGCCCAGCATGAAAAAAATGATGACGAGGGCCAGCATGAACGTGCGGCGGAAGCTGCGCTTTTCAAAGCCGACGTAATAGATGATCAGCAGGCCCATGGCGAAGGTGAGATCGTGCACCTCCAGGGACAGGGAGGTCAGGTTGTCGTCGTCCCCCATGCTGGTATAGAAGGAGATCATTTCCGCGATCCCCGTCGCGACGCCCCGGTAAACCAGCACGCTTGCCACGATGGCGGCGTTGCCCAGCAGGAACCCGATGGCGGTGTAAAAGGCGGCGTCCTTGCCCAGCATCATGCAGGCCGCCCCGATGGCGATGATCTGCAGCGCCTGATAGGCGATGGGAATGATGCCGCGGCGGATCATCTCTATGCCCTTTTGGTTGAGCAGCCAGATCAACAGCGATTCCAGCAGCATCAGGATATAGGGCATCAGGTAAATGGCTATGAACTTGATGGCGATGCTGACCCGGCTCACCTCTCCGGTTATAAAGATCCAGAACAAGGAAATGCCGATGATGGCGATATAGCCTACCTGCACCACGAACCAGGGGATATTGCCAATGAGGAAATACTTATACAGCGTGGTAAGCATCAGAAAGACGCTGTAAGCCAGGCCCATGATAGCCGGTGCTCTCTTGGGGCCAAATTGTAGCTTTCTCACTTTTTGGCCTCCGAGGTGCCTTCCTTGCTCGCTTCCGGCGCTTTGGGCGCGGAATTGGTGATCGGGTTGTTGCGGATCTTGCCAAGCGTGGAGGAAATCATCTCGCGGATGGTCATGGCCCGATTGCTGGGCTTATTGGTATAGGCCAGCGAATAGAGGATCTCTACGCCATCGTGGCTGATGTTGAAGTCCTCCACCTCGCGGCGCAGATGGTCGCAGAACTGCAAGGTCCTGTCCTCGTCGTGATCGGGGAATAAGCAGATGAACTGAACGCCGCCGTTGTAGCCGATGAAGTCCTGCTTGGTGGCGCCGGACTGCAGGAAGGTGGCGAAGGCGCGCATCACTTGGTTGCCGCCATCGCGGCCCACGGAACGGTTGATGTCGTTCAGGTTCGTCAGGTTCACGATCACGCAGGAGAACTTGGAGGGCAGGCCGTTGTCGGCGTAATTGTTGATGTGCTGGTCGCAGCTGGCGCGGTTGGGCAGGTTGGTGGTGTGATCCACGTAGAAGAGATAGTCCACAAAGTCCAGGCCGCGGCCGATGGCGATGACGCCTACGCAGCCGCCGATGAAAAACACCATCAGGGCGATCACCAGATACAGCTTCACATTTACCGTGGAGCGCACGTTGATGGTGGAAACGGAGGCCACGTTCTGCGCCGCTTCGTATTCGCTGTGCTCGGCGGCTGTGGTGGTCATGCGTGCGTCCAGCTTTTCCAGCAGCGCCAGGATATCGTCGATCAGCGTCTGCACGGACTCGGCGTAGCTTTTGCCGGATTCGCTGTTGATGCCCTGGTAGGCGTCCAGGATATAGTTGCAGTAATCGTTGTCGATCTGCAGCTCCTTGATATGGGAGTTGTATTCGATGTATTTGTCCAGCAGCTTGTCGTAGGTGATTTCTTCGTAGTACTGCTTGCCTTGGTTCGCGTCGGAAAAATCGTATACCTGATGGATCACGTAGCTGTCGCCACCCACCTTGGTGGTATCCGTGGCGCTGGCGGAATTGTTGCCGGATTCCCAGTGGTACTCCATGTTTTCCAGGTTTTTGTTCGTAAAGACGGCGATCATTTCTTCCACGTCCGCCAGCATGAGCTCGTAGTTGCTGATTTGCAGGTTATTATTCTCGATCCGGTGCTGGTATTTCAGCTGAAGCACTTCGCCGTCGTTCGTCACATGGTTTTTCAGGATCCGGGCGTAAAGCGAGGGAATGTACACGTCGAGGATCAGGTCCGCTTCCTCCAGCAGGTCGCTGAAGCTGCAGCCGGTGGCGGTGGAGCGGAACTGGGGCCAGTAGCTGGAAGCGTCCATCAGATACGTGCGGTTGCCGGTTACAAAGTCGTTCAGCACCTCGGCGTACTCGATATAGTCGTAATCCAGGTTTTGCAGGGAATTGTAGCTGTAGGGGATCTTCATCAGGCTGATGTATTTCTGCCCATACAGATTCAGATAGCTGTCGATGACGGCGTCCAGGATGCTCATGGCTTCGCTGGAGGAGGAATTCACGTCGGTGGTGTAAGTGATCGTATAAGCCGTGGGATAATATTCGTAATCCAGGCCGTCGTTATACGCGGCGGTACGGATCTTTTCGATGTCCTCCGGCACCACTTCCTCCACGCTCAGGCGCGTGCGGATATCGTCTACCGCCTCTTCGCTGCCCAGTTCGCTGAGCGCGGCAAAAATAACCTCGGAGGAACGGATTTCCTCCGCGTTGATGACGGTTCCGTCTGGGTTCAGGCCTGATTCCGCGTCCGCGCCCTTGTACTCGATCATGCTCTGCGCGCGGTATGTCTGCTTTCCGGCCATGTACGTATAAAAAACTACGCCGCCTAAAACAGAAACAATCGCGATCAGCCACCACCATTGACGGATGTACCGGACAATCTGGAACTGTTTCATACCTTTTTAGCTCCCCGATACTGATCCCAAATGATGAACATGAGGCAAAGCCCCACGCCGAAAACAGCGGTATAAATAACGTTCTGCTTCACGTTGAACATGCTCATGGTGGATTTGGTCTTCGTGCCGTAGCGCATGTCCGTTTTGGAGCGGTAATCTTCGTAGCGCTGCGTTGCCTCCCGGATGCGCTGCACCAGCTTGTTCATCTGTTCGATGATGTTTTCGATCATCTCGTCGGCCTTGCGGCTGTCGCTGGCTTTGCTGTCCGAGGAGCGGGTGCGGCCCATGTTGGCATCAATCTCCGCGATGGATTTGGCCAGCGCGCCGCTGGAAATGCTGTAAATGTTGGCTGCCACGGTGTAATTGTCGATACCGATCTTGGTACGGGACATGTACAGGCCCTCTTTGGAGTCGTACATGGGCACCATCACGAACGCGATCATGTACTTATCGTACATGGAGGTCACGTCCCGCCGGATCTCGTATTCCGCCTTTGCCTGCTGGTAACGCTGGTCCAGCAGCAGGCGCTGATACACCAGCTTGTTGTAATACTCGCTCACGTCCCGGAAAATATGCTTTTCCTGCACGTAGGCAATGTATTTGTTCAGGTAGATTTCCTCGAACACGTTCACGGAATGCAGCAGGGAACGGAAGCTTTCGCCTTCGATCCGGTATTGGGCCATGCCGCTTTCCGCGATCAGGTTGTCCAGGTAATGAATCAGGTTTTTTATGTGCGCCTGAAGCAGGGAACCGAACTCAAAATACTCCAGGCTTTTCGTCGCCGCCCAATCGATATCCAGCGCCGAATCGTCCAGGCCGAACCGGGTGACGAAATCCTCGTGGTACAGCATGAGCAGCCTTTCCAGCACGGCTTCGGCCTTGATGCCGAAAGGAAGCGGCTCTTCCAGATTCAGGGAGATGCTGTATTCAGAAGAAATATAGCGCTTATCGGGGCTTTGACTGTTGACCGGAGACGTGGACAGACATTTCAGCAGATCCTCGGCGGTGATATAGCCGGTGAGCCCCATTTGATCCAGCACCTTTTCGATCAGCTCTTCGCTGCGCACCTCATGGATGCTGTAACGGGTGCCGTTGGGGTTGAGCCCCTCCGTGGCGCCCTCATAGTTCAGGGAAATATAGCCGGAGGAGCTCAGATCCGCCTTCGACACAGAACGAAGCAGCAGTCCGAAGAATACGCAGCATACCACAAAAATAATCCAGAATTTGCGGTACCAGACGCTGGTAAAATACTCTTTCCATTTCAGCTCCACGGGATGATTTCACCTCCCTGCCCGTTGATCCTTATTTTACTTCTCATCAATCCATTGCACGTATCGGGAAATTTCCTGCTCGTTGCCGTAATGCCGCTGCGCCAGCGTATCGCTGAGCGCCTGGGCTTTGCCGGGGTCCTCCAGCAAGCTGCGGATGCCCTGCGCCACGTCCCGGGCTTCCATGCCGGTGACCACGGCCTCGTCCGGCAGGAGCTGGTCGCCCACGGTGGGATACCGCGTGGCTACGATGGGACGGCACAGGATCTTCACTTCGTCCAGTACCATGGATTTGCCCTCGTAGGCCGAATTTTGCACGAACACCTGGCATACGCGGATGTAGGGATAGGGATTCTTCCGCAGGCCCAGCAGCTTGAAGTAATCGCCTACGCCCGCCTGAAAAATGGCTTCCTCTACGGCGGGCTGCAGATCTCCGGTGCCGATCCAGTACCAGCAGAAGCGGACGCCCGCTGCCTTGAGGAGCTTTGCCGCTTCCACCGAAAGCAGGGGCTGCTTTTGATCGGACAGCCGCCCGATGGTTAGCACGCAGGGAACGCCGGGGTCGATGTCGTCCGGATCGGATTCCCTGGACTGCCGCCGCACTTCTTCCTCGGAAAGCAGGTTGGGCAGCAGCACGAACTTATCCGCGACCTCGGGGAAGGTATCCCGCAGGGTCTGCACACAGCCGGCGGAGATGCTGGCCACGCTGTCGAAGCTGCGGAAGTAGCGGCTGTCGAAATCCCTGTTCAGGCCCGTTTTCCCATAATCGTTGTGCACCCAGGCCAGCTTGCGGTCCGCGCTGACCTTATCGCCCACGAAATATGTGACCTCCCCGTGGGAGTAAGCCATGGCTACGTCGTAGTGCTCCGGGATGGCGGGGATCAGCTTTTTGTATACGTACCGCCAGCGGTACTGCTTTTCCCGGTTCCCGCTTTTGCCGGCCATCAGGCGGCCCGCGCCGGTGCCGGCCAGGCGCGCCAGCCGGTAGCACGCGCCTTTGACGCCCGCGGAGCGCGAAAGCTGGCTGTTGCTGTTATAAAACAGGTTCAGCAGCGGCTCCGAGGGCGTGAGCAGCCGCACATAGGGGGGCAGATCCAGCAAATAATGGCCTTCCTTCCGGAAAAGAAGCAGATCCACGCTGAAAAGATCGGGCGGCAGCATCCGCAGGAAGTTAATCAGGCTTCTTTCCGCGCCGCCGTGGTAAAGACTCATGTGCACGATCAGAACGCGTTTTTTCATACGTCCGCGCTCCTTTCCGCGCCGATGGGCGGCTTCTTGGCCCGCTGCTCCGCCAGCACCTCTTCAAGCATGGCGATCATACGGCGGTAATAATTTTCCGGGTCGAAATCGGCCTCGCACCGTGCGCGGGCGGCGCGGCCCATGCGCTCCGCCTCCTGCGGGTCATCCGCCAGAACGTCCAGGGCGTCCGCAATGGATCGCGGGTCGCCCGGCGCGCAGAGCAGCCCGGTTTTCCCGTGCTCCACCAGTTCGGGCATGCTGCCGATATCCGAGGCGATCACGGGCTTGCCGTAGGCGAAGGCTTCCAGCACGGCGTTTGGCAGGTTTTCGTACCACAGTACCGGCATCACCACCGCGATAGCCTCCCGGATCGTCTGTCGGAGCGCTTCTCCCGTCTGGAAGCCGCGGAATTCCACCCGCTGCTCCAGACCCAGCTCCCGCACCTTGCCGTGCCAGGTTTCCATATCGCCCCCCGTGTGGTTGCCCACCAGCACCAGACGCGCGTCGGCGTTCCGCATGAGGCTCATGGCCTGGATCAGCTCCGTAATGCCCTTTTCCGGCGAAAGCCTGCCCAGGAAAAGGAAATACTTCCCCCCGCCGTAGGCCGGGGCGATGTCCGACACGTCGATGAACGTGGGTAGGCAGACCACCTTATCCGCCGGAAAGCCGTCCTTTTTCAGCAGCTCGCCCGTAAACCGGGCGGGCACCACAAAGCGGCTTACGCTGTCGAACAGATGAAAGGTCCGGTGGAAGGCCATGGAGGCGGAGCGCACCAGCGTGGCGGGCAGCGAGCCCTTTACGCAGCGGTACCGCACAGCGTGCCAGTAATGTCTGTCGATACATTCCGTGCAGGGCCTGCCGTCCCGCAGGCAGTCGTACCGGGGACAGAGGAGGTTAAAGTCGCTGAGCCGGTGGACGGCCGGCACCCCGGCCTTTTTCGCGGCCCGGAAAATACTGGGGGAAAGGGCGTTCATCTGCTGCAGCACAAAGATCAGGTCGGGCTTTTCGGCCCTCAGCAATTTCAGCAGGCAACGCTTGGCCTCCGGGTTGTAAAAGGCGCCGCTCAGCATCCGCAGGATATTGCCCGGGGTTTTAGGAATCCTGTCGTAGAGCACGTTGCCGTCGCTGGAACGGCCCTGGGGGAAATAGGATTCATAGGGCGTGGACACGTTCTGGCTGTTCCGCGTGGAAAAAGGAATGACCGTGTGTCCGTGAGCTTCCAGCAGGGCCTTGAACTTGAACATGAAGGTTTCCGCGCCGCTGGAAACGAAGTAGCGGTAATTGGCGAGCACGATTTTCATAGGAAGCCTCCCCTGATGACGCGAAATAGCGGAACGCGGCCGATCAGATCATCAGCCGCCAAAGCCTGCTCAAAACGAGGGCCTGGTCCAGGCTGCGGCGTTCCACGGCCTGAAGCGCTCTTTTCTGCGGATAGGGGAGCCGCCCGATCCAGGCGGCGCTGTCGCCCGCTTCCGTATATCGTTTGACCAGCTCGCAGGCAAGAAGGAACGCGTCTTGCTGTACCTGACGCTCAAACGGCGCAAGACGGGGTAGCATCACCGCGCAGATCTGCTGCAGCAGGATGGCCAGCCCCAGCGTGTCGGGCGCTTTTTCCGCCTGGCGCTCCATTTCTTCCACCACCCAATACGCCTGAATGGTTTTGGGGGCGAATTTGGAAGTGGCCGTCAGCCCTTTGGGATTGTTTCGCTTCCAGGCGTAGGAAACCCAGCCGCACAGGCCCACCCGTGTGCACCGGGGCAGCAGCAGGCATTTGAGGATGGAATCCTCAAAGCAGGAGTAGCCTTCCGGGAAACGCACCCCGTGAAACAGCTCCCGCCGGAACAGTTTTGCCCAGGGCATGCCAGGCATTTCCGTCATTTCCAGCAGGCGCTCCCCGGCAAGAACCTCGTCCCGGACACACTGAACCGGCCCGCCCTCATAGCGCCATGCCGCCTGCACCAAATCCAGGTTCTGCTGCCGGGCCATGCGCACCATATGCTCGATGGCGCCGGGAAGCACCCGGTCGTCCGCGTCGGCGAAAAAGATATATTCTCCCCCCGCGGCGTCCAGCCCTTCGTTGCGCGCGGCGGCTGCCCCGCCGTTTGCCCGATGGATGACGCGGAGGCGTTTTTCCTTTTGCGCCCGGCTGTCCAGGAGCCTGCCGGAGCCGTCGGAGGAACCGTCGTTGACGGCGATGACCTCGAAGCTGTAACCCGTTTCCTGAGAAAACAGGGAATCCAGCAGCTGTTCCAGGGAATCCTCCGCGTTATAGACCGGCACGATCACAGACACGTCCAGCCCGTTGGCGGGGGCCGCGATCCCGGCACGGGGAACGACCTGGGGCTGAGGATAGATCCGGGCCAGGCGCGCGCGGCACGCTTCCGTGTCTTCCGGCGGCAGGCGCTTCCCCGCCGTCAGGCTTTTTATCCGTTCCGCGCAGCGCGCGGCGGGACGAAGCACCGCGCTCGCCGTCCGCGCCAGCAGGGGGGATTTCAGTTTGTCCAGCGCCAGCTGATAAACACGGCTCATCTGATTCATAGCAGTCTTCCTTCCGCCAGCGAACAGCGATACGGCTCACTGTGCTTTCGTGGTCACCGGCGTCGCCCCGCCCTGCGGCTTGGAGAAGCCGTGGTCTTTTTCCGGCGGTTTCTGCGCCGCCCAGATCTCTTCCTCGGTCTGCTGGGTCTTGAGGTGCTGCGCCAGGGTGTGCAGCGCCTCCTGATCCTTGCTGTAGTCTGTGACGATGTCGATGATGAAAGCGTAGATGGACAGAGCGAACGTGAAAAAAATCACGACGATGGCGATGATCACCAGTTTATGCCTGAAACTGTCCGTATACGTCTGATGCCATCTAAATCTCAGGCGTTTGGCGAAATGTTGGAATTTCATGCTCTTTTACGGTTGGCCTGCCGTTTTTTCATCGCACCCAGCGAGGCGGCCAGGCGATACATCCGGCAGCGCAGCAGGCAGAACAGGATTTTCATGTTCCGATCCCGCATGTCGCCGAGCTTTCCGTTTTTCAGCGCGCGGGCCATCCCTTCCTTTTCACAGAACGCCCGAAGGAGGGCGCTTTGCCTGCCCAAGGTCAGGTCGCTGGATTCGGCCATGTTGTTCATCACCATAAAGGCGGCGATCATATACTGACGGCTGATGAACCCCCGAAGCCAGGGGAGCGGACGCGGCTCCTTCCGGAGGATCTGCTCGATGAACAGCGTGCCTGTGTACATGTCCTCGGCGTACCGGGGGCGGTAAACGCGGGTCAGGGACCGGGGGCGGCGGATATAATGATAATACGCTTTCTGGTTAAAGGCAAAGGCGTGGAACGGAGCCCCGTACGCGGCGTACAGCACGCCCGTATCCTCGCATACCACCAGATCCGGCGTGCGGATATGGTTTTCCGTCAGGAACGCGCGGCGGAACAGACGGGCCCAGATCATGGAAATAACGCCCTGATCGGGCAGGATATCCCACAGCTTCTCTCTGGAATAAGCGCCGGAAAGCTTGGGGATGGTCACGGATTCCTGGATCGTTTCTCCCGTCGGGGTGATGCTTTCAAAAAACGCGCCGAAAACCACCACGTCCGCCTGCGTCTGCCGGGCCAGGGTCACGTTGTCCAGCAGCATATCGGGCTCCGCCCAGTCGTCCGCGTCGCAGAAATACAGATAATCGCCTGTGGCAGCGTCCATCCCCGCGTTTCTGGCGGGGCCCAGGCCGCGGTTTTCCTGATGGATCACGCGCACGCGGGGATCGTTTTTTTTGATCTCGTCGCACAGGACTTCGCTTCCGTCCGTGGAGCCGTCGTCCACCAGGATGATTTCAATATTCCGAAGCGTTTGATTCTGGATGGAGCGGACCGAATCCTCCAAAAACTGAACGGCCTGATAAACCGGAATGATAACTGAAACATCCGGCATGAACGCTCATCTCCTTCCTAAACGGTTCTGGACAAATTATAACATATGATTGCTTATTTTTCAACGTTTTCCACATTTTTGCAAAGGGGATTGATATTCTTGCGCGTATCTTTTATAATAATGACAGGATATCCGATCAGTCGGCGCGGCATTCAGACAGTTCCAGTCAGGGAGGAGGAAAGATCCTTTCATGTCGATCCTTCATACATTGTATCAAATCGTGAATCCCTATAAGGCCGCGCTGAAAGACGGCCTGAACGTAGGGCAGGGCGTATCCATCGTAGGCCGGTCGAAGTTCGGCACGGAGCCTTACCTGATCACGCTGGAGGATAACGTGCGCGTTTCTTTCGACGTTACGTTCATTACCCATGACGGGGGCACCTGGGCTTTCCGGGATCAGGAAAAATATCGGCACGTATTCAAATACGGCCGCATCCGTGTGGGAGAGCGCAGCTTTATCGGCTGCAAAAGCATCATCATGCCGGGCGTGACCATCGGCAAACGCTGCGTGATCGGCGCGGGCAGCCTCGTAACCAAGGACGTTCCCGACGGGATGGTGGCCTGCGGCGTGCCTGCCCGCGTGGTGATGAGCACGGAAGAATACGCCGAAAAATGTCTGGCCCGCATGAAGCCTTACGACGAAGCGGAATACTTCCGCGATAAGCGCGCGTTCCTGGCAAAATGGCTGTAAAAAGCTGCGAAAATCGAAAGGGGCGTGACTGATTTGATAACCGCCGTTCTCAGCGTATACAATGTGGGCCAATACCTGCCCAAGTGCGTGGATACCATGCTGAACCAAACCTGCCGGGATTATGAGATCATCATCGTGGACGACGGTTCCACGGACGGCAGCGGGGCGGTGTGCGACGAGCAGGGGAAAAGAAGCGATTTGATCCGCGTGTTTCACAAGCCCAACGGCGGCCTGTCCAGCGCGCGGAACCTGGGCATCGAGAAGGCACGGGGCGAGTATATCATTTTCCCCGACCCGGACGATTGGGTGGAGCCGGATTACCTGCAGGGCCTGCTGGACATTCAGGAAAAGCAGGGCGCCGATCTGGCCGTCTGCGGGCATTACAATTACGGCCAGGGCCGGGACGAGCTGTGGAACCCTTCCGCGACGCCCTGTACCATGGACACGGAGGAAGCCCTCGTCAGCCTGATGAAGCCTGATTCCTTCTGCGGCTATGCCTGGAACAAGCTGTACAGCATGAAGATCATTCGGGAGCACGCGCTGCGCTTCGATGAAGAGCTGCTCATGGTGCAGGATCTTCATTTCGCTTATCGGTATTTCCAGTTCTGCGGCAGGATCGCGTACGATCCCCGGCCCCTGTACCACTATAACCGGGACAGCGGCGGCGTGACGGCCTCCAAATCAGCCCTGACCAAGCGAAAGCTCAACGGGCTGAACACGTATGTGAAAATCGCGGAGCTTGCGCGCCAGGAGCATCCCCAGATCGAAAAAATGGCGTACAGCACCATCAGCGATACTTGCCTGGACTATATCATACTGTATTACCGGACGAAAATGCATTCGCCCGAAACGCTGAAAATGCTGTGCCAGACCTTTACGAAATACAGCGAATACTTTTTCGCCAGCAGCGTATACAACGAACGGCGCAAGCGCATGGCCCGCCTGGCCCCGGTTCACCCCAGGCTGTATTACTCGATCACCATCGTCAAGCGCCACACGGCGGGCATTTTCACCGGCCTGAAAAAGCTGCTGCACAGATGACCGTTTCGCAATAAAAGCATACGTCATATAAAAACAGGCGCTCTTTAAAGCGTCTGGCAGCACATCGACAAAGTCGATGTGCTGCCATCGAAAGTCAGCTAAAGCAGACTTTCGATGGGTTGCATCAATTTCTTGTAAAATGGCATTTCCGGCTTGTTAGACCGAAAATGCGCATTTTACGGCCAGAAATTGATAGAGGCAGCAAATTTCATTTGCTCCTCGGCGACGTACACGCCTTGGGCTGCCGCCCGGCCTCCGCTGAAAACGGTACACTGTACCGTTTTCCGGGCGCTTCGGCCCCTGCGGAATAAAAATCGAAGGGGCCGCAGCGCTTGAAAAATATGCCCTTTGGCATATTTTTAGCGGAGGCCGGGCCGGAAGGCCCCGGGCGGCTCTGCCGGGCGGGCCCTTCGATGCATCCCGGGGTTTATTGATGGTTTGAGGGGCTGTTGCAGAAGCCCGAAATAAAAACGGAGCTTTCGACCACTGAGGAAGTGGAAGAAAGCTCCTTTTTGTTGTAGAATGTATCTGTAATGAAAACACTACAACAAGAAGAGTATATTTCCATTCAGCAAGGATGTCAACAGTTGAAACTGGAAATATGCGGCGGCAGGGAGTACA